>JACCDK010191201.1_pt1 | contig 21954 bp, 23 predicted proteins | sample 7445871 | NCBI WGS metagenome assembly JACCDK01 (sample SAMN15323436, study PRJNA562643) | freshwater metagenome | isolation source: river surface water | place: USA:Blue River Watershed | collected 2017-08-15
TCACCTTTCCTATTCTTTTCATACCGTATCATTGATTTATCAAAACGCATAAAATCGGAGACTCTCTGAGCACAGTAACAGCTAATTAATAGCCAGTATTTAGCATTCACCAATCCTTCCGTTAAACTTTGGTCCTCGAGGTTTTCAATTTTGGCTATTTCTTCATTATTCAAATAAATATGTTTTGCTCTATTGTATTTGATTTTCACGCTGTCAAGTTGGAAATGAGTTTCTAAGCCATTTGCCTTTGCATGGTTACAGAATGCTTTAATATATATCAGGTTTTTAGCTGTGGTATTTTTAGCGTATCCCATCTTCTCGCAATAATTCTCAAAGCCAATCTTAAAATCTTGATTTATATCTTTAATTAATACTACGGATTTGGTATGCTTTTCATATCGGATGAGTAATTCTTTTATCCCTTTGCATTTTTTAATGGTAGTCTCTTTGACATCTTTCTTCTTGAATTCAATGTACGTATCTATATATTCAACCAGATTTAATGGGTATTTAGATGCGGGTTCAGTAGGGTTTATGAATTCATTTAGCCATTTGGAATCAATTGTCTTTACTCCTTTTGATTTGTTGTATTCAGTTAGCAAGGAAACTTTCAGGCCGCTTAGATCCGTATCCAAGTTAGCATAATCAATATTCTTTAGTAGCTTTTTAACTGGTCTTTGTTCCTTTTTATCCCAGTTCTCAGGATTTATGTGGTAGTTCGTTTTAGCTTTAATATCTAGTTTTCTGCCGTCTCGCAAGCGGATATAGATAACTGCGGGATTTTTAGTGCCTTGTAAAATAAGGTTAATGGAAGCCATTGTTTATTATATAATTAATTTAAATGTACGTAATCTAGTCCACATCTAGCCCACATTCTTGCAAATTGATTCAATTTTATGCAAACGAATTCAATAATATTTATGCTTTAATTCTTTAATTAAGTTGATTATTTTCAAAAAATAGCTGTTTAAATAATATGGGGGTTCTGTTCTTTTTTGATACACGTAGATCCTTCCCCTCTACAAAGCCTTCCAGCGTGAGCTGGGAGGCTTTTTTCATAGGGGGAGAGAAATGCACTGGTGTGATTGATCGACCCCTATGAAAAAAGAACAGTATTCGCTCAGCGAATACTGTAGGCTTTGTGCAAGATGCCCTTTGCGGAGGACAGCGGAGTGAAGCTTTCACTCCCTTCTCAACATTAGAAAATGAGTCCGTTTGGGCACCTATTTTGTTTTCTTAGCGTTCGATATAAACCCGTTTAGAGAATTAATAAGGCTATTCGCTTTTAGGATGCATAAATTTTTTGTATATGGTACTCTTTTTGGATGAATACAGAATGGTGCTTTTTATTAATCGTCTACGATATCCTTTAGTTTAAGAAATAATGAGTTTTAAAATACTAATTGCAAATTTGGTGTATTAGAAATTTCTAGATTTATAATCTTAATATGCGAAAATATACCGTTAAATAAATATTCGATTTAATACTTTGAGTGAGTACAAATTGTTTTTATTTTTCCCGTAAATCGATGATTTACGAATTTAATTAATAGTAGAAGTTTAAATATTTAAATCTTTTTCTATCACTATGATTTTTTTCACAATAAAAGTTTTCTTACAACAAATCTATTGAATAGAATTCCTCAAATTTTTTTAAGTGCAACTGACGAATAAAACTAATTTTAACAAATAATATATTTATGGCTTGGAGCTATCGCAGACGAATTAAAATCATACCTGGTGTTCATTTGAACTTTAGTAAAAATGGAATAAGTACTTCTGTTGGAGTAAGAGGTGCGAGCGTAACATTTGGTCAAAATGGTACCTATTTAAATACCGGAATTCCTGGCACTGGATTGTACAATCGACAAAGAATTTCATTCGATAATACGTATCCAAATTCTAATTTTAATCAGCAGTATGACCAAGTATCTACCTATGGAGAAAGTATTTTTAGTGCTGATGTCCAACGAATTACAAGTCAGGATTTACAAGGTATTAAGGAGGCCATTATTTCAGCTCATGATCAAAGAAATGAATTGAAAAGTGATTTGCGCAAAATAAAAACCTCACTTTTCTTTTCTCATGTTAAACTAATCGCGTCATATCTATTTATAATTGGATTAGTAAATAAAGCGTTTGCGGAGTCCATTAAAACTGAAATTGAAGCAAAGGAAAGTGCTATAATTCAGCTTGCCGAACAAATTGAAAATTGTTATGTTGACCTGGATGTAGACTTCGATCCTGACATAAAAGTAAAATACAATAGTCTTGTTTCGTCATTTAAAAATATGTGTAATTCCCATAAAATTTGGGATGTAACTAGTGCTCAATATGAAGACAGAAGAGTAACGCGCTCTGCTGCTGCTTCAACAGTCGAAAAGAAAGAGGTTCGATTCGGTATAAAAGGTATCGAAGACATTAAATCTAATTTTGAGATTTTATGGTTTAAAAATGCAAATGGTGCTGACATCTACATTTATCCATCATTTATAGTCATGTATTCATCAGAAAAGAGTTTTGCACTGATTGGGTTTAATGATGTTCAATTTGCTCATTATGCATTGCGTTTTGTTGAAACTGGTAGTATACCTAGCGATACTAAAGTTGTTGATAAGACTTGGGCTAAAGTAAATAGAGATGGTAGCCCCGATAGAAGGTTTAAAGATAATTATGAGATTCCTATTGTCAGGTATGGACAAATAAATTTTAGGACAAGCACCGGAATGAATGAGGAGTATGAAATAAGTAATTATGAGTTTTCGGAACAATTTGCCTATGCCTTCATGGACTTTCAAAATACGGTGAGAGGGCTAAGACAAATTTCTGGTCAATATTTTTCATAATCACGCTTATGTAGTTAAGAAGAATGATTTTATATCTTTTTGACTAACAATTGTTTAATGGAAATTTATTTTTTATTAAATTTTTAATAAGGTAATGAGTTATTACAGTGATTTAAAAAGAAATATGTTCAGCGTATAAGTAGAGGGAAAACATCAAAATAAATTCAAATTTCATTATGGCTGAATTACTACCTGGACGGAATGTATTTCAAAAGTTATGGGATATCGTTTTCAAAGCAAAAGCCGACAAAAAGAAATCTAAATTTAAAGATATACCTAAAAAACAAAGTCTAGATTTTGGCGATGCTTTCGATGATTATGACAATCAACTAATAGCTAATTCTGAAAGACTAAGAAAAACATTGAAACGTAGTGGAATTGATACATCACAAATGGATTATTGGACAGACCAATTAAAAAAACTTAAAGAATAAAGGCAAAACAACGTTCGGTTGCTGATACTTTGAATGTTTTTAAAATAGCTATTGTGTTTGGCGTTTACCAATTCTCAATGGTATTATTTGCCCTCGTAGCAAAAGTTAAAATTTATTGACCGTTAAATAAAAAATGATTGTAATCCAGAAATAGAATTTATAATTTAAATCAAATTTTAACACTTAAAACTTATTGAAATGGGAATTAATTTAACAAAGGGAGGTAACACTTCGATTGGAACACTTCAAAAATTTGTAGTTGGAATGGGTTGGGATACGAATGAAACCGACTCTGGCCAAGCATTTGACTTGGATGCATCGGCTTTTATGCTCAATGCAGAAGGGAAAGCGCTATCATCTAGTCATTTTATTTATTATAATAACACTAAAAGTCCTGAAGGATGTGTAGAGCATACAGGTGATAATTTGACAGGTGCTGGTGATGGAGATGATGAATCAATCAAAGTTGATTTGTCCAAACTTCCAGCTGGCTGTGATTCAATAACATTTGTAGTAACTATTCATGAAGCTGAATCAAGAGGTCAGAATTTTGGCCAAGTGCGAAATGCATTTGTGCGTATTTATGATCCAAATACTAATGAAGAAATTTTGAAATACGATTTGGGGGAGGACTTTTCCATTGAAACAGCAGTAGAATTTGGAAGCCTTTATTCAAAAGATGGTCAATGGAAATTCAAAGCTGTTGGAGCAGGTTTTGCTGGGGGACTTCAAAAGTTTGTAGATAAATATTTATAATCTAAAAAATCAAAATATGTCAACAGTTAATTTAGTTAAAGGCCAAAAAATTAGCCTCGAAAAACCTGGAGGAGGTGCATTAACAAAAGTATTTATGGGTCTTGGTTGGGATCCAGCTGCTGGTCAAGCTGATATTGATCTAGACGCATCTTGTATATGTTTTGATGTCAATAAAAGAGTTACAGATATCATTTATTTCGGTCAATTACAAGGTGCCGGTGGCTCAGTTGTTCATAGTGGAGATAATCTTACAGGTGATGGAGATGGGGATGATGAAGTAATCAATGTAGACCTATCAAAAGTGCCAGCAAATATTGAATCGTTAGTATTTACAATTAATTCATTTCAAGGTCAAACTTTCAACCAAGTTGCAAATTGTTTTGCCCGTTTGGTCGATGCCTCATCAAAAGCAGAGCTTTGTATTTTTAAACTTGCTGAAAAGGGTGCAAATAACGCTGTTATCATGTGTCGAGTTTATAGATATAATGGACAGTGGAAGATTAGCGCTTTGGGTAATCCAGCTTCTGGTAGAACGGCTAGTGATTTAGTTGGTACCATAACGAATATGTTTTAGGCTTTTGCTAGCTTGAATCTAATCGCTTTGAATTAGCAAGAGTATATTATTAATTATACTCTTGCTTTTAATTTATATTAAATCCCATAATTAGTATATCATGAGTATAAATCTCAATAAAATTGTTCTGGAAAAGACTGGGGATGCTAAGCGTATAAATTTAGCTAAGGATGTAAGAGGAAATACATTAACAGAGGAAATTGTCATTAATTTAAATTGGACACAAGAAAAAAAAGTAGAAAAGAAAAGTGGTTTTTTTAATTCGTTAATAGATATTTTTTCGGGGTCAGGAGAAGTGGATCTGGATTTAGGTTGTTTTTACGAGCTTAATAATGGAAAAAAAATGGTTGTGGATGGTCTACAATTTGCAAATGGTCAAGGGGGGACTAGATCACAATCGTCTAAACAAGGAAGGTATAGCGGTCAACCATGGATTTGGCACTCTGGTGATGATAGGTCTGGCTCTGGCGCAGGCGAAAATATTTTCTTAAATCCAAAAGGAATAATTGACCTTAAGAGACTAACAGTTTATTGTTTTATTTATGATGGCGTGGCTAACTGGATGCAAACCAATGCGGTTGCTACCATCAAAGTTCCAGGAAACCCACAGATTGTTGTCGAAATGGGTAGTCAATCTAGCAATAAAAAGATGTGCGCTTTGGTTGATATTTATTTTGATGGTGAAGATGGAATTACAGTTAAAAAGCTTGTTAGTTTTCATGACGGGCACGCTGAATGTGACAAAGCGCATAATTGGGGATTAAAATGGACAGCGGGAAGTAAATAGCAAGTTATTCCACCAAAAACGTTTTGATTCAACTTTGATGTATATACGTAAATTTTAATTTAAATATTTCAAATATGACAAGAAGACTACCTGTCTATCTAGTTTTAGACACATCCGGCTCTATGACCGGTGATCCAATTGAAGCAGTTAAAAATGGCCTTTCAACCTTACTTACTGCATTAAGATCAGACCCACATGCTTTAGAAACAGCATATCTTAGTGTTATAACGTTTGATTCTGATGCAAACCAGCTTATATCTCTTACGGATTTAGCGTCATTTCAAGAGCCATCATTAACTGCTCAAGGTACAACATCTATGGGTGAGGCCCTTTCTTTATTAGGAAGCTGTATTGATCGTGAAGTGCAAAAATCGTCTCCAGAACAAAAAGGTGATTGGAAGCCATTAGTCTTTATAATGACTGATGGACAACCTACTGATGATTGGCAAAAAGGTTTAAATGATTTTAAAACGAGGAAAACAGGTTTAGTTGTTGCCTGTGCTGCTGGAAGTGGTGCGGATCCATCTATTTTGAAACAAATTACGGATAATGTTGTCATGCTTGATACAGCTGATAAAGCAACAATTGCAGCCTATTTTAAATGGGTTTCTTCATCTATCACAACAAGTTCGAAAAAAGTTGAAAATGCTGGAATGGAGGCAACAAGTATGAGTGAATTGCCACCACCTCCTCCAGAAGTAAATGTTGTTTTTTAGTCGCATAAATCTTTGAATGTAAAAATTGAGTCTGAATGATCGGTTACTATAATAACATGAAAAAACATCAGAATCGTTTGGATGAAATTCAAGCAGAGGTGGGAAATATTACAGCTAAAATGAATATTCTAAAATCTTCAATGACTCAATTACTGACACAATCTACAACCTATGAAAGAGCAGTAATTCAGCAAATTATCTCTGGATTTAATAATTTATTGGCGGTAATGAACGCGTTTCCTAATTTAAATGGAAATGCTGTATTTATTCAGAATTTTCAAGAATTGGAAAAACTTGAAGTAGAATTGCAAAGATCACTAAATGATTTTAATTCGGTAGTTAAATTATATAATGATGGTATAAATACTTTTCCTGCAATGATTTTAGCCTTCATATTTGGTTTTAAAAAACGAAATTTCGCAAAACGTATTTGATTAATTAAGAGTTTTAAAAATGGAATTAAAGAAAGGAAATAGAGCAAATCTTACAACTTCTAAATTTATTATTGGTCTTGGTTGGGATCCTAGTACTCGTCCTGGTGAAGAATTTGATTTAGATGTATCAGCTTTTGTATTGAATGCAACAGGTAAAGTAATTAATGATGGAACACCACAAGGAGAGAAGTATATCATTTATTACAATAGCGAAGATCGCATTTTGCCAAGCGCCATAGAAAAAGGTGTTTTTAAAATCGAACCTTTTGATTCTACGAAGTACCCAAATAGAGAGGAAGATTATCGTGTAAAGACTAGGCCTGTAAGTCCTAATTTTGAGGTCATAGGATCATTGGATGACAAGACAGGTAGCACAAGCGATGGATATGATGACGAAGATATGATTATTGATTTGGGAAAAATTAATGATGAGGCAAGTGAAATTATCATTGTTGCTTCAATTTATGATTCAACAGAAAGAAATCAAAATTTTGGCCAAGTACGTAATGCATATATACGCGTAGTCGATGAAACATCTAAAGAGGAGATTCTGAAATACGAATTAGATGAAGATTTCTCAGCAGAAACTGCTGTAGAGTTTGGTCGTATTTATAAGCGAAATGACATATGGAGATTTGAGGCTTTAGGGAATGGCACGAGTGCAGGTTTTGAATACTACATAAAAAAATATTCATCTTTTCTTAATTAAAAAATAAGCTAATAATATGGCAATTTCATTATCAAAAGGACAAAAAATTGATTTAGCAAAGTCATCTGGTGAGAGGTTAATCAATTTTTGTGTTGGTGTAAACTGGGGAGCAATTGTAACAGAAAGGAAATCTTTTTGGGGTGGTGTTAAACGAGAAATCCAAGATGTTGATTTAGACTTAAGTTGTGTTTTAACTGATGCTGCTGGTGAAATGGTGGATTATATATATTCTCCAGATTACAATGGCTTTTTAAAGAAAAATAATTTACCGCTAGGAAAACTTTTTACTAATGATGGTGCATTGAGACATAGTGGGGATGACAGAAAGGGTGATTTAGACGGCGATGATGGATTAGATAATGAAATTATAACAGTTGATTTAAGTAAAGTAGGTAGTAATGTCGATAAGATATTTTTCTTCTTAAATATCTATTTGAATCAAGGAGAAAATTTTGATTTCTCACATGTGCCTTATGCAAAAATTAGGATGTATGAAGGAACTGCGAAAAAAGTAAATACTGTTTTTGCGAATTATGATATAGCTACGAATAGCACATACGCAGGAAAAGGGGCTCTTATTTTAGGTAAGCTTTATCGAAGAAATGATACATGGCGTTTTGACGCTATTGGTGATCCTACTAGTGATAAAGTATTCCTTCAAACGATTACAAATATTTTAAATTCTTATGCTAAGTAACCGTACTTATTTACTTTGAGAAGACTACCTGTTTTTATTTTAATTGATTCTTCTACCTCTATGAAAGGAGAAGCAATTGATGCCGTAAATGCAGGATTGAAAATATTACTGCAAGATTTAAGAAAAGATCCATTTGCTTTGGAGACCGTTTTTTTGAGTGTAATTTCATTTAATACTACGGCTTCTATTATTCGACCATTTATTGATATTTTAAATAATGATTCCATTACTATAGAGGCCAAAGGTCAGTCCAATTTAGGTCTAGGTCTTCAGTTATTAATTGATGAAATTAAATTGCATATTAAGAAGGCATCTAGTGATACCAAAGGTGATTGGAGGCCTTTGATTTTTTTTATGACAGATGGACGACCAAGTGGGGCTTGGAAGGCAAGATTGAAGGAATTTCATGCAGTTAATGATGGCAAATGGGTGGTATGTGCTTGTGGAATTAAGACTAATTTAAATGTAATTGAGTCTATGGGAGGCGATATTATTATTTTAGATAATAAATCTGAAGGCAGTATCAAGCAATTCTTTAAGTGGGTAAGCTCTTCAATCAATATTCATTCTAAAAGTATTGTGCATAATAATATTGATAATTTATCTAATGAAAAGTATAAAATTTATTTAAATAAATGAGAAGATTACCTGTATACATTATGATCGAAACTGCCGGAGGAATGCGGGGTGAACGAATTGAGGCGGTTAAAAACGGACTCGATGTAATGGTTAGTCGTTTAAGGCAAGATCCATTTGCTCTAGAATCAGTATTTATAAGTCTTATTAGATTTGATCGGACTGCGGAGTTAGTTGTTCCGCTTACAGAACTTGAATTATTGCAAATTCCTGAAATTGAAATTTTGCAATCATCTCCTCCTCATACGGGAGAAGCCTTAGAGTTTCTGTGTGAACAGGTTGAAAAGGAGATAATTAAAAGTTCTGAAGGAGAGAAAGGTGATTGGAGGCCTTTGTTATTTATTTTAACTCGTGGGGTACCAGCTGATAAAGAAAAATTTAAAGAGGTAATTAATAGAGTAAAATCCAAAAATTTTGCAACCATTGTTGCGTGTACGGCTGGATCAAGGAGCTCTGAGGAGGTTTTAAAAATGTTAACGAATCACGTCGTTCACTTGGATACGGCTGATAGTTCAACATTATCCTCATTCTTTAAATGGGTTTCTTCTTCAATAGGTGTTGGTAATCTTAGTACATCAAGTAATGAAGATATTGTTTTGCCACCTCCGCCGGCTGAAATTCAACCTGTAATTTAATTTTTAGAAATGGTCTCGATTCTATTATTTATTCTGCTTTTAGGATTGTTTTTTTACTCAAAACTACAGCCGCATGCTAACATCTTAAATCCTAAATCGGCAAAGGTTTTTTCCTATTTGGATGGGATCCTCAGACCTTTATTTTCATTATTTTCAAGAATATTTCCTTTTAGGTGGGAAATTAGCGATAATGGGTTAAGGCTTGATTTTGGGCAACTAATACTTTTTGCTATTTTATTATACATATTTCGTTTGTTATGAGAAGACTCCCAGTATATTTCCTAATTGATGTTTCTGAATCGATGGTTGGAGATCAAATCAACTCAGTTGAAGAAGGCATTTCTCATGTTATTCAAGAACTGAAAAAAGATCCTTATGCACTTGAAACAGTTCATATCAGTATTATTGTTTTTGCAGGTAAAGCAAAAACTTTAACTCCATTAACGGATATCATAACCTTTTACCCGCCTAAATTTTCAATTGGGAGTGGAACAAATTGGAGCGATGGTCTTGGTCAGCTGATGTTTGAAATGCGTAAGAATTTAGTCCCAACTTCAGCAGACAAAAAAGGGGATTGGAAACCTATTGTTTTTTTATTTTCAGATGGTGCGCCTACAGATAATCCACATATTGCAATAACCGAATGGACACAGAATTGGGCAAATAAATGTAGTTTAATAGCCATATCATTGGGTGATATTCAAAGTGTTCAAAAATTCAAAGAATTAACTCAAGATGTTTATTTGATTCAAGATACTTCTGAGGGCACATACAAGAATTTTTTTAAATGGGTTACTTCATCAATTAAAACCTCCAGTATAAGTGTAGCAGATAATGGAACTCACCAAATGGCGAACACAATTGGGTTGAGTTTAGAAAAGGTTAATTTGGAAACAGAGTATAATTCTGCGCAACAACTTGATCCTAATTTTGCGGTCTTTTTGGGTAAGTGCCAGAATACTAAGCGTGAATATTTAATTAAGTATAAAAAACAAATTCAAGATAATGAATTCACTGAAAGTACTGGATTAGGTACGTTAGTATATAGACTTGCCGGTGCTTATCCGGTAAATGATGGTTACCATGAGCTGAGCGCTAATTATCAGTTGGATCAGAAACTTTCAACTGAAAATTTACAAGGATTTCCTACCTGTCCTTGTTGTGGAAATCAGTTTGGCATAGCAGTATGCTCATGTAGTAAAATATTGTGTTCTGGAGAGGAGAAAGTTACAACTTGCCCTTGGTGTGGAACTAAAGGTGAATATGGGAATGGGTCTGGTTCAATTGATTTAAACAGAAATTTAGGATAATATGGAAAAGTCAACGCTTTATTTAAAAAATTTACTAGAAGTAAAAGGAATCGTAATTCATGATAATCATTCAAATCTTTTAAACACTTTAGGTGAATCAAAAGATATAACTGATGTATTAGAAATCATCTACTCAAACCAAGACAAAATGGTAAATTTTTGGAATCGAAGCTTAAAAATTCATGATTTTTTAAATTCCGCGCTTACTGTCCCGAATGCAACTGTAAATAAGCCATATGCTTTTCAATTCGATGATTCAAATATCCTTTTAAAGGGAATTAGAATTTTGGAAATATCAGCAGAGAATCTAGAATTTCATTTCGATAAACTGACAAAAACATTAACTTCCACTTTCGCTGAACCTGGACAATTTTTGCTTGAAATCAGTTTTAATTTTGAAGAGGATGAAATAACTGAGGTGGCTGGCAAGAAAGAGATAAAGCTTCTCGTTAATCCTGACCCTAAGTCTCTTTGGAAAAATTTAGATTCCGATAGAAATGATCCTTATTGGAAAGAAGATAATATTTCAGCTTCTGGAATTTTGGGGAGTAAAAAATTTATCGTCGGTTCAAAAAGAGGTCGGTCTCATGCCCATGAAGGTATATTTCGTGATGATGAATTTGATTTCAATTTTTCTCCAGAATCTGGGTGGGGTATAATATCAGTAGCGGACGGTGCTGGTTCTGCAAAATATAGTAGAAAAGGGTCTTTGTTAGCGTGCAATAAGATAGTTGAATACTTTAAAGGAATTGCTAAAGAAGAATTGGAGGAGCTTTCAAAGGCGATTACTGCCGAAATACTTGAGTCAAATGAAATTAATCAAAAAGCAATAAGTTCATTTTGTTTGGCACACCACGGTAAAGCAGCATTTTCTGCTTTAAATGTAATTAAAGAGGAATCTATTCTTAAAGGTGCAGAGGTGAAAGATTATTCAACGACATTGATTTTTGCATTTGTTAAGGAATTTGGAGACCGTTTATTTATCTCTTCTTTTTGGGTTGGAGACGGTGGAATAGGAGTATATGCTAAAGAACCTAATAGTGTAAGTTTGCTTGGTACTCCAGACAGTGGCGAATTCTCTGGTCAAACTAGGTTTTTAACTATGAATGAAATTTTTGCCGATAATGCCTACATATCTCGAATCAAATATAAAATAGTTGATAAAAATAGCAAGTTGGTTTTAATGACTGATGGTATTACAGATGCTAAATTCCAAACTGATGCAGCCTTAGAGAACATAGATGTATGGAATACATTTGTAGATGATTTAGAAGGTAAAAATGAAGATAATGTAAATCTTGAGTTTGATTCTGAAATTGAAATTTCTGAGAAAAAATTGATGCAATGGATGGATTTTTGGAGTCCCGGGAATCATGATGACAGAACACTTGCAATTTTATATTAGAATTAAAAACGGGTAGTATGAAAACAATTTCAGTAACATCTCCTAATGGACAAACGTATCAGTTTGTTGACAATGGGTCGCCTATGCAAGGTGGTGTAAAGGATGTATATTTTGCGCCAGATAAATCTTATGTTGTTGCCTTTTTTAGAGATAATCAAGATGCGAATGCGAAAGACCGATTGGAAAATATTGTAAAAAAATATCGGGATAATATATTTAATCAACCTGGAGGAGACTATTGGAAGAATCTATTTTGTTGGCCATACGATATGGTGGATCACAATGGTAAATTGGGTATAATTGTTCCAATATATAATAGTTGTTTTTTCTTTCAGAAAGGATTTAATAACGGAGCTGCTAATTTATCCTCAATTAAAGGGGATGAAAAACAAGGTAAGTGGTTTGCATCTGCCCGATATCGAAATAAAAGTTACAAGTTACATCTTGATAATAGTGAACTTGGAGATTGGGGCAAGTATATTAGAATATGTTTGAATGTTAGTAGAGCGGTAGCCAGAATGCATGCTGCAGGGTTAGCACATTCTGATTTATCTTATAGAAATGTATTGATAGATCCTATTACAGGGAATGCTTCTATTATAGACATAGATGGCCTAGTAGTCCCGGGCAAGTTTCCGCCCGATGTCATTGGTACTCCAGATTTTATTGCCCCGGAGGTTCTTTCTACAATGAGTCTAAATAAAACTGACCCTAATAGGAAGTTGCCTAGTATGCAAACAGATAGGCACGCTTTAGCTGTAATGATTTATATGTATCTACTTTATAGGCATCCATTGAAGGGGGGGAACTATTTTGGTACTGGTGATTCTACTCAGGAAGATAATCTGATGATGGGAGAGAAGGCACTTTTCATTGAGCATCCCACTGATGCTTCTAACCGTCCTAAAGCAAATCAGATAGACCCTAAAGAATTGCCTTGGGCAGACATTAATAAAATTCCTTATACTATTTGCGGTCCCTATTTAAAGACATTGTTTGATAGAGCATTCATTGAGGGATTACATAATCCTGCTAAAAGACCAAGTGCCGAAGAGTGGAAAGATGCTTTAATCAAAACGGTTGACTTAATGCAGCCATGTCAAAATACGTCATGTGAGCAGAAATGGTTTGTATTTGACAATAATAGTAAACCTAAATGTCCATTTTGTAGTACCCAATATAAAGGCCAATTGCCAGTGTTAGACTTGTACTATGCGCCTACACCAGGAAACTATCGAATGGATAATCATAGAATTATGGTCTATTCAGGACAAAATCTTTATCAATGGCATGTAAACAGGAATATCACTCCTAGTGAAAGACTAACTGATGAGCAAAGAAAACCTGTAGGTGATTTTCATTTTCATAATAATAAATGGATACTTATTAATCGAAGTATGCCCGATTTAATGGATGTACAAACTAAACAAATTATTGCCATAGGCACATCTGTGGATTTGACTGAAGGCAAGCAAATACTTCTTTCTAAAGAAGCTGGAGGTCGATTAATTAATGTTAAACTGATAAATAGTTAATTATATAATGAGTGTAGAGGATTATAAAGGAGATTGGGGAGATTTAATAAATTATTCAGAAATCAATGAATTTAAGCACTATTCATTTGATTTTTGGGATACAATTGCTTTTTCAAATTCTGAATTTAAATTGGCAAGGGCTAATTATATCTATGAATTATTTTTGGGAAAATTTGAAAAAGAAATAATCAACAATGCTTTTTCTTTGGTGGGTGAAGAATTTAATTTATCAATTGAAAACGGTGCTCCAACTCTTTCAATAAATGATCTTTATTGGAAAGTTTTTGAAAATATAGGCGTAAAAAATGATTTTAATTTGGAGTCGATTAAAGCACGTATCTATGCCTTATTTTTAAAGTATCCTCCTATTGTATCCATTAAGTTTTTAAACTTTTTGAATTTGATAAATTTGAGAGATTCCACATTGTCAATTACTAGTAATACTGCTTTTATACCAGGATTTGTTATTGAAGAATACTTGGATCAATTAGGGATACTAGGAAAGTTCTCTTTTTCTGTTTTTTCTGATGTTGAATTAGATTCAAAACCTAGTCTAGCCATATTTAACAAAGTTGTCACGCTGGCGAAAAAGGTTAATGAAATTTCAAGTGCGAAAGATATAATTCACATTGGAGATAATATTGTTACTGATTTTCAGGGTGCTGAAAATGCGGGATTAACAGGTTTTTATCTAATCAATTCAAATCAATTGCGAAATCCTAGATACGCCTTACATAAGATTAAGGATATTGAAAATTTACCATTGTCCCCTGAGCAGTATAGTAAGTTTAAATTTGGAGATTATTCAATTGCCGTAAAATATGGTCAGGAGTTATTTGACTTTTTTAAATCGGAATTGATGAATGATTTAATAAAAACACATAAATCTTTCATTATATACAGTAGCCCTTACGCTAAAATTCCCACGGCAAGCTTTTATTTAACTCAAATATTTATTGAGTCTTTTCAAAAATACCTTACGAATGCGGGCATTGATGGAATTGAAGTTAATATGGGAAAGATAGCTAGGTGTCAGACATATCATCAAGACTATGGTGCGATGAATGCAGAGGAAAGATATAATTTGATTAAGAATGACACCTACAAAATTGAAAGTAATCCAACCGTTGATGATGTATGTATATTTATAGATGATATTTCAATTACAGGGACACATCAAAAAGTTGTTGAAAATTTATTAAGTAAAAATAAAATTAACTCCAAGAGCGTCTTTTTATACTATGCGTTGTTAGATAATCCCGAGGTTTGTCCAACTTTTGAAAATACGCTTAACTATGCCTATATGAATGATTTTGATAAATTAGTTCAAATTTTAAAATCAGACACTTATAAAATAACAACTAGGGCTACTAAATATATCCTTTCCATTAATAAGGATGATTTATCAATGATGTTTATTCATATTCCGATTAATCAAATGTATTCTTTCTGGGATGAAATAATCAAAATGTCATATTTAAATGATTATAATAATATGGAAGCCTATATTGAAAATTTAAGAACTATTGAAGCTCAAGTACGAGTAAAGGAAAGAGTATAAGGCGCGATAAGAGGGAATTTGGCTTACTCCTCATTTTTAATACGATTTAATAAATAAGCTAATAACTAAACTAACAAAAACAAATTATGAACAATCATTCAATTTTTTCAGATCATCCTATTTTAATAGTAATTTTTGCTATTGCAGTTCTAATAATGCTAATTATTGATTTAGGCGTGTTTAATAAAAAAAGTCATGTCGTAAGTAATAAAGAAGCAATAATTTGGTCTTCAGTATGGATTTCTTTAGCCATGCTTTTTAGTGGTTTAGTGTTTGCTTTTGCTGGCGCTACTAAATTTTATGAATTTCAATCTGCATATTGGATTGAGAAAGCACTATCTGTAGATAATTTATTTGTGTTTATTTTAGTTTTTAAATTCTTTGATGTTGCTAATGAGAATAAACACAAAGTTTTGTTTTGGGGAATTATAGGTGCATTGGTATTGAGAGCAATATTTATATTTTCAGGTGCATATTTGATTGAGCTAACCTATTTAAATAAAATACTAAATATTCTTGGCTTCGAAGGTTTCAAATATAATATTAATATTATAATGACACTATTCGGTTTATTTTTGGTCTATGCTGGCATAAAATCCTGGTCATCAGGAGATGAAGATGACGATGAGGATTATAATGATACACGCGGAGCAAAATTAATTAGACGTTTATTTAATGTTAGTGATTCATATGTCGGAGATAAATTTTTCACTTTTGAAAATGGGAAAAAATTAGCAACACCATTATTAGTTGTTCTAGCTGTAATTGAATTTACTGATTTACTCTTTGCGGTTGATTCTATTCCCGCAATCTTTGCTATTTCTAATGATCCTTTTATCCTATATACCTCAAATATATTTGCTATTCTTGGGCTAAGAGCATTATTCTTCCTATTAGATAATTTTATACATTTATTCAGTAAACTAACTTATGGTTTAGCATTTATACTTTCTTTTATTGGTATTAAAATGATAATCTCACCATTCTATCATATCGAATCTATATATTCATTATTGGTAATAGGTACAATTTTAGTTTTTTCTGTAATTGCATCACTGATGTTTCCTAATAAAAATGAGGCTTAAAATAAATAAACAAGGCAATGCACAAATTTAGGGTCTGAGTTATTAGTCATAATGATTCTGTCTCTGAAGTTTATTTGAATTTGTCCATTATTAAGTATGCTATTCAATATTCAGCTTAATAATTTGTTTGAGTAAAGGCTCTCTACTGTATTGAAAGAAATAATCTTCTGCATGGTTCATATTATTTAAGGACCATGCAGATTTTAATTATCGGCAAATTGTACTTCAAAGTGATATTAATTTATAGTCTTGAAAATATCAATAACAATCTGAGTGATGGAAGAATACCCAATAGAGTGCAGTAGTTTAAAATTGGGGATTGAAGTTGAAATGGATTCTGATTCTGATTATGATGTTTCTGCGTTATTGCTTAATTCAAATCTAAAACTTTTATCAGACGAGCATTTATTGTTTTATAATTCACCTATTTGTGAAATAAAAGGGGATAGATATTTATCCTTACCTGATAGAAGTATGTATTTTTGGTCTTGTGAACATACAAAAGCGGAAAACAAATTTGACGAATTATTTTTTATAGATTTTGACAAAGTAAATGAATTTACACATGAAATAAGATTGGTTATTCATTTGGAAGCATTTAGAGGAGCGCTATTTTTTAATAATTGTAAGTTTGTTGTTAAAGTGGTATCATTTTTTACTAATGAAATATTAGCTGAAGTTGTTTTCGATTCAAATTATGATAAAAAGGGTTCGATTGAATTGATAGCTATAAAAAAGCAAAAATCTAAATGGTTCATATTCAAATCTGAAAATACTTATCAAGGATATTTAGGTGAGATAATTGAAAAGTACACTTGAAAGTATTTGAATTGTTTTAGTCCTCTTCTGTCAAAATTTCATTTCTAATTATTTAAATTATCTTAATGTATTATTGAGTACTAAATAATAGTTTGAACAAAAGGTGACAATTTTATCTGATCTAATGCTAACTAAAATTTCATTTTACTTGTTATAATTAAATAGGGGCTTTGTGATTTTGTTTTTATGAGTTGGGTAATCTCTGAATAATAATTTTCTTAGACGATAATACGTTTAGCGTTACATTTTAAGCCTATTTGCCATATTAAATCTTTTTAATCCTTTAAGTGTAAACTATGAAAACTGAAAATGTTGTTTTAATGCGTAAGGCTAAAGAATCCATGACTGGCAAATGGGACGTAGCCATTGGAGGTTTTGTTTTATTTATTTTGCTGTATTATGGATTCCTGTTTGTGCCTACTTTTGGTAGCTTTATTAGTTTAATTATTTATCCGCCAATTCATCTTGGATTCTCAATTTTTTGTTTGTCTATTTCAAGAAATCAAAAAGCAAATGTTGAGCAAATTTTTGAGGGTTTTAATTTCTTTGTAAAGGCTTTAACCACAAATATTCTCATTTTTTTATTCGTTTTTTTATGGTCTTTGTTGTTAATTGTTCCTGGAATTATTGCCGGATTATCATATTCTATGGCCTTTTTTATACTTTCAGATAATCCTTCCATCAGTGCAATGTCTGCAATAGACCTAAGTGAAAAAATGATGGAGGGGAATAAAATGAGGTTGTTTCGATTATATTTAAGATTTTTTGGTTTAGGTTTACTATGTGTTTTGACTTTGGGAATTGGTTTTTTATGGTTGGGGCCTTATGCAAATGTTACTTTTGCTAAATTTTATGATGACGTAAAAGGTGATATTTAGGATACACTAATAGTTTTAATATGAGTAATTCATTAGTAATTGAGGCCATACGTTTAAGTTTTATCAATTAGGTAATTTAAATCAAGAATTAAAATAAAATAGTTGAATCCAATTTTATGATTTTAATAAAATAGATATTATTTGCTTTAAATATCTAAAATTGAAAGATGTTTTTTTAGGGTATTTTTTTAATAGAAATGACATCTTTTATAATTGATACAAAATAATTAAATAATGAAGTCTATTTTCTTGATAAATCTCGCTCAAATACTTTGACATTTGAATTGGTTACTTCAATTTGATTGAAATTATTTGAAGTGGTTTGTATTTAGTCATTAATTTTCAATGACTGTTTATATATTAATTAAACTATAGAGCTAATTTAAGCCAATATTATAGTGAAAAATAATAATTTACCCTTTAATAAATTGGCTAATGGAGAATTAATTTTCACTTTTAATTCTTAGGTTTTATTTGGTTTTTAAATTTTAAACTCTTTGATGCATTTTATTTTTTTAAAAAAGGGACTAATTAAATTTATTGATAAAATTATTTTTTACCCAAATATCAAAAAAAAATTGCTTTGACCCAGATACTTGAACCTTCGATAAAATGGAGACAAATTGTAATTGGTTTTTGAAATTTTAATCAAAAAATTAAATTCTAATTCCTTTGAAATAGTTTTGCACAATTCATTGAAAATGTAATAATTGTAAGATTCTTTACTAGACTTGAATTTAGATAAATTTTGAGATTCTTTGATAAAAAAAACAGTTATTTCATGATAACTTTCATGTGTTTCAAACAAGCAATAGAACCACAAATTGCTATCAAAAATCACACGAGCATTTTCAGTAAAATACTTTACATTATTGGTTAAAATTTCTTTTGATAAATATTCCCCAGCCTCCCAAATTGGCAAATTTAGAAGTGGTCTCTTGGCAATCCTTTCTATGGAATTCCCTTTCAACATATTTACCATGATAGATTCACTAAAATTTTCATATTTTAGTTCTAAATGGATGACATAATTCTTTCTTATTTCCTGAATAAATGAAATATGAAATCCAGAATTTAAAAGGAATGATAGTGCTTTAGAATTTTCAGCTACTATCCTTGATTTAATAACAGTTTGACGAGACTGAGAAAAAAAATACCTGATTATATAATTCCATGCATTAATTCCAACAGACGGAGTCTTGAAAATTGAACCATGTAGAGAAACTGTTTCATCCTCCCTTAGGATCTTAACAAAACCTATCGAATTGCACTCTGAATCTAAGATTTCAAAATAAAATTCAAATTCTTCAAAATAAGATTCGATTTCATCGCCCTCTTTTAACCCAAGCACAGGATGCCAAAATTTAGATTCAAGAAACCTGAAAAAATCAAACGGATTTATGATTTTCCTGATTGATCCCCATTTTTCTTCAGACTCAAGATTATTGATATTGAAGTGCATTTGCAATAGCTTTTGATATATGCTGTCCAGTACATTCTTCAATCCACAACCATTGACCGTTGACGTTACATTCTAAGAAATAAAATTCATTTGAAGGGGTTTCTATGAAATCGAAAGCCCCAAAATGAATTTCCATTTTTTCGAGAAATTGAATACAAAATTCTCGGATAAATTCAGGCGGATCAGCGGCAATATGAGTTATTTCTTCATATCCCACTCTCCGCCAGTCTGTAATTGTTCTTTCATCTGACTGCGAAAGAATTATACATCCAAAGATCTGATTATCAACTACAGTGATTCGCCACTCATGTTTTTTTTCAATATACTCTTGTATAAAACAGTAGTTTAATTTAGGTATGGAAGCCTCAGATAAGGATTCAATAAATACTGAAGAAGGTATTTTTTCGGAAAAAAAAGGAATCCATTGATCCTCCTCAACAGTTCCTCTGCTTTCTATCGGTTTAATTAGAATAAATGAATGCTTCGAACAAAATACGGCCAATTCTTCAAGGTTATTTGATAAAATTGTATCTGGTGTTTGAATTTTGGATTTATTTAATTTTAAATTATCTGCTATCTTTTTTTGTTTAAGCTTGGAGGAACTGATTTTATCTAAGTGAGGATGACCAAACCAACGGGCTTTAGGTAAAGAAAATAATATCGTATGAAGCCCTGACCAACTTTCATCGATAAAAACCTCCTTATGTTGAATATTAGAAATATTATTTAAAGTTGGCTTTAAAGGCCGGCGATAGTAGATTGATTTAACTGAATCAAAACTAAACTCACGATACCCATTAAAAAAATGAAAGAAATATTGATTGTTTTTCTCTTGCCAAGTAAAACTTGATAACCCGTCGAGAAGCTCTTCTGTGTTAATACGCAAAAAAATAGCTCCTGATTTGTTGAGATGTTTTATAACTGCGTTTGCATGGCCATCATCTATAGATGTAATTATTAATATCACATTGCTAGATATCATTCTTCAATCCTAATAGCTTTTGACCACAACTTAATTGCGTTCATCTGATTAAGTACGGCATTGATAATATAGGTGATTTTTTTTTGATTAATCATTAGCTCTTCACCTAATTCCATGATAGAATTTCTTTCTTCATCTGAGAGATCAAAGTCTCCATATGAAACAGCTGTACAATCACGTAGGAGACATGGTCCAAATACCTTAAATATTTCTTTGCCAACAAATTGATTCTTATCGAATCGAGGATTGTCAGCAATTTCATTCGCATTTTCCCTAGGCACCCCAAATTGGTCAGTTAAAACAAAAAAAACATCTTTTTCAGCAGGAGAAAATCCATCTGCCGCAGCGCAAAAAGCAACTGCCTGCAAATAAATCAGTTTGTTCTCAAAACTAAAATCGGTAGTTGGATAAAATTCAAAAATACTTTTCATGGCTAAAAGAATTAATTGTCGTCCATTATACGGTCCGCTTCATTTTTGGGTTGGGTACCATTGGTTACTTGATGACAAGATGTAGAAGGTCCGCCCATAGAATAAAATGTTATTTGAGTTTTAGGATCATATTGACAAGAAACATTTTTTTCATTCTTTATTGAAGGAATTCTGTTACTTGAAAACTTAACTAAAATATGCGAATTTTTCATGATTTTATTTTTTTACTTTGAAAGTATTCCTGGAATTTTAGAGATAGTTTTTTCCCTTTATTCATTGCTATTCCTACTTATAACTTGAAACTACACAACCTAAAAGTAAAATTCAAAAATAAATTATTTAACGGTTGTATTTTTATTAAAACCCTTTCAAGTTGGTCTAATATTGGGCATCGAAATGGTATGATTTTAAAATTATTATTTGGTATCTCACGTTAAAATTATCTGTTTCATTGGGTTATCGATTGTGATTTTACCGTATCGACTCATAGCACTTTGGCATAAGAGCTTTCACTGTCAACAATTTGATAAATTAGGAAGCCATCATTGGTTTAGATGGCTCCTTTATTATTTTACTCTTATGCCCTCATGTTTCCGAAACAAGCAAAAGGTAACAAACAATACTTAACAAGTCAACGTTTTCATCCAAAGAAAGTTTGTTTAGTAAATTTAGCCTCTTCAAATGCTAAAATTGGTAAAAAGATGAATGGTAGAAATACTATTCCCAAAGTAAATCCTTCCGTTTTGCCAAATTGTTTGACAATCAAATTGGTGCCCCAGATTGAAAAGATTACGCCTATGTAAGGTCTACAAGCTAGTAACCCCCAAAACCAAGGTTTACCTGCTATGGCCATGAGAATTACAAGATTGTAAATTGGGATAATGGCTGCCCAACCCGGTTCTCCAGCTTTTTCGAAAATTCTCCAGAGTGAAATAATCGGAAGAATAAGGATTGGGATTATTACGAAAAATATAAGGATAACTTCGGCAGAGCCAAGGTTGCTAATCAATAATGGATTTAAGAGTTGCATAATAGTGGATGTTTATGTGATAAGATAGTTGCCAATTTATCTCTTAAATCTATGAGCACACGAATTAATTATTAAACGGTTCATATTCCCCCTATCCTCTTCCGCTCCCCCCGTTTTCCTTGAATGTAATAATGCTTCGCTAATTCTTTCCCCAATGCCTTTTCGAACTGTCCTTTAATCTTGGATAATTTTTCCGATGCAGAGTTGTTTAACGCATTGCACATGTCATCGA
>JACCDK010382174.1_pt1 | contig 21921 bp, 20 predicted proteins | sample 7445871 | NCBI WGS metagenome assembly JACCDK01 (sample SAMN15323436, study PRJNA562643) | freshwater metagenome | isolation source: river surface water | place: USA:Blue River Watershed | collected 2017-08-15
CAGGACAAGATTTTAGCAAGAAAAATGCAGAGAAAAATGCTGCAGAAAAAGCTTGCCTAGCACTCAATATTGTAGTATGAGAAAAATATTCGGAGCGCTATTTATCCTTTATGGCTTGTTGTTATTTTTTACAGCAATGTTACTGGTATTGCCATTTATCATTATTGGCACCCTCTTACCAGGCAAATTAAATTCAACCGTTCCATTTTTCTTTCTAAGGGTATGGTCTTACCTATTTTCTTTCCTTAGTTTGTTTTTTTATAAGGTGATCGGTCGTGATAAACTAAATACCAGCAAACCTTACATTTATGTAGCTAATCATGGTTCTTATCTCGATGCAACATCTGTAGTCATTTCAAGTCCAGTAGCGCTTAAACCCTTGGGTAAAATTGAAATGTCGAAAATACCTGTATTTGGGTTTATTTATAAACGTGTGGTAGTGATGGTTGATCGTAGCACCAAAGAGAGTAGAACTGAAAGTGTAGAAAAATTAAAGGAAGTACTTAAAAAAGGAGTTTCCATTATGATTTTTCCTGAAGGCACCATGAACAGAACTGAACGCCCCTTGAAAGATTTTTATGATGGTGCGTTCAGAATTGCTATAGAAACACAAACTCCCATTGCTCCTTTTGTAATTGTGAATGCAAAAAAATTAATGCCAAGAAACAATCCCCTTTCTTTTGTTCGACCAGGTATAATTAAAATAATTTATACCGATGTCGTAGATGTAAGTGGGTACACATTAGATCAAGTAGAAGAATTGAAAACGAAAGTTTATTCCATTATGGAAAAAATTCTCATCGAAAATCAATCCTAATCTTTTTTCATGTCTAAAAACGTAAAAGTTCATTTAGCTTTATTGCTAGTATCGCTTATTTATGCAGCAACTTTTAGTATTGCAAAAGAAGTGATGCCCGCTTATATACAACCCATGGGACTTATAGGCATCAGAGTTTGGGGTGCAATTGTTTTACTTTGGTTAACGCACGCAATTTTTGTAAAAGAAAAAATTAGACATAAAAAAGAATATTTAGAACTTGTAAAATGTGCAGTATTTGGTGTTGCTGCTAATATGCTTTTGTTTTTCAAGGGACTTGCTATTACAACACCTATCAATGGTGCGATACTAATGGTTACTACACCTTTGTTTGTTGGCTTTTTCTCCTTTTTTGTATTGAAAGAAAAAGCAACAGCATTAAAAATTATTGGATTATTATTAGGAGTTAGTGGCGCATTATTGTTACTCATTGGTCCAAATTTATCTTTTTCTTCAGCTACCTTAAGTGGCGATGTCATGGTAATGTTGAATGCAATTATATATTCATATTATTTAATAATCGCCAAACCACTGTTGCATAGATACAATCCCATCACAGTAATAAAATGGACCTTCCTATTTGGTGGAATCATGATTTTGCCTTTTTCTTTACCTGAATTACAAAGTGTACCTTGGTCGGTAATACCTATTAATATTTGGTTAAGCATAGCTTTTTTAATTGCAGGGGCAACCTTTTTAACCTATTTATTGAATGGTTGGGCATTGCGCAACGCCAACTCTTCATTAGTGGGTGCTTATATCTATCTGCAACCCATTCTGGCATCTTTTATAGCCATTGCCTTAGGTAAAGATGCGCTAACTTGGCAAAAAATAGTTTTTGCCGCACTCATTTTTACAGGTGTATATTTAGTGAGCTTACCTGCTAGGCTACCCCTAGAGCGCACCAGCGACTAATTTCTATTATTATTTCTATCTTTGTTGATTAAATCAATGTTTTATGTTGAAATCGATGACCGGTTATGGTCTTTCAAGCACCGATTATTTACAGAAAAAAATCAGTGTTGAAATTCGCTCCTTAAATTCTAAGTTTTTAGAATTGAATATAAAATTACCTCGCAATTTTTCGGAACGCGAAAGCCTCATCCGCATGGATGCAACTCGCAGCATCGAACGTGGGAAAGCAAGTGTAGTAATTAGCATTGAACAAAAAGATGTTCTAGAAAGTACCACGCTCAATAGAAATAAATTTAATGCATACTATAAAGAACTTACCTCATTAGCTGAAGAATTAGGCGCTGACACAAGCACCTTATTTCAACAAACACTAAGCATTCCGGATGTGTGGTCTGTTCAAGAACAAAGCATCGATGAAGAAGAATGGAAGGCAATTTATTCTACATTCTTACAAGCCCTCGAAAACTTCAATCAGTTTAGAACCGACGAAGGTAAAACCTTATCGGATGATTTACATAAGCGAGTAGAGTCGATATTAAACGCTATTCCAGAGGTAGAAAAATTTGAAAAAAATAGAGTGCCTTTAATAAAAGAAAAATTAAACACCTTATTAAAAGAGGCTGTTGGCTCTGAGAATATAGATAATAACAGACTTGAACAAGAGCTTATTTATTTTATTGAAAAGTTCGACATTACCGAAGAGAAAATTCGTTTGAGAAGTCATTGCGAATATTTTTTCGCTGTGATGAAAGAGAAAGAAGCCAACGGTAAAAAGCTAGGATTCATTTCGCAAGAAATAGGTAGAGAAATTAATACCATGGGAGCAAAAGCTAATGATGCTAATATTCAAAAAATTGTTGTGGGGATGAAGGATGAGTTAGAAAAAGTAAAGGAGCAATTACTAAATATTATTTAAAAAAGATGAATACTCAAGGTAAACTTATTATTTTCTCTGCTCCATCTGGCGCTGGTAAAACAACCATCGTACACCATATTTTAAAGCATTTTCCTAACATACAATTTTCTGTATCGGCAACTACCAGAGCCTTACGTGGAGAGGAAGTACATGGTAAAGATTATTATTTTGTTAGTAAGGAAGAATTTTTACACAAAGTAGCTAAACACGAATTCGTTGAGTTTGAAGAAGTATACTCGGGCACGTTTTATGGAACACTAAAATCTGAAATAACGAGAATCTGGAATGAAGATAAACATGTTATCTTTGATTTAGATGTTGAAGGTGGTTTACGTTTGAAAAAGAAATATTCAGAACATGCTTTAGCTATTTTTGTTCAACCTCCATCGCTTGATGTGTTGGTCTCTCGTTTACGTGGTAGAGGAACCGACTCGGAAGAAAAGTTGAAAGAACGTATTAAGAAGGCAGAGAAAGAGCTAAGTTATGCGGGAAAGTTTGATGTAATACTAAAAAATGACGACTTAAACATCGCTTGTAATGAAGCCGTAAAATTAGTGGAAGATTTTTTGAGTAAATGAAAATAGGTTTATTTTTTGGGTCCTTTAATCCTATCCATGTTGGCCATATGGTTATAGCTCATTACATGGCCAATTTTACCCAGCTCGATAAGGTTTGGTTAGTAGTGTCTCCTCATAATCCTCTTAAAGATAAATCAGTGTTAATAAATACTTACGATCGCTTAGAGATGTGCAAAATTGCGAGCAACGATGATATGAAAATTCAAGTATCGGATATCGAATTACAATTACCACAACCTTCTTATACCATCAATACCTTAACGTATTTAAAAGAAAAATATCCAGAGCATGAATTTGCTTTAATTATGGGTGCCGATAATTTAAATACATTAAAAAAATGGAAAAACTATGAGTTGATCTTACGCGATTATCATATTTATGTTTACCCTCGACCTAAAGAAATTATTACCGAATTTCTAGACCATCCTAATGTTAGCATAACTGAAGCGCCTATCATGGAAGTTTCTTCAACTTTCATTCGTCATGCAATAAAAAACAAACTGAGTGTACGCTATTTATTGAGTGATAAAGTTATTGAGTTTATTGATGCCAAGAGTTTGTACAGGTAATATTAATTAATTTAATCTTCGAATTCCTCGTTTATCGTACTTATCTAAATTATACTTCTCAATCAAGTTAATTAGGAGTGTTGGATAATTAGGATTCGTAGCATATCCTGCTTTTTTAAGACCTTGTGCCCATGATTTATAATCCCGTTTATCATATTCTAATAAAAAAGCATATCGTTTTTTTGTAGCAATAAATACTGAATGATCTCTATATGAATGTTTCACCTTTCTGTACTTTCTAAAACATTCATCTTTTTTGTCATCATTCTCGCGAATCGTTTTACCATGCCAGTCGCTTGTACATTTTATTCCGAAATGATTTTTACCTTTTTTTGCTAAACGACTCTTTCCACTTCCCGACTCTAAAATACCTTGAGCTAAGGTTATGCTGGCAGGTATCCCGTATCTACGCATTTCTTTGATAGCTACTTTACGATATTTTTTTATGTATGCTTCGGTATCATTAGCAAACAAAACGATGGGTGTTAACAATAAAAACAAGATTATTCGGTATAGCATGTTATTTTTTGGGGATGATTAATACTTTACCTGGCTTTATTTTATTTGATTTTAATTTGTTGGCTTTCTTTATTTTTTCAACAGACACTTTGTATTTTCTGGAGATGAAATATAGCGACTGTCCTGATTTTACTTTGTGTTTAATTGTAGCGGTAGCAGTTTTATTATTAGAAATGACCTCTTCTTTTTCTTCTACCTCATCTATTTTATTATATACAATATTAACTATTAAGGAATCATTTCTATTATTAGTGTCTAAGCGTGCGTAATCATATTTATGTAAATTGTATGTATTAATTGTCTTAAGTAAATGCGAAGCATATGTTTTACTGCGTGCATAACCCGAACGTTGTAAACCGTATGCCCATTTCTTATATTGTGTAGGTTTGTACTTAAACAAGAAGGCGTATTGTTTATTCTTACTTAAAAAGCTCGAACGATCGGCGTAAGCGTCTTTAACACTATCGTATTTTCTGAAACATGAATTTCTTTTATTACCGTTTCTATGAAATCTTTTTCCCGACCAATTGCGAGTGCATTTAACCCCAAAATGATTGTTGGCTTTTACTGCAACCTGACTAGTGCCATTTGCCGATTCATGCAGGGCTTGCGCAAGGGTTATACTCGCCGGAATACCAGTTTTTTGCATTTCTGATATGGCTAGTATTTTATATTTCTCGATGTAGCTAACTGCCGAACTTTGCTTTTTTTGTGCAAACGCAGTGGATACAATAAATAAAAACAGGCAAAGACTTAGTATATTGCGCATTCTCAAATTTAAAAAAATACTCTAAAGATTTATTAATAAATTTATCGTTCATTCAATCACTTTGAAACACATAACACGTACAATTTGGGTTTTATCATTGGTAAGTTTATTTACCGATACAGCTAGTGAAATGTTGTATCCTGTTATGCCAATTTATTTAAAGTCTATTGGATTCTCAATTGCACTTATTGGTATACTAGAAGGCATCGCAGAGGCTACAGCAGGTTTAAGCAAAGCGTATTTTGGAAAATGGTCTGATACTTCCGGAAGGCGTTTACCCTTTGTGCAAATTGGTTATTTACTCAGTTCGTTATCGCGACCAATGATTGTGCTTTTTAGTTATTCACTATGGATATTTTTCGCACGTACACTCGATCGTTTAGGAAAAGGAATAAGAACAGCAGCACGTGATGCGATACTCTCTGATGAAGCAACCGCAGAAACAAAGGCGCGTATTTTTGGTTTTCATCGAAGTTTAGATACACTTGGAGCGGTCATTGGACCATCTATCGCTTTGTTATATTTATACTTTTACCCAGAAGATTATGTTAGTTTATTTTATATCGCATTCATCCCAGGATTATTGGCTATCATTGCCTCTCTTTTAATTAAGGAAAAAAAACCATCCAGAATTCCTTCAAAACATAAAACCTCTTTTTTGGAGTTTTTAAATTATTGGAAAATTAGTAGCACACACTATAAGAAATTACTAATTGGTTTATTATTGTTCGCTTTATTTAATAGCTCAGATGTATTTTTATTATTAAAAGCAAAACAAGCCGGACTATCGGATACCATGGTGATCGGTGTGTTTATTTTTTATAATCTAATTTATGCATGCTTTGCTTATCCTCTTGGTATTATTGCTGATCGTTTAGGGATGAAAAAAATGTTTGCTTTCGGACTTGCTGTTTTTACATTGGTATATCTTGGAATGGCATTTGCAACTGAAGCATGGATGATTATTGCTTTGTTTTTCTTGTACGGTCTGTATTCTGCAGCAACGGAAGGAATATCAAAGGCATGGATCAGCTCCATTTCCGATAAAAAAGATACAGCAACAGCCATCGGTACGTATGCTAGTTTTCAAAGTATATGCACGATGTTGGCGAGTAGCATTGCCGGTTTGGTTTGGTTTCAATTTGGTGCAAATATTACCTTTTTGTTAAGTGCATTTGTAAGTTTATTTTTAGTTTTTTATTTTTTGAGATTAAAATGAAAAAATTATTATTCTACCTTCTAGTATTATTTATTTATGTTGATGTTCATGCTCAAACATCGTTAGATGCGGTTTTGCAAGGAACCATAATTAATGCAAAAAGTAATTATATAGAAATAAAATATTTAAATAATCCACTCGACGATAGTTTAAGTTCTATAACAGTGGACTTGAATGAAAAAGGTCAATTTTATTTTGAGCTACCCATCAAGCGACCGCTCGATGCACAAATTCATTTAAATAATCAGTATGTAAGTTTTTACATCGAGCCTTCAGAACGTTTAGAGGTGTCTATTTTAGCCGATGATGTAATGAGAAGTGCAAGCTTTACTGCAGATGTGTACAATAATCTATTTTTAATTGAATACCGCAAAAAGTATGACAGGGCAAGAAATGTTAACGATAGAAATAAGCATATTATAAACGATGATGCCGATGCTTACACAAAATATGAAGACGTTCTGGCATTAGATCAATTAAAGTTTCTTTCTGATTTTCAAAAGGAATTTAAACTTTCCAAAACTTTTGTAAAGAGGCAAATTGCAGTAATTAAATATGGAGCTGCCAATAGAAAGTATAAATTTAAATCTAGTGCTAAAACCTTAGCTAATATTGACAAAGAGTTACCTGCAAACTATTATAGTTTTGTTGATAGCTTCACGGTAGATGATAATAATTTAATTACCGTCCCTGAATTTTATGAATTTTTAGAATATCGATTTGATTATCATTTTAAAAATCTTCCATACAAAGCAACGAATGAATTGGAAGAAATAAGTTATATTTATAATACTGCTCATAGTTTATATAAAGACAGGGTTCAAAATATATTTCTTACAAAGAAATTCGGAGAAATATTAGATCAATATTCATACGAATATAGCTCACGGTTCATTTCGAATTATATGAGTACCGTATATACGAATGAATATCGTGCTTATATAGATAAAAAAATCATTAAGGCTAAGTCAAAAAATTAGTGCCCTCCAGATTTTATATAATCGCTAATTAAATAGGCAATAAATTTAGCAGCGCTGTTTCTTTCATGCTCTTCCAGTTGAGTCAAAGAGCCTTCTGTTAAATGTAAGTATACGCTTGATAATAAAGCACTGCATTGATGTAAAATGGCTCTTGCTTCGGTACTACTCCAGCCTGTTTTTGTAATTGCAGAACATGGCATATCTGCAATCGAATCCAAATCAAGTTCAATTCCACAGGCTTGTTTTTGCAAGAAAATTAGAATACTATTTAAAGCAAGCTCCATAGGAATTCTTTTGCGAATACTGATGTCTTCGAAACTTAAATACTGAATATTGGGATCTTGTTCGATATCATTTAGAACAGCATCGGAATTATAATTTTCATGTAATCCAAAAATTCCATATTTATTTAAATAGCCTTCATTCTTAGCATATCTAAAACCGTTTCCACTATGCCTTCCTTCTGCAATGCGATAATCGCTGTGCGCATCAATATTAATACAATTTAACGCAGAGCCTAAAGCCAATGAACTTCCTTTTAAGAGTGGATACGAATTATTATGTCCTCCTCCAATAGCTATTAATTTCTTGCCACTCGCTACGATGCTTTGTACTATAGGGTAAACAGCTTGATCTATTTCCGTGCACAAATTGCGGAGTTCGGCTAACGAAGCATTTGAAGCTTTATTCATCTCCTCCGAAAAATCGATATGACCTAAAAGTAAAACCTTACTTGCATTTTGAAATTTGTTATTTTGAATATTTAGCAATGCGGAAATCACATATTCAAAAGTTTTCTCGGCACCAGGCTTCCCTAAATTGGCTCTAATTCCAATATCTTCAGGAAGGCCTAAAATAACATAACTCGCTTTAGAGTTTTGTAGTTCCTCTTGCCATGCATCTACATTTTTTATGTGTAAAATTTCTTGACCCCATTTAGTTTCATGCTCACGAGCATTAAACAGCGACTCAATTTTTTCTTTTGTGTATACAATTAGTTTTGCCATGTTACATGCCTTTAATAAAAACTTGGTCTATGCAATTCTCAGTAAATGAATATGGAATATATGCTAAGCTAGGAATCTTTTTTGTAAGAATTAAATCGGCGTATTTACCAACGGTAATGCTTCCAGTTTCATTTTGTAATTCCATTGCGTAAGCACCGTTGATCGTACAAGCATTATAAGCTTCTTCTGGAGTCATTTTTAATTGAGTACAAGCTAATGAGCAAACAAATGCCATGTTTCCACTTGGAGAGGTTCCTGGATTATAATCGCTGGCTAAGGCGATGGCTAAACCAGCATCAATCATCTTTCTTGCAGGTTGGTATGGTAAATTTATAAAGAAAGCGGCTGATGGTAATAAGGTGCCAATGGTATTAGATGTGAGCAAGCAATTTAGTTCCTCCTCACCAACACATTCTAAATGGTCGACAGAAACAGCGTTATGTTTAACGCCAACCTGTATGCCTCCGGAGTAGTGTAACTGATTGGCATGTATTTTAGCTTTTAGCCCGTATTTAGCTCCAGCATCTAATATCTGTTCTGTTTCATCGGCACTAAAAAAACCATCCTCACAAAACGCATCAACGTAATCTGCAAGACCTTCATCAGCTACTTTAGGGAGCATATCTTTAATAATTAATTGGATGTAGGCTTGATGGTTTTGTTTGTATTCCATCGGGTAAGCATGTGCGGCTAAAAATGTTGCTTTTATCGTTTGTCGTGATGATTCTTTTAGTTTACGGATTACACGTAACATTTTAAGTTCGGCATCAGTTGTTAAACCATAGCCGCTTTTTATTTCTATGTTTGCTGTTCCTAAGTTTTCTACCAAACGTAAACGCTCGAGTGCTAAGTCAAATAATTCTTCTTCTGAAGTTTCTTGTAAACGTTTAGCAGAGTTTAAAATTCCTCCCCCCTTTTTTGCAATCTCTTCATATGGAAAACCTTTTACTCTATCTACAAATTCCGATTCGCGACTAGCAGCATATACAAGGTGTGTATGCGAATCGTTAAAGGCGGGTATTACGGATTGTCCTTCAACGTTCATTTGTAAATCAAACTCCTCAATAATTTGCATGTCTAACTCTTTCATCTTACCAAAAGAATGTATGCGTCCATCTTCAATCCATAACCAAGCATCTTCTATGCTTTCCATTTTTGCCATTGCTGTACCACTTAATTTCATGGTACCTGCATCGAGTATGCCAGCCAGTGTTTTAATATTAAAGAGAATGGTTTTCATTATGTTAATTCAAGTAATATAGGACAATGATCGGAATGTTTGGCTTCCGATAAGATAGCAGCACGTTTTAGTCGTTTTTCTAATTCTTTGGTAACTAAATGATAATCGATGCGCCAACCCAAATTTTTACCACGTGCTCCAGCTCTAAAACTCCACCAAGTATAATGATGTGGTTCTTGGTTGAAATATCGAAAACTATCAATAAAACCATCCTTAATAAATTCCTCCATCCATTCTCTCTCTTCTGGTAAAAACCCAGAAGAATTAGCATTCGATTTAGGGTTATGTATATCGATGGGTTTATGACAAATATTATAATCGCCAGAGATGATTAGTTCTGGGTATTTCCATTTTAATTCATGAACATAATCTTTAAAAAAATCCATGAACTGATATTTTACTTCTTGTCTATCGTCGCCGCTGGAACCTGAGGGTAAGTATACACTCATGACCGAAAGGTCATCGAAATCTGCACGTATTACTCGACCTTCATAGTCGAACAATTCATGACCGCAACCATATTCAACATTGTTCGGTCTTTTTTTCGATAATATAGCTACACCACTATAGCCTTTTTTTTGTGCAGGATACCAATAATGATGGTAACCTAAATCTTCAATGAGTTTAAGTTCCATGGGTATTTGTTCGAGTTGCACTTTAATTTCTTGTAAGCACACTACGTCGGCATCGCTAGCTTGTAACCATTGGAGCCAATTTTTACTTATGGCCGAACGAATACCGTTTACGTTATAGGAGATTATTTTCAATTTATTTTTTCTTCTTTTTGGTAGATGTATTTTCTTCTTCTTCGTGATCCTCTATTGGTTGATATTCACTTCTAAGAACACTTTTTTCTTTTTTAACACTTTGCTCTTCTACCACTTTGTTTTCTTTTTTCTTTTTTTCTTTTTTCTCTTTAAATTTTTTCAGGAGTTTAGCTTTTATTATGCGTACATCCTCAAGAGGTCTATCACCAGGTGCTGTTTTTACTGTTGATATGGCCTCTAACACGTCCATTCCACTTACCAATTCTCCATATACAGTGTAGTTATTATCAAGGTGTGGTGTTCCACCAACCGTTCTATACATTTCACGTTGCTCTGCAGTGTATTTCCAGCCGTTATAGCTTTGCATACGATCGAGATCAGCATCGGTAAACTTTTTTCCAACAACTATATAAAATTGACAATTACTACTGGCTTTCTCTGGGTTACCATCGCGCGCAGCTGCAAGTGCTCCTTTTTTATGGTAAAGCGCAGGATTAAATTCCGCAGGAATTCTAGGAACACCAGTAATTTCTCCACTTCCTAATGGAACACCTGGTCTAGCATATTTAGAAGTTGGGTCTCCGCCTTGTATCATGAAATTAGCAATGATACGATGAAACAATAAACTATCGTATTGTTTTGATTTCACAAGATTTATAAAATTATCTCGGTGTAATGGAGTTTCATTGTATAGTTTTAGAACCATAGTACCCATGGTAGTTTTCATTTCTACGTAGGTGTTTTTTTCTTTTTTGTTCTTTTGTTCTTTTTTATCAGCATAGGTAATGCTTATAAGTGCAAACATCAACAAACTCAAACTAAGTAATTTTTTCATCGTTATTATTTTTTGTTTAAAGATAGAAATTTTGAGTTTAGCAAGAAATGCCATTTTATGCATTTATTTTGTATTTTCATGTAAAAATATATCAATGAAATACTCTTTATTACTACTCATGGCGTTTATGGCCTGTAAGTCTTCAACCATTGAAAACAATAATTTATCAATAGATATACATTCTGCTGCTAGTAGAAGCACTGCCAGAGTATCACACCTAGAGTTAAATGTAAATGTGAATATGGAAGAGCATATGCTTGATGCTGAAGCCATATATACGCTTGATCCCAATAGAAATGAGGATACGATTTATTTCGACACTAAAGATTTATTAATAGAAGAGGTAGTAGATGTTAATACGCAAAAAAAACTACCATTTCATATGTTTAATGCAGATCCTATACTAGGTGCAGCACTTGAAATTGTATTGAATAAACAAAGCACTACCATCCGCATAAAATATAAAACTAGCAAACAAGCAGCAGCCCTTCAATGGTTGAAGCCCGAGCAAACAGCAGGCAAAAAACATCCATTTTTATATACACAATCACAAGCCATCCTGGCACGCTCTTGGATCCCATGCCAAGATGGGCCTGCTATTCGCTTTACATATAATGCTAGAGTTAAGGTGCCAGTGGAATTAATGGCATTAATGAGTGCCGAAAATCCAGTAACAAAAAATGATTCTGGCATTTATCACTTCAAACAAACACGCCCTATACCTTCTTATTTAATGGCATTAGCCGTTGGCGATTTAGCCTTTAAATCTTTAGGAGAAAATTCGGGCGTTTATGCAGAACCTATAGATATGGAAGCCTGCGCTGCTGAGTTAGTAGACTTACCTAAGATGATGAAAGCAGCAGAAAATTTATACGGTAAATATCAGTGGAATCGATACGATGTATTAATACTTCCCCCTAGTTTCCCATTTGGAGGAATGGAAAACCCAGAACTCACGTTTGCTACCCCTACTATAATTGCAGGTGATAGATCATTGGTAAGTTTAATTGCACATGAGCTAGCACATTCGTGGTCGGGTAATTTAGTGACTAATGCTACTTGGAACGACTTCTGGTTGAATGAGGGCTTTACGGTTTATTTTGAACGTAGAATAATGGAAGCTATTGAGGGTAAAGATTATGCAGATATGTTGCAGATTTTAGGTTACCAAGATCTAGAGCAAGAGTTGAAATCCTTTGGCAAGGGTCATGAAGATACACGTTTATACCTGAATTTAGCAAGCCGTGATCCTGATGAAGGACTTACGGACATTGCCTATGAAAAAGGAGCATTATTTTTAATACATATTGAAAGAACTGTAGGTAGAAAAAAGTTTGATTTGTTTCTTAAAAATTATTTTCAATCGAATGCTTTCAAAACAATGGATACCAAAGGCTTTGTGGAGCACTTAAACTCTTCATTAATTAAAGGAGATACTAGTTTAGCAAAATTAGTGAATGCAGATCAATGGATTTATCAATCTGATTTACCTAAAAATAAACCAGCATTTACATCCAAAAAATTAGATGCCGTACAATTGGCGTTGAATGAATTTAAGAAAGGAAAACCAGCAAAAGATATAAATACAAAAAATTGGTCGAGTCATGAGTATCTCTATTTTATTAGAGGTTTGGGCGATTCAATAGATACTAAAGAGATAGAAGATCTTGCTAACGTGTTTGACTTTGCAAGTTCAGGAAATTCAGAATTACAGGCGGCTTGGTTCGACCACGTCATTAAACATCAGTATAAAAAAGACTATACTGCTTTAGAAAATTTTTTACAAAAAGTTGGGAGAAGAAAATTCTTGATGCCTCTGTACACTGCCTTAGCAAGCACGCCTGAGGGTAAAAAATACGCCCTAGAAATTTATGAGAAATCTAGGGCAAATTATCATTATGTATCAGTACAAAGTTTAGACGAGTTGTTAAAATAAGTTCATCTAATTTTTTTAGTACACTATAACCAAATACTAATAAAATAATAAGTTAGTGCGGCAATAGTTGCAGACACTGGTATGGTAAGTATCCATGCCCAAATAAGGCTAATGGTTACACCCCAACGTACGGCAGAAATTCTTTTTGCTAAACCAACGCCGATGATAGAACCCGTGATGGTATGAGTAGTAGATACTGGAATTTTAAAATGTTCAGTCATGAATAAGGTTAATGCCCCAGCCGTTTCCGCAGCAACACCTTCTAGTGGTGTAACTTTGGTAATTTTACTTCCCATGGTTTTTACAATTTTCCAACCTCCGGACATCGTACCAGCAGCAATAGCTGTATAACAAGCTAGAGGAACCCAAAAAGGTGGTTCAGTTATTTTCACCTTACCGTTGGTAATGCTGTATTTCAAATTCAACCAATCAGGTAAAGAAGCAGGGTCTAATTGATTTTGAGTAATGTATACAATAATAGCGGCAGAAATGATACCCATTACTTTTTGAGCATCGTTACCACCGTGACCTAAACTGAATGCTGCCGACGAAACCAACTGTAATCGTTTGAACCAAGTTTCAGCTTTACGTGGAGCAGCCCTTCTAAAAATATACATAATGATAACCGTTAATGTATAAGCCATGATCATACCGATGATGGGAGCTAATACAATAAAGGAAGCTACTTTAGCAATTACTTGTAAGTTCACTACACTAAAACCAGCATGTGCGATGGCCGCACCAGCGAAGCCACCTATAAGGGTATGTGAGGAACTAGAGGGAATACCAAACCACCAAGTTAATAAGTTCCAAAAAATAGCAGCTATTACTCCTGCTAAAATTACAACTAAATTTATTTGAAGGGTATTCACTGTTTTAGCTACTGTATCGGCAACGTTTAAGTGAAAAATCCAATAGGCTAAAAAGTTAAAAAAGGCAGCCCATAAAACGGCTTGAAATGGGGTAAGTACTTTCGTAGAAACTACGGTTGCAATAGAATTCGCAGCATCATGGAAACCATTAATGTAGTCGAATATTAATGCGAGTACAATAATAACAATTAATAAGGTTAAACTCATTTTGTTTAATGATTAGGCATGCTTCACAATGATCGACTCCATTACATTGGCTGCGTCTTCGCATTTATCGGTTGCAGTTTCCAATGCCGATAAAATTTCTTTCATTTTGAAAAGCTCAATAGCATTGGTTTCGTTTTTAAATAAGTCTGCAACTGCCATGTCGAATACATAATCGGCTTGGTTTTCCATGCTGTTAATACGAACACAAGAATCGGTTACGTTGCGGATGTGCTTTAAGTCTTTTAATTCTTTTACGGCTTTGTCAATGTCTTTACATCCTTGTGAAATTAATTCAGCTAATTTCTTAATCGAGTCTGTTGTGTAATTGAGGTTATACAATAACATTCTGTTTGCAGAGCCGTGAATGTAATCGGCTACATCGTCTATAGCGGATGCTAAAGCGTGAATATCTTCTCTATCAAAGGGTGTGATAAAGTTTTTGCTTAACTCTAAGAAAATCTCGTGCGTTATTTCATCGCCACGATGTTCTAAATCATCAATTTTTTTTATTAACTCATTTCTATGTTCGATATCTGTTGCATTAACAGCTTCAACTAAATAGCTAGAAAGAGTAATTAAGTTTGCACTTGCACTTTCGAAAAGTGGAAAGAACTTTTTATCCTTTGGTAAAAAGTACTGAAAAATGGAGTTTAGTGACATTTTTGGTTTAATTTGCCTCAAAAGTAAGTACTTAATGTTAAGTAAATGTTAAGAAATTGAACTATTCTATAAAAATTATAAATAAATTAAAATAGATTATTTTTTCGTTTTTTACGTAAACACCAAAAAATCAGTACATTATATAATTATGTTAACAATTATTAAAGCCAACAGTCAACACATACCCGAAATAGTTCAAATTGCATACGATACTTGGTTCCCTACTTATAAGAACGTGATCTCCCAAGAGCAAATAGATTTTATGTTCGGAGAAATGTATACACCTGAAGCGATATTTAAGCAAATGGAATTTTTAGGCCATCAATTTTATCTAGCCTATCACCATTCCCAAGCAGTAGGATTTGCATCTGTATCTGCCATGATTCATGAAACGATGCCTACCTATAAAATACATAAATTATATTTCTTACCTAGCACTCAAGGGAAAGGTTATGGTAAAGCAATGTTAAACTTTATAGAAAATGAATATGTTGAGAAAGCAACCTTTCTAATTTTAAACGTTAACATAAACAACCCAGCTTATCAATTTTATTTGAAGATGAATTATGTTGTTCGTGAGCGAATTGACATTCCTTTTGGAGAATTCATGCTTAACGATTATGTGATGGAGAAAAAACTTAGCAAATAAATTTTTTGCAAATACCCTAAAATATTACATACCTTTGTACTCGCTCAAAGGGGTGGTACCACTACACGGTGCCTGAGATAATACCCATAGAACCTGATACGGATAATGCCGTCGAAGGGATGAGGTGATAAAATCGTTGTAAGACTGCTAATCCCTTGTAGTCTGAGGTTTTATACTTAATTAAATAAAATGTTTATAAAAAAATTTTTCATTGCAACAGCTTTTTTATTTAGCTTTTCACAGTTGTTTGCACAACAAGAGTATCGAATTAAAGTTGTCGACGAACAAAAAAAAGCATTACCTGGGGCTAACATTTCAGTAGACGGAATCTTATTTGCACAAACCGATGAAAATGGTTCGTATGCCCTCCAACTAAAACAATCGAAAGTGAGTATCAACATCAGCATGGTAGGATTTTATAATTTCAGTCAGATTGTTGATTTAGAAAAACAAAAAGTATTTATACTGAAGAAGAATACCTATGTTTCTGAAGAGGCCTTGGTAACTTCAACTCGCGTTACCGAAGATGCTGCAGGAACCTATTCGATGGTGGATAAGCAATACATTAGCAAGGTAAACATGGGTCAAGATTTACCTTATATACTAAACCAAACACCTGGTGTTGTTATTACTTCCGATGCTGGAACAGGAATTGGTTATACGGGTATTCGAATTCGTGGTACCGATCAAACGCGTACGAATTTAACCATTAACGGTATTCCGTTGAATGATGCAGAATCGCAAGGAACATTCACGGTAAATATTCCAGATTTTGCTACATCGGTAGAAAATATTCAAGTACAAAGAGGTGTGGGATCCTCTACTAATGGTGGTGGTGCCTTTGGTGCAAGTATAAATATACAAACCGACAACATGCCTGATACTGCTTTTGCCGAGGTAAATATTACACAAGGAGGTTTTAGCCCTTCTAATGTTTTATTTCAAAATCAAATGGAACGTTACTCTGCTAAAGTAAATACGGGTTTAATTGATGGTCACTGGAATTTTAGTGGACGACTTTCTAAAATTTCAAACATTGGTTATATAGAAAATAGTTCTGCTGTATTGAAATCTTTTTTTAGTTCCGCATCTTATCGCAATGAGCGTCATTTAATAAAGTTTAATGTGTTCTCTGGAACGGAAAAAACGTTTTTAGCATGGAACGGAGTCCCTCAAGATTCGTTAAAAACCAATAGACGATTTAATCCTATTGCTGCCGAATACAATGATCAATATGATAATTACCAACAGGACCATTATCAGATTTTCGAATCATTTAAAATTAATAATAGAAATCACTTAAATATTGGTTACCACTTTACTAGGGGCCGTGGATTTTTTCAAGAGTTTAGATACAACCAATCATTAGCCAACTATAACCTAGATTCAGTGTTTATTGGTAACGATACCATTTCTGAATCAGATATTTTAAGAAGAAGGTGGTTGAGAAATACATTTGAAGGTATTGTATATAGCTGGGAATACAATTCAAACGATAAATTCGACTTCACTTTGGGTGGTTCGGCCAATCGATACGTAGGTGAGCATTTCGGCGAAATAGTGTGGTCTAAATATGCATCTAATTCTCAACCAGGTCATCGTTTTTATACAGGTTGGGGTAATAAAAAAGAATTTAACATTTATGCCAAAAGCAACTATAAATTTAGTAATGCCTTACAAGCATTTGTTGATTTACAATACAGAGTGATCGATTATACGATAGAAGGAAATAACAAAGACCAAGTTATTTTAGATCAACAACATCAATTGCATTTCTTTAATCCTAAGGCCGGTATTTCATACATTCCTAGTTCCGAAGATTTTATTTATTTAAGCCTGGGTGTTGCAAACAAAGAACCTAATCGTGATGATTTTATAAATGGTAAAGTAAATAACTTAACCCCACAATCGGAGCAATTAAGAAATATTGAGTTGGGATGGAAAAAAAGAAAAAGCAACATAAGTTTAGAGGTGAATACTTATCTTATGGATTATAAAAATCAATTAGTGTTAACAGGAGAAGTAAACAATGTAGGAGAATATTTACGTACAAATACACCGAAGAGTTATAGAGCAGGTGTTGAATTTAGTGGTACTTATACGTATACTACAAAACTTAGTGTTTCGGCTAATGTTGCCTTAAGTAGAAATAAAATCGAACGATTTACAGAATCAATTTATGCATACGATGCAGATTATAACTATGTAGGTGTTGTATTGAGAGAGCATAAAAATACTGATATTTCTTTCTCACCAAATATTGTAGCAGGTTCTAGAATTCGTTATAAAGTTTATCAAAATTTATTTCTTAGTTTAGAATCAAAATATGTAGGAAAACAGTATTTAGATAATACATCTAACGACTTACGTAAGATTAATCCGTTTTTTGTGAACGATTTGTTTATTGATTACAACCTTCGTGTTAAAAAATACATACCATCATTTACCTTAACCATTAAAGTAAACAATGTATTCAATACCATGTACGAACCAAATGGTTACACATATAGTTTAATTGAAAGTGGAGTAGAAAACAATTATAATTTCTATTATCCTCAGGCTGGAAGAAATTACATGGTTTCGATGAACTTTAGGTTTTAAACTTTGCTGCTATAGACAACATAAGGAATAAGCATTTCTTCTAGTGAAATGCCTCCATGTTGAAACGTATTGTTAAAGAAGTTTACGAAATGGTTATAATTATTTGGATAAACAAAGTAGTAATCTTCTTTAGCAAATATGAAAGTTTGGCTCACATTTACTCTAGGTAAAAATCCGTCGGTAGGATTTTTAATTTCTAATACTTCTTTGTTATTATAGTTTAAGTTTTTACCTTGTTTATAACGCAAGTTCGAATTCACTGTACGATCGCCAATTACTTTACTTGGTGTTTTCACTCGCACCGTTCCGTGGTCGGTTGTAATAATTAATCGCGATGGCTTTTGTGCTATTTTAATGATGGCTTCTAATAAAGGTGAGTGCTCAAACCACGATTGGGTGAGCGATCGGTATGCACGCTCATCGGGAGCAAGTTCTCTTATAATTTCCATTTCGGTACGTGCATGCGAGAGCATATCTACAAAATTATATACAATCACATTCAAGTTGTTTTGGAATTTCTGATGTATGCTATCCACTAGGTTTTTTCCTTCTTCGTTGTTTACTACTTTTACATAAGAACATTTAATGTTTTTACGTAGTCGTGCAATTTGTGCTAGTAAAAACTCTTCTTCATGTAAATTTTTCCCACCTTCTTCTTCATCATTTTTCCATAATTTTGGATGCTGTTTTTCCATTTCTGATGGTAGTAATCCGGAGAAGATAGCATTACGAGCATATTGAGTAGCTGTAGGTAAAATACTGGTGTAAATTTCTTCCTCCTCTAAACGAAAATGTTCATTAATCATGGGCATCAATACTTTCCATTGATCGTATCGTAAATTATCGATGAGGATGAAAAAGGTTGGAATATTATCAGATAATTGAGGAAACACTTTTTGTTTCATTAATTGATGCGACTGCAAAGGAGCTCTATCGGGTTCCTTTAACCAACGCAAATAATTTTTATCTACGAACTTTGAAAACAAGGCATTGGCTTCTTGTTTTTGTTGAGCAAGAATTTCATGCATGCCAGTATCTTGTAATTTTTCGAGCTCTAACTCCCAAAACACTAATTTTCTATATACTTCTTTCCACTCATCAACGCTGGAAACATCGTTCAGTGCAATTCCTAAATTCCTAAATTCTTGTTGATAGGCTGAATTCGTTTTTTCAGATACTAATCGTTTATTGTCGAGTATTTTTTTGAGTGTAAGTAATATCTGTTTAGGATTCACAGGTTTAATTAGGTAATCGGCAATTTTACTCCCAATCGCATCTTCCATTAAATATTCTTCTTCATTTTTGGTGATGAGTACAACGGGAAGATCGATGTAATTTTTTTTAATTTCTTGTAGGGTTTCTAAACCCGATAACCCAGGCATATTCTCATCAAGAAAGACTACATCCACCTTTTCAGTCTTTAAAACATCGATGGCATCCGAACCATTTGTGGTGCTAATTACTTTATAGCCTTTATCTTGTAAAAAAAGAATATGTGGCTTAAGCAAATCTATTTCATCATCGGCCCACAATATGATTGTATCTTGCATATATTTTATTTTATCTTTGGTTTCCGTTAAAATTAACAAATTTGTGTGGCTTTTATTGTTGTGCTTTGAATAAAAAGAAAATATTTAACGACCCTGTGTATGGTTTTGTAAGCGTGCCTTATGAAATTGTATTTGATTTAATTGAGCATCCGTATTTTCAACGCTTGCGAAATATTAAGCAATTAGGATTAACACACTTGGTATACCCAGGTGCACTTCATACTCGTTTTCATCATGCATTAGGTGCGATGCACTTAATGGGTATTGCTTTGGAAACCCTTCGAAATAAAGGTATTGAAATTACACACGATGAAGCAAAGGCTGCTACCGTCGCTATTCTTCTTCATGATATTGGACATGGTCCTTTTTCGCATGCCTTAGAAAATTGCATTGTTCCAAGCATTAAACACGAAGATCTTTCCTTATTACTCATGAAACGCTTAAACGATGAGTTTAAAGGAGAACTAAGTTTAGCCATTGAAATTTTTGAAGATAAATATCCGAAGCGTTTCTTGCATCAATTGGTATCAAGCCAGTTAGATATGGATCGTATGGATTACTTAAACCGCGATAGTTTTTATACAGGTGTATCGGAAGGGGTCATTGGGTTCGATCGTATTTTAAAAATGATTTACGTTGTGGATGATCAATTGGTGATTGAAGAAAAAGGTATTTATTCTATTGAGAAATTCTTAATTGCCAGAAGATTGATGTATTGGCAAGTATATTTTCACAAAACGGTAATTGCTGCCGAACAACTGTTGTTGCAAATTCTAAAACGCGCTAAATACCTTGCTACGAATGGCGAGCATTTATTCGCAAGTCCTTCCTTCGATTTTTTACTTCGCAATAACCCAAGTACTGCCGACTTTATTGGTGATGAACGTTTCTTAGATGACTTTTCTAACATCGACGATAATGATATTTATACTTCTATAAAAGTATGGGCAAGTCATTCTGATAAGGTCTTAGCAAGCTTATGCCAGGAATTGATTAGTAGAAGACTTTACGCAATTGAAATGGAGAATGAACCCATACCTGCTACGAAATACGAAGAAAAGCAGAAAGAGTGGAAGGTTAAATGGAACCTAAGTGATGATGAAAGCAAGTATTTTGTGTTTACAGGATTCATTAACAACAATGCATATAATCCGGAAAGTGGGAAGATTTTCATTCTAACAAAGAATAAAGGTTTGCAAGATATAGCTGTGAGTTCCGATGGACTGAACTTAGATGCACTTTCTAAAACCGTACAAAAACACTTTATCTGCTATCCAAAGCACCCATAATGTTAACAATTTAGTAACATTATTTCTAGAATAGATTTGCAGCATTGAAGGATAATTTTATTTTTGTATAATGCAATTCAAAGCAATAGAAATTTCAGTATTACTCAATGGAGAATTAGAAGGGAATCCCGACGAAATTGTCTATTCATTAGCGAAAATAGAAGAAGGTAAAAAGGGCTCACTGTCGTTTTTAGCAAATCCTAAATATGAACCCTATTTATATACTACAGAAGCTTCAGTAGTTATTATAAACAAAGACTTAATATTGGAAAAAGCAGTACATTCTACCCTTATTAGGGTGGAGAATGCCTATTCTGCGTTTTCTGTACTCCTTGAAAAATACAATACCATCAAACTAAATAAATACGGTATTGAAGAGCCATGTTTTATAAGTAAAAGCGCTATTTTAGGTACCGATTGTTATGTTGGAGCCTTTGCTTATATTGGAAATAATGTAAAAATTGGCAATAATGTTAAAATTTACCCACAAGCATATGTAGGAGATAATGTGACTGTAGCTGATGGCACAACCTTGTTTGCAGGTGTTAAAGTTTATTCCGATTGTGTAATCGGACAAAATGTGATTATTCATTCGGGATCTGTAATTGGTAGTGATGGCTTTGGGTTTGCTCCACAGTCGGATGGTACATACCAGAAAGTAGCTCAAATAGGGAATGTAATCATAGAAGATGATGTGGAAGTGGGTTCTAATACAAGCATCGATAGAGCGACCATTGGATCTACAGTCATTAAAAAAGGAGTAAAGCTCGACAATCTTATTCAAATAGCTCATAATGTGGAAGTTGGAAATAACACCGTCATTGCTTCGCAATCGGGTATTTCTGGAAGTACACGAATTGGTGAGAATTGTGTTATTGGAGGCCAAGTGGGTGTAGTTGGCCATATACAAATTGCCAATGGCACTCAGGTTAATGCTAAATCGGGTATTTCTAAGTCGATAACCGATGAAAATAAAGCCTGGAACGGTACGCCTGTGTCGCCATTTAGAGATTCATTAAAAATGCA
>JACCDK010229781.1_pt1 | contig 21895 bp, 18 predicted proteins | sample 7445871 | NCBI WGS metagenome assembly JACCDK01 (sample SAMN15323436, study PRJNA562643) | freshwater metagenome | isolation source: river surface water | place: USA:Blue River Watershed | collected 2017-08-15
CGTCCTTCTCGTCATCGGAGGAACGCATCAGTTCGCGTCCTTCGATGGTCTCTTCCTGACCGGGCGGCGGCAGGAAGGTGTTCACGCCGATCAGCGGCAGCGAGCCGTCGTGCTTCTTGCTCTCGTAGTAGAGGCTCTCGTCCTGGATCCTGGAGCGCTGGTACATCGTGTCCATCGCACCCAGTACGCCGCCGCGTTCGGTGATGCGGTCAAACTCCGTGAGCACCGCTTCTTCGACCAAGTCGGTGAGTTCCTCGATGATGAACGAGCCCTGCAGCGGGTTTTCGTTCTTCGCGAGGCCCAGTTCCTTATTGATAATCAACTGAATGGCCATGGCCCGGCGCACGCTTTCTTCGGTCGGCGTGGTGATGGCCTCGTCGTAGGCGTTGGTGTGCAGCGAGTTGCAGTTGTCGTAGATGGCATACAGGGCCTGCAGCGTCGTGCGGATGTCGTTAAAATCAATCTCCTGGGCGTGCAGCGAGCGGCCAGAGGTCTGAATGTGGTACTTCAGCATCTGCGCACGCGGGTCCGCACCGTACTTGTTTTTCAAGGCCTTAGCCCAGATTCGGCGCGCCACGCGGCCAATGACCGCGTACTCCGGATCGATGCCGTTGCTGAAGAAGAAGCTGAGGTTCGGGCCAAACGCGTTGATGTCCATGCCGCGACTCAGGTAGTACTCCACGTAGGTGAAGCCGTTCGCCAGCGTGAATGCGAGCTGCGTGATGGGGTTGGCCCCGGCCTCGGCAATGTGGTAGCCGCTGATCGACACGGAGTAAAAATTCCGCACGTTGCGCTCAATGAAGTAGGACTGAACGTCGCCCATCAGGCGCAGCGCGAACTCCGTGCTGAAAATGCAGGTGTTCTGGGCCTGGTCCTCCTTGAGGATGTCGGCTTGCACCGTACCGCGCACTTGGCTGAGCGCCTCCGCTTTGATGCGCTCATAAACTTCGGCCGGAAGCACTTCATCGCCCGTAATTCCAAGCAGCATCAAACCCAGCCCGTCGTTGCCCTCGGGCAGCGCGCCGTGGTAGCGCGGCCGCTCCACGCCCTTGGCCTCGTACTTGGCGTTCAGCGCCTTTTCTACCGCGGACTCTAGGCCCTCGGCCTTGATGTACTTCTCGCACTGCTGGTCAATGGCTGCGTTCAAAAAGAACGCGAGCACCATCGGCGCCGGACCGTTGATGGTCATCGACACCGACGTGGCCGGATCGCAAAGGTCGAAGCCGCTGTAGAGGCGCTTGGCGTCGTCCAGGCAGCTGACCGAAACGCCGGCGTTGCCGATCTTTCCGTAGATGTCGGGGCGACGGCCCGGATCGCGTCCGTACAGGGTCACCGAGTCAAACGCCGTAGAGAGGCGCTTGGCGGGCATGCCCAGCGAAACGTAGTGGAAGCGCTTGTTGGTCCGTTCCGGCCCGCCTTCGCCCGCGAACATGCGCGTGGGGTCCTCGCCCTGACGCTTGAACGGATACAAACCCGAGGTGTAGGGAAAGGAACCCGGCACGTTTTCCTGAAGCTGCCAGCGCAGGATGTCGCCCCAGCTGCGGTACGACGGCGTGACGACCTTCGGAATGTCCTGGTTCGATAGCGACTTGGTGTGGGTTGGCACCTTGATGTCCTTACCGCGCACTTGGTACACGTACTCTGAGGCTTTGTAGCGCTCGCGCAACGCGGCCCAACCCTCGATTAAGGCCCAGTTGTGCGGATCCAGGTCGCGCTTGCGGAGTTCCATGGCCTCCTGAAGGCCCTTGGCGAGGCGGTCGCGGTCCTCGAGTGACGACTGGCGCATCTCCGCCTCCGCGCGGTGCAAGCTGTACAGCCCGTCGGCAACTTCCGCCTGGTGGTCCACCCACGCATTGTACGTACGGATTCCCTCCGAAATCTCGCTTAAGTAGCGCGTGCGGTGCGGCGGAATCACAAACATTTTCTCGCCGGGTTCTTTCACAACCTCGTGGGCAAGCTGCCATGCACCGTCGCCGGTTTTGGCACGGAGCGCGTCCACAATGGCCGCAAACAAACGGTTCGTGCCGGGATCATTAAACTGACTCGCCATGGTCCCAAAGACCGGCATGTCGTCCAATGGGTCGTCCCAGCGTTGGTGGTTGCGCTGGTACTGCTTTTTCACGTCGCGCAGCGCGTCGAGCGCGCCGCGCTTGTCGAATTTATTGAGCGCAATCAGGTCGGCAAAATCAAGCATATCGATCTTTTCGAGCTGGGTCGCAGCGCCGTATTCGGGCGTCATCACGTAGAGCGAAACATCGCTGTGGTCCAAAATCTCCGTATCAGACTGGCCGATTCCGCTCGTTTCGAGCACAATCAGGTCGTACTTGGCCGCTTTCAGAATGTTCAGGGCGTCGCTCACGTGCCGGCTCAACGCCAAGTTGCTTTGGCGGGTAGCCAGCGAACGCATGTACACGTTCGGGTGGTTGATCGCGTTCATGCGAATTCGGTCACCCAGCAGGGCTCCGCCGGTTTTTCGCTTCGAGGGGTCGACGCTCACCAAACCAATTTTAAGGTCGGGGAAGTGGCGCAGCACCCGGCGCACCAATTCGTCGACCATGGAGCTTTTGCCTGCACCGCCCGTTCCCGTGATTCCGAGTACGGGGGCCTTGCTCGATGCGGCGAGCTGTTCCACGTCAGCGCGCAAGGTATCGTACACTGTCGGCGCGTTCTCGGCGGCCGAAATCATGCGGGCCACCGATCGCGGACGCTGGATTTTCACGCCATCCAGTGCATCGCCCACCTCGCTGCCAATGGCAAAGTCGCAGCGCTGCAGCAAGTCGTTGATCATGCCCTGAAGGCCCATGGCGCGGCCGTCGTCGGGGTGGTAGATCCGCGCAATGCCGTATTCCTGAAGCTCGGCGATCTCCGAAGGCAGTATGGTACCGCCGCCGCCGCCAAAAATGCGGATGTGGCCGGCTCCGCGCTCCTGAAGCAGGTCGTACATGAACTTGAAGTACTCGAGGTGCCCGCCTTGGTACGACGTCATCGCAATGGCGTTGGCGTCCTCCTGAATCGCGGTCTCCACTACCTCTTCGGCGCTGCGGTCGTGACCTAAGTGAATTACTTCAGCGCCCGAGGACTGAAGAATGCGTCGCATGATGTTGATGCTCGCGTCGTGGCCGTCAAAAAGCGAAGCGGCGGTAACGATGCGGATCGGATGCTGGGGCTTGTAGGGTTGTGCGTCCACCATAGGCCGCAAAGATACCGCCCAAGCGCGCTCAATGGCCGCAGAGTGCGGACTCCAGAAGGTCGGGAAAGGCCCTCCAGTCGCCGAACTCGAAGTCCGGCTGAGCCACCGCATCCGGGGGTAGCGCGTCTTCTGCGCGGAACCAAGCCGTGCGCATGCCTACACCTTGACCGCCCAGCACGTCGCGCAGCACGGAATCGCCAACCATCCACGACGACGGAGCCGAAACGCCGGCGGCCTTTAGGGCTGCAGCAAAAATCCCGGGAGCGGGCTTATAGCACCCCGCGACATCTGAGGTCATGACCACGTCGACATAGGGCTCCAGACCGAGCGCCGCGATTTTTCGGCGCTGGGGCAGCTCCACCCCGTTGGTCAGAATGTGGAGCCGGAATCCGCGCTGTCGAAGGGTTTGAAAGGCTTCCCCAACGCCATCGTAGCCCATTCCGAGGTCCGGAAGCCGTTCTTTCAAAAGCGATTCGCACCGCGCACCGAGCGCTGCCGCCTCGCGAGCCGCCGGGTATTCAAGCCCCATTTCACGAAACAGCAGCGGAAAGCGTCGAGCCCGAACGTAGTCCACGCCGAGGTTGTGTTCCTGAATGTGATCCCAAAGCCGGTCGTTGATGGCCAGATACGTCCGGGCCCATTCCGCGGGTCCTCCCCCCCATCCCATTTCGGAATGAAGTTGGTTGAAAAACACTTCGTGGTTGCGTTCGTGGTGCCAAAGTGTTCGGTCCAAATCAAAAAATAGGTGGCGCACGCCACAAAGGTCGCTGCATTAACGGCACTTCGCTAAAAAAGTTAACCTTAACCTCACGGGTGTGGCGCAAGTTTGTTCTATTTTTGAGCCTCAAATTGACTGTATGACTCCTCGTACCATCCTCATTATCCGAATCGTTCTTGGCCTCGTTGCCGTGCTGTTCTCGTTCCGCATCTACCGCATCATCATGGAACCGATTGAGTTCCAAAACATTCGCGACAAGCGCTACACGGCAGTTATCGAGCAACTTGAGCAGCTCCGCGAAGCGCAGCTCGCCTTCAAGAACGAGTACGGAATGTACGCCACCGAGATTCCGACCTTGATCGATTTCATCAAGAATGCCGAGGTCACGATCGTGGAGCGCAAGGACTCTTCGTTCATGCAGTACAACAAGGTGTACCAAACCGACATGCTCAAGGACACCATCATTTACCGCGTTATTGGCAGCGCTTCGGCCCTGACGAAGCTCCGCAACCAGCGTGAAGACTTGTTCCCCGAGGACTTCAATCCCGACCTGCTCGCTACGATAAAGTACAGTCAGGATTCCACCTTTAAAATGGGCACGGCCGAAGTGGAGAAAAACGGCGTCAAGGTTCCGGTATTTGAAATCCGCGCCAGCAACAAGGCCATTTTCGGCGACGTCCTGGATCAGTACAGCAACTACATTAAGCGCCTCAAAACCAATGAGCTCATTGTCGGTTCGCTAACCGAGCCTACCCTGAGCGGAAACTGGAAGTAGTGCCGAGTACTCCCCGCGTTTGGTCCGAACCATCGAGCGGCCTTAAATGGCACGATGAAGCGGTGGCCCTTTTGGTGCCCAAGGACCTTACCGACATCCACCTAAAACCCATTGATCCCGACGGAAGGGCGTGGTTTTGCAGTCCGCTGGACGATCACTACAACTTAGTTTACCGCTTTGCCGATGGAATACCCGGGGCTCAGCCACTAAGTCTGTTCAACGTGCGCCGTTGGCTCAATAGCCAACCCATGGGCCGTACCCTGCGCGTGCAGCAATGGGATGACCGCCTGGAGGTCGCCGCGTTGGACGGAACCCGAATCAAGTACCACGCCGTCCATCGAGCGCGAACGCCCGAAGATGCCGCCTATTTTGTGCTCCTGACCTTCGATCAACTCGACTGGAGCGGTGCCTCGGTCCCGGTGTTTTGGGAAGGCGTCGACGACGGACCCGTTCGTCACCTCACCCAACATTTCATTGCCCACTGGCACGTTCGGTCGCTTGAGGGAATTTTGTTGCGCGCCTGATGCGAATCATTCGAGGTACCCACCGGGGCAAAATTCTGCGCGCCCCATCGAATCTACCCGTTCGGCCCACCACCGACATGGCGAAGGAGGGCCTGTTCAATGTACTGGAAAACCACCTCCACTGGGACGAGATTCGCGCGCTGGATTTGTTTTCGGGCACGGGAAACTTGAGCTACGAATTAGCAAGCCGTGGCTGCCCCGACGTGACCGCGGTGGATCAGTTCCGAGACTGCGTCCGATTTATTTCCAAGACCGCCACCGCCCTTTCGTTTCCCATTCGCGCGGTTTCGGAAGACGCCCTGCGATTCCTGCAGCGCAATCCATCGCGTTGGGACCTCATTGTTGCCGACCCACCCTACGATTACGCGGACTACCCCGCTTTGGCCGATGCCTGCATCAACCGACTGACGCCGGAAGGTATTTTGGTGCTGGAACACGGTGCCGACACCCACTTTGACGGGCATCCGAATTTGGAACAGGTTCGCCGCTACGGCAGCGTACACTTTAGCTTTTTTGCAGCAACGCCAGCCACGTAGCTACGGCCCGCGACCGATGGCTGAGGGCGGATTTCTCGGATAACGACATTTCGGCAAAACTTCGCCCGTCGCCCTCATCCGGAACAAACAACGAATCGTAGCCAAAACCTTGAGTTCCCTTTTCCGCTAAGGCAATGCGCCCGCGGACTTCGCCCGCCGCAAGGACTACCCCGGTTTCGGTGGCCCATGCCAGCACCGTTCGAAAACGCGCGGTTCGGTTCAAGCTCGAACCCAAGGCATCCAGGAGTTTGCGGCGGTTGTCGGCATCCGAACGTTGGGGACCGGCGTACTGCGCACTGGCCACGCCCGGTTCACCGAACAAGGCATCGACTTCCAGGCCGCTGTCGTCAGCCAAACTCGGCATGCCCGTTCGCTCCCATAAAAAACGCGCTTTTTGCGCGGCATTCTCCTCAAGGCGGGAGCCGTCTTCGGCCAATTCACCCACAATCCCAAAATCGGACGGCACCTGCACGGACCAGCCCTCGGGAAGCACCGCGCGAAGCTCCGCAATTTTGTGCGGGTTTTGTGTGGCCAAAAGAATGTTCATCTCGCCGCCGGTACCACTTCATCCTCGCGCCGCTCCGACCGCAGCACCTCGGGCACCGACGATCGAATGATCTGCGCCAAGGCCTCAAGCATTTCCAAGCGGCGGTGCCCCGGTAGGGCAATTAGGGCTACTTGACGCACCGGACGGGGATCCGCAATGGGTTTAATGCGCTTTTGCCGTACCACCGAAAGTTCCGAAACGGCTAACTGCGGGAGCAGGGTCATTCCCATGCCTTCATCGGCCAATCGAACCAGGGTTTCGAATTGGCCTACAGCCAACGAAATACGTTCTGTTCGGCCCTCCAATCCGCACAGCTGAATAACTTGATCGCGAAAGCAATGGCCGTCGGGAAGAAGCAAAACATCTTCACTGGCCAATTCCGAAGCGGTTAAAAACAAATCCCGCGACTTGGGATGCCCTTCGGGAACGTAGGCCACAAAGGGTTCGTTAAACAGGCGTTCCTGAACGAAGTGGCTCGTCCCAATGGGGACCGCCAAAATGGCGGCATCCAAGCGATCGGACTCCAGTCGCTCCACGAGCTTATTGGTCGTCGCCTCTTCCAATTCCAGGCGAAGTCGGGGATACCGCTTGAGCAACTCCGGCGCAAATCGAGGAACGAGGTAGGGCGAGACCGTGGGAATTACGCCAATTCGCAGGGTTCCTTCAAGGGGTTTCTGAAATGTTTGACTAACCGCAACAAGGCTTTGAGCCGCCTGAATGGTCTTTTGGGCATGGGGAAGGAGCTGAAGCCCCAAGGGCGTAAGCTGTACGGGTTGGCTTCTTCGATCAACCAACTCACCCTGAAGTTCCTCTTCAAGCTTCTGAATCTGAGCCGATAAGGTTGGCTGCGCGATGCCGCATGCCTTGGCCGCCCGGCCAAAATTTCGGTGTTCGGCCAAGGCATCGAAGTACTGAAGTTGGATTAACGTAATGGCCATGGTAGATTCCAGCGTTCCCACACCAAAAATGCGCGATTAATCGCCCCAAAACCTTGGTAAAATCGAGCCAGTCCCGGGGCGGAACTTCCTTCAAAGTCCAAGACCGACCAACGGCCTACGGCCATAGTAATGAACTCATTAACAAGCCAGGTCATGGATTGCCGTTCCCGCCCTTCTTCGGTCGTAGCGCTAAACAGCACCACTGCGCGATCCCCCGAAAACGCCACAAACATTCCAGCAAGCCACTGGTTACCTGGACCAATGGCTGCCCAAACCGCTCCACGCCCCTGATGCAAAAGGTGGTACATCGCCGATTTCATGGAACGCTCGTAACCCGGCGGAATCCGGTATTTTTTTCCTTGATTCTGAACAAAGTACGTCCACAATTCCTCTGGATTACTGTACTCCCAGAGCTGATTTTGGTGGGCATTTTTCAAATTCCGCCGCGTTTGGCTCGTGAACTGCGCATGCAGCCGCTCGTAGCTTGATCCCAGCGGCAATTCGTAATTGGGCGACGACGTCCAGCGCTCCAAACCGCCCCGGCGACCGTGCCAGCCGCGGTCCGCTCCCCAATCTTTGGGCCGCGAAAAGCGCAGCCGAAGCCGGGTACATCGGGGCAAGGAATCCAGGGCTTCGCGCACCACGCCGGCATCGTCGGCTGCCGGACCAATAGGACCCAGACGCTGCGCGCCTAGGGGGCAAAATGCCTGCAAGTAGCCCAGGCGGCTTCGACCCAGCGCGTAGGGGAGAATCAGGCCCTCACCCACCGCGGCCTGCCAATTAACGCCCAACGAATCCAGGTACTCGATTCGGTCGTAGGGAAAAGGCTCCGACGCCGCGGAATAACAGGCATTCCAAAGGTCCGGATCCGGACTTGCCGTATGCGTGAACTCCATCATTTCCAATCCCCTTCACTAAGCCATAACGCCAAGCCCGCTCGCCACGCCGCAAAATCTGGGGCATTTCGTTCGGCATCGGGCCGTGGGCCAAAAATGCGCCAATGCGTTCCAATTCGCAAGGGGGCACCCACCGACCACGCAGCCGCCTGAAGGGCGTGAAGTCGATCGGCAATCGCTCGCGGCCCTTCGCCAAGGACGTTTTGATCCATAATGGCCACCGGAACCTGAACGAACCCCGAACGCACGGAATAGGCACTGGCCCACCCGGAGCGAAATCCGGACGCATCGGCAAACTCATCCGACCAATCTTCGGAAATCCCGAGATCGCAAAGCGCATGGACCAAAGCCGGAGTCGATGCCTTGCGCAAAAAGTGGGAACGCTGCCGCACCACGTGCCGTCCGCTAATGGACTCGAGATTTTTCACTTCGTCGCGGTAACCGCCTGGGCGATCGTGGCTACCGTAGGACAGGTGAAGACCCAAATCGAACCGCAGCATGAGCCGACGCAGCGCCTCGGCCGTTTGGGGTGAAGACCACCGAACGCCGCGGTCGTACGGTCCCTTTTTCGCGGCAAGAAGGGCGAAAAACTGCAGCGAAACCTGCGGATGACGCTGGGCGAACTCGGACCAAAACGGCAAGCTATCGAACGGATCCGGTCCCCATATGCGCTCCGTTACTCCCTGGAAATCACCTCGAAAAAAATCGCGAAGCAGGCCACCCCAGTAGGAGGTCGCCCCCCTCCCGCGGTAGGCGAACAAATGATCGATATCGACTACCAGCACCGGCGCAGGTCGAGCGGAGCGATCCAAATTCAAACCCAATTCCCTGCCAAAGTCTAGGGCGCGAAGCTCCGCCTCGGGAACATCCAGCTTCCGGTCCGCCTTGCTGCCCGTCGGGCGGCCGTGCTCATCTTCCGGAAGCGTTGAAGCCCAGTAAAACGTGCGCCATACCGTCCACGCCGGAACGTCGGAGGTCATCGGTTCCCGGACACCTGGCGAATCCAACCACCCGGAATCCGGCCAATCGCGGGCCGAAGACGCGTCGCCAAAGCAAACTTCGCAACCCCATGCCGAACCGAGCAGCATCGCCGCCTGGTGGTGTGCCTCGCCGGGCGAAGCGTGCCGAAGTACCACGCGCATCATCTTTGGAGCTCGTTTAGGCCCTGCGCGAGCGAGGCAACCATGTGGTCCGCGGCGGAACCGCTGCCGTACCAATCCGGCGGCACTTCCCCCTGAAGCAGGGACCAGCGGCCAAAGAGATCACGCCATTGCCCACATAAATTCTCAGAATCCGGATCAACCAAAACGGCCCAACCGCAGGAAACCAGCTCGGTCCATTCGGTTTCGGTGCGCAGCACTACACAACGCTTTCCGGCAAAAAATGCTTCCTTTTGTAGGCCGCCCGAGTCGGTTATGACCCACTCGGCTTCATGAAGCACGCTAAGTAAGGCTTCCCGGCTCAGGGGTGGGCAGTCCGCAACCCGTGCCGTCCCCATACCGGCAGCGCGGTGGCGCGGATGCCGGGGCCACACCACCCGATGCGTTTCGGCCAATTCATCCATGGCCGCCTCAATGCGGCGAAGTCGATCGGGACGATCTATGTTGGTATTTCGGTGTACGGTGACCAAAACGGTTCCCGGCTTCGTCTCCACCGACGGCGGCACGGCAAAGGCATCGCGCATCAAATCCCCCGTGCAGGCAACCCACGGAAGGCCGCGATCCAAGCCTTCGCGACCAAGCTGGTCCCTTGCAGCGGCCGTAGGCGTCCACAACCACTGTGCGCGCTGGTCAACCCAAACCCGATTATGTTCCTCGGGCATCTCGTAATTGAAGCTGCGAAGGCCGGCTTCCGCGTGCGCCAAAGGCAAACCCAACTCCAGCGCGCACTGGGCCCCCAAAACCGTGGAATCGGTGTCTCCGTACACCACAACGGCATCTACGCGGGCGGCACGAAGGGCCGCGGTCAGCTGCGCGGCCCGGTCCTCGTTTTGATACCAGGTTCCGAGGTAGTCGGGTTTACCGCCCACTTCGGCCCAAAAGGAATCGTTCATTTCGGAATCATGGTGCTGCCCCGTATGAGCGATCCAGTTTTCACCGCCAGCGCGCAAAATGGCCGCGACCAGCGGCTTCAATTTCACGAACTGCGGCCGAGCACCCACAATGTGGGCGATGCGGTATGGGGTTAAACTCAGGGCATCCATCCTCGATCGGCAAAACTAACGTATTGATTCTGCCCAATGATCAAATGATCCAAACACGAGAGCTCCAGAATTCGCGCCCCTTCGACCAAACGCTGGGTAAGCCGGCGGTCCTCGTCGGACGGCTCCAACCGTCCACTGGGGTGATTATGGGCTACTACCATGGACGGCGTTCGAAGGGCCAGCGCACGCTGGTATACCACGCGAATGTCCGCCGCCGTAGCGGTCCATCCCCCACGGCCGATGCACTCGTAGTGGACCACCTTATTGGCCCGGGACAAATAGACCACCCAAAACTGCTCGTGATCCAACGAAGCCATGCTTGGATTCAGCAACTGAAAAACATCTTGGGAACCCCGCACCAGCACTTCGGCACCCGGGGCTTCGCTTCGGCTTGCGCGTCGACCCAACTCAAAGGCAGCAGCCACCGCGGCCGCTTTGGCCAAACCAACACCGGAAATCGACTGCAGCGCATGCACATCTGCGGAAGCAAGGCGCGCTAGCCGGTCTTCGTGATTCGCCAAGAGCGTTCGGGCCAGCTCCAGGGCCGTTTGGGATCGCGTACCCGACCTCAGGACCAGCGCGAGGCACTCCGACGAGCTTAGGCCGCGGATTCCGTGCACCAGCGCGCGTTCCCTTGGACGGTCTTCTTCGGACCAGGTCGGTATGCTTCGGTGAATGTGTTCGGTACTCATGCGGCAAACCTCCGGTAGACCCCGCAGAAAGCCGTCCCGTAAACGAAAGCAGCTAGGTTAAGCGGGTAACGTACTTCTTCCACTAGGGTACCAAACAAAAAACCGCCCCGAGGGGCGGTTCAAAACAACCAATCTTTAGCGCAATTTCTTACGCCAAACCGTTTACATGCTTCGCCAAACTTGATTTCAAGTTCGAAGCCTTGTTCTTGTGAATAATGTTGCGCTTCGCGAGCTTGTCGAGCATCGAAGAAACCAAGGGAAGCTGCACTGCCGCCGCCGCCGCGTCGGTTACCGAACGCAGGGCACGGACCGCGTTGCGCGTGGTCTTGTGGAAGTACTTATTGTGAACGCGCTTGGCCTGGATTTGGCGGATGCGCTTCAACGCAGATTTGTGGTTAGCCATATTAGCTAGTTTTTGATGTTTGTGACCCGTACGGGATTCGAACCCGTGATCTTCTCCGTGAAAGGGAGATGTCCTGAACCGCTAGACGAACGGGCCCTATGTTTTGGGAGCGCAAAGATATAAAATTTGGCCCATACTAACAACAAGCCCCTGAATTCTTATTATGCCCCGGGAAGAAATCCGAGCCGCTTACCGGTTCGCTGGCGCAATTCTTCGCGAATTCCTTCCAGGGCCAACACCGAAACCTCCTGAATGGCCGCGAACGGAGCAGCCTGAAGATCAAAGTCCATGGCCGTAACCATTAGCCGATACAGCCAGGTTCGAAGATCCTCGGGCGAGACCGCCGACTCCTTGAGTGGCAGATTTAAGGGTCCAACCCCTTCGACAAAATGGTGGCCTTCCCCGTTGACAAAAAACCGACTGACCAGGGTTCCGACGTCGTTCATTCGCCGCATTTTGAAGGAATCCGACAGAAAGTTGTACACGTGAATTAGGCCGTAGTACGCCCGATTGGGGTTGGCCTGCACGTAGGGCGTTTCCAAAATCGCATGTTCCTCGGGCAGGTGAAAGGCATTGGTGTGCACCTGAAAAACCAGCGAATCACCCGAAAACCGTATTTCAAACTCAAATTCGCCGCGATCGACGAATTCAACCACTACGGAACGGTCGATACCAACCATCTGGCTATTCAACTCCACCGCCACAGCCTGCACCACCAGGCGCAATTCGGCAAATGCTGCGAGCACCCGGCGGTGCACTAACTGCTTGTTGCTGGACTTCGTAGCCAGCGTTTGCAGAATCAATTCGGGGCTTGCTTCGGGGGTCATCTTAGTATGCACGGGCAAAGAGTACGCGTTCCTTCGACGGCGCACCGGTTAAAATACAGGCTCCCAACTCGTGGGGATTGTTCAACGGAATGCAGCGAATCGTAGCCTTGGTCAGCTCCTTGATGCGCTCCTCCGTCTCCGACGTTCCGTCCCAGTGGGCCGACACAAATCCGCCTTGGTCCAGGGCGGACTCAAATTCCGCCCAGGTATTCACCACGTGCAGGTTGGCTTCGCGGTGCGCCAAGGCCCGATCAAACAAAGCCTGCTGGATTTCGGCCAAGCGACCCGGCACGGACGACGCCAATCCCTCGAGGGGCACCGACTCTTTGGTCAAGGTATCACGGCGCGCAAGCTCCACGACCCCATTGGCCAGGTCGCGCGGTCCAATGGCGATGCGAAGCGGAACCCCTTTGAGCTCGTATTCGTTGAACTTCCAGCCCGGCTTATAGGTGTCGCGGTCGTCGTACTTCACCCGAACCCCTTGAGCGCGCAGGTCAGCGACCAGCTGCTTCGCCACGACCGAAATCGCATCCAGCTCCTCTTCGCCGCGGTAAATCGGTACAATAACCACCTGAATCGGAGCCAATTTCGGCGGCAACACCAAGCCGTTGTCGTCGGAGTGCGTCATCACCAAGGCCCCCATCAAGCGCGTCGAAACGCCCCAGGAAGTGGCCCACACGTGCTTCACTTCGCCGTCGCGGTCCTGAAACTTCACGTCAAAGGCCTTGGCGAAGTTCTGACCCAGAAAGTGGGACGTACCCGCCTGCAGCGCCTTGCCGTCCTGCATCAGTGCTTCAATGCAGTAGGTCTCCAGGGCGCCCGCAAAACGCTCGTTGGGCGTCTTAACCCCGCGCACGACGGGAATCGCCAGTACGTTCTCGGCAAACTCAGCATACACTTCAAGCATTTGTTCGGCCTCGGCAATCGCTTCCTCACGTGTTGCGTGGGCCGTGTGCCCTTCCTGCCATAAAAATTCCGCGGTGCGCAAAAACAAGCGGGTCCGCATCTCCCAGCGAACCACATTGGCCCACTGATTCACCAAAATAGGCAGATCGCGGTAGCTCTGAACCCACCCGCGGTAGGTATCCCAAATAATCGTTTCGGACGTCGGGCGCACAATCAGCTCCTCCTCGAGCTTGGCGTCTTCGTCTACCACCACTCCCGAGCCGTCGGGGGCGTTTTTAAGTCGGTAGTGCGTAACCACCGCGCACTCCTTGGCGAACCCGTCGACGTGTGCCGCTTCTTTACTGAAGTAGCTCTTGGGGATAAACAGCGGAAAGTACGCGTTCACGTGGCCCGTTTCCTTGAAGCGTCGATCCAATTCCGACTGCATTCCTTCCCAAATGGCGTAGCCGTGCGGCTTAATCACCATGCAGCCACGAACGCCCGAATTCTCTGCTAAATCAGCCTGAATGACGAGTTCATTGTACCACTTACTGTAGTCCGTCGCACGGGGCGTGAGGTTCTTGGCCATACTTTGGTATGTAATTTGGGTTCTAGTACGTATCGAACCTCAAAAGTACGGCCTATGCGCTACCTCCTACTCCTTACTCCGCTTAGCTTTTTGCTGAGCTCCTGCGGCAGCAGTTCGTCGAACTTTCGCGACTACGACGGGTCGTATTCGTGGTCCAGTTCGCAAGCCTACCGCGAAGGCTACGAGTCGGGGTACCAGCAAGGCTACCGGGAAGGAACCGAAGACCAGTCCGCCGGTACCGACACGTCCGCGGCCGAACGCCGCAATCGCCGGACGCGAACCGTAGTCCGCTACGAATACTACCCCACTTTTTACTACCACTGGAGCCAACCCTGGCTTGGCCATTCGGGATTCGGATACTACGGCGGATGGAACATGCCCAATCGATGGAACGGATGGAATCGTGGCTACGGCTGGAATAATCGCGGGTACCGGGGGTACGGCTGGAACGACCCCTGGTACGGAGGCTACGGCTGGAACGACCCCTGGTACGGAGGCTACGGCTGGAACGACCCCTGGGGCTGGGATCCGTTCTATGGCGGATACTACGGATACGGTTCCTATTACGGTTTTTGGGGCAACCCCTACTACCGATACGGACGCTACTCCGGTTGGAATCGCCCCGGCGGGGGTTGGTCTCAGCCCGGCGGTGGCGGAAGTGGCGGATCGGGCGGCGGCGTGGACCCCACGCCCAGCGATGGTCTGCGCCGGCAGCAAATTAACGGGAGCACCACACCCTACCGCCGACCCGTGGTGACCAACAACCCCGGTGGCGGCAACGTAGACGTCGTTCGGCCCGGCGTGGTCCCATCCGAGCGCAGCCCCGAGGCTCCCGTCAAGCGCCCGCCGGTTGCGGACCGACCGGTTCCGCAGGCACCCCAAACCCGGCAGCCCGAAGTGCGGCGACCGGCTACACCCGTCGTGGAGCCCGGCGTCCGGAAGCCGCCGGCCGCGCGAGAACCCGAAGCCCGAGGCGGATTTGAATCGCGACCAAGCATTCAGCAGCCTTCCATGCAGCGCAGCAGCCCCGGTATGCAGCAGCCCTCCATGCAGCGCAGCAGCCCCGGAATCCAGCAGCCCTCCATGCAGCGCAGCAGCCCCGGCTCGGGCGGGCGCCGACCCTAAGCATCCCAACCGATGAAGCAAACTACCCTACTCATTCTGGCAATCGGCACCCACTTCGCCGCGTTGGCGCAGCAAAGCACCTCCGCCGTCTGGATGCAGCGAAACCAACTTTTCGGAACCGCGCGCTACAACGGTTCGGCCGGGGCGCTGGCCGCATTGGGCGGCGATGGAACGTCCGGGCTCGAAAACCCGGCGCTCATGAACAGCACGAAATTCGGCGGAATGGAATTCACGGGACACTTCCGCAGCGACCAGAGCAGCTTGACCAACCAGGGATCGGGACTGGGTCAGGCCTACCTCGCTACCTCATGGCGACTGAACAGCAGCACGCGCATGTCCTTGGGCTTCGCGCTGCAGCAGGACGCGTGGTTTCCCAATTACTGGATCCAGTCCGACCCAGACCCCCAAACGTCGGCCGTTGCGCGGTGGATTACGGAGTCCAATGGCCTAAGTCCAGCGCAACTTTTGGCTCAGGGGAAGTTCGACGCCTACGTGGCCTACATGGGCTACCTCACCGAGGTGGGTAGCGGCAACGCCTACACGGCCTTTGCCGACGGCCTCCCGAGCTACCGCCAGACGCGCTTTGTTCGCGAGTACCGGAGCACCTCCTGGTCGATTCCCTTGGCGATTAAAACCACTAAATTTTCACTCGGAGTGCGGATTGAACGCCGCGACGGGCGGGCACAGGAGCGCCTGTCGCTGAGTGAATCCGGATTTAATCCAGCCGGCGTTACCGCAGCCTACACCAAAACCGTCGTGGACAGTTCGAGGTGGGGTCAATGGACCCTGCGCTTGGGGGCCGCCGTTCAGGCCACGCCGTCCTTGCGCCTGAGCGCAGCCCTGCAGCCTGCGGGGACTGCTCAAGTTCAGTGGGACTACCGCAACCGGGTTACGCCCGTCGCCACCAATCCCGAAAGCAACCTAACGCCCTTTGAACTCTACGACGAGCAGGAATTTTGGTACCAAATGCCGATCCAGCTGCAGTTCGGAGCGGCTCAAACCTTTGGAACGCGCGGCGTCGTGAGCGCCGTATGGGTGCACACCGGAGCGGTGGATGCCCTGATCAGCAAACCGCTCGAGTACTACGACCTAGGCCGCGAAATGGCCCGTGAGCTGCGCGCTCACCAGCAGTTCCGCGTTGGCGGGGAATACCGGTTGACCGAGGCATGGACTGCCCGAGGTGGCCTGCAATGGGCCCAGTCCGGAACCGAGTTTTCGGACCACAGTGCCTACCGAATGCTCGGTTTGGGCGGCGGCTACCAAGAGCGGGATTGGGGTTTTGACCTGGCCTACCAGTTCGTGGCCCGCAGCGGAAGCATCAACGAGCCGGCGTCGGGCGAAAATTGGGCCCTAAACACGTCGCACCAACGGCTCAGCGCAACCTACCGAGTTCGATTCTAAAGCGCTTCGCGTTCCGTGGCGTATTTTCGGAACATGAAGCACCTTGTTTGGATGGCCGCGTTGGCGGCCCTGCCCACGGCCATTCAGGCCCAAAAGTTGGATGCCCTTGCGTTTCGCAGCGTGGGCCCCGCCCTCACCAGCGGCCGTGTTGCGGACCTCGCGGTGAACCCTAGTAACCCCGACGAATGGTACGTTGCGGCGGCCTCGGGCGGAGTATGGAAGACCAGCAACCACGGGGTAACGTTTGAACCCCTTTTTGACGACCAAGGGTCCTATTCCATCGGCTGCGTGGCCTTGGACCCAAGCAATCCGCACACGGTTTGGGTCGGAACGGGCGAGAACAACAACCAGCGCTCGGTAGCCTACGGCGACGGGGTGTACAAGTCAATCGATGGCGGTGCCAGCTGGACCAACGTCGGCCTCAAAGCATCCGAGCACATCGGCATGATTGCCATCCACCCAAAAAATGCCCAAATTGTTTGGGTTGCGGCCTACGGCCCGCTGTGGAGCTCAGGCGGCGAGCGCGGCATTTACAAAACCACCGACGGCGGCAAGACCTGGCGCCGCGTGCTCCATGTTTCGGACCACACCGGCTTTAACGAGGTGCACCTCGATCCGAAGAATCCCAACGTGCTGTTCGCCACGGCCCACCAGCGCCGGCGCCACGTGCACACCTTTGTTTCGGGCGGACCGGAATCCGGACTTTGGAAGTCCGAGGACGGGGGCGAAACCTGGACCGAAGTGAAAAACGGCATCCCGGGAGGCGACAAGGGCCGAATGAGTTTGGCCATTTCACCGGTCGACCCCGACGTGCACTACCTCATGATCGAGGGCCACGGCACCTACCGGAGCACGAACCGCGGAGCGTCCTACAGCAAGCGGAGCGACCACGCCACCTCGGGCAACTACTACGTCGAGCTGATCGCATCCAAGCACGACGCGGAGACGGTGTACAGCATGGACACCTACGCGCAGTGGTCCGAAGACGGCGGCACGACGTTCCAGCGCCTCGGCGAAAAAAACAAGCACGTTGACAACCACGCGTTTTGGCAAGATCCGTCAAACGCCAAGCACCTCGTGATGGGCTGCGACGGCGGCATCTACGAAAGCTGGGACCACGCGGCCAGTTGGCACTACAAGGAGAACCTCCCGATCACGCAGTTCTACCGCGTTTCGGTCGACAACGCCCTGCCGTTTTACGGCATCTACGGAGGAACCCAAGACAACTTCTCGCTGGGCGGACCGAGCCGAACCATCAACGATCGGGGCATTGTCAACAGCGACTGGTACGTCACCCAAACGGGCGATGGCTTTGAATCCCAGGTGGACCCAAGCGATCCGAACATCGTCTACGCCCAGGCCCAGTATGGCGGACTTCAGCGCTTCGACAAAAAATCGGGTGAAGGCGTCAACATCAAACCCATTGAGCCCGCGGGCGGCAAGGCCTGGCGGTGGAACTGGGACGCACCGCTTCTGATTAGTCCGCACGACGCCAAAACCCTGTACTTCGCGGCCAACGTGGTGTTCCGAAGCACAGACCGCGGCAATTCCTGGACGCCCATTTCGGGAGACCTGTCGCGCCAGCTCGACCGCCACCAGATTCCGGTAATGGGCAAGATTCAAGGCCTCGACGCCATTGCCTACAAGCAAAGCACCTCGATGTACGGAAACATTACGGCCCTGCACGAGTCCCCCAAGTCCAAAGGGCTGCTTGCCGTGGGCACGGACGACGGATTAGTGCATATTTCAAGCGACGGCGGAGCCAACTGGACTCGATTTGACAAGCTTCCAGGCGTTCCCGACCTGACGTTTGTAAATGACGTGAAGTGGTCGCAGCATTCGGCCGACGTACTCTATGTGGTGTTCAACAACCACAAAAACGGCGACTTTAAACCCTACGTATTGGTTACCAAAAACCGCGGCAAATCGTGGGAAACCCTCAGCACAGGACTGCCGCAGCGGGGCTCAACCTACGTACTGGCCGAGGACCACAAGGACGCCTCCCTGCTGTTTGTGGGCACGGAGTTTGGCGTGTACACGAGCACCGACGCGGGGCTGACCTGGACCGAGCTCAAAAAGGGATTGCCGACGGTTGCGGTGCGCGACATCGCCATCCAGCAGCGCGAGGACGACCTGGTTTTGGCGACGTTCGGACGCGGATTTTATGTACTGGACGACTACAGCCCGCTGCGCGAACTCAAGAACGACATCAAAAAGCACGAAGCGCTCATTCTGCCGATCAAGCCGGCCTTGCTGTTCCATGAAGCTTCGCCCCTGGGCTACGCGGGAGCGGGCTTCCTCGGGGCGAGCTACTACATGGCCGACAACCCCAAGGTGGGTGCCACGTTTACGTACTGGGTAAAGAATGCGCCCAAGACGCTCAAGGAACAGCGCGAAGAGCTGGAGAAGAAGACCGCCGGGGGCAGCTACCCTACCAAGGAAGCGATTCGGGCCGAAGCCGAAGAAGACAAGCCCTACTTGGCCCTGGTCATTCGAAATTCGTCGGGCAACGTGGTTCGCGTGCTGCAGGCCAAGTACAGCAACGGACTTAAGCGAAGTTCCTGGGATGGCAAGGTGGCGCGCAGTGCTTCGCCCGATCGCGGTGCCTACATGGCCCCCGAAGGGAGCTACAGCCTTCAGCTCGTTGGCGTACACGGTGCCAAGGTGGATACGCTCACGAAGCCGTCGAACTTCTCCCTTCGCTACCTGAACAACGTGACGCTCCCGGCCGAAAAACCCGCGGACTTGGTCAGCCTTCAAAAGCAGCTTGATGCGCTGCAGGGCCGCATGGACAAGGTGGGACGCCATATGGACGAGGTTGAAGCCCGCTTAGGGCGTGCCGATAAGGTTGTGGCCTACGGAACGACGGCGCCCGCGGGCCTTCGCGGGCAGGTGGCGGGTGCGCGCACCGAGTGGCGCGCGCTCAAGCTGGTTCTCGACGGCGACGAGCTGATCGCGAGCAAGGAGTTTGAAACCATGCCCGGGCTGCGGGACCGCTTGAGTTCGGCAGTGTGGGGCTCGTACTCGATTCGGTCGGAGCCAACCCAAAGCATGAAGGACCAGCGACGCGTGGTTGCCGACCAGCTAGCCGATGTGGAGAAGCGCCTTGCCGCGCTGCTGGCGCAGAGCGAAACCTGGTAGAAGCGCGCAGCGCAGAAGCAAAAGGGCGGCCCTGACGGGCCGCCCTTACTTTTTTGGCGCCTCCGGCACCCTAAAAACGGTACACAAACGCGTTGATGTTCATCCCGGCGCCCACGCTCGCAAAAAGCGCGATGTCTCCGGGCTGAACCTCGTGACCTTGGTACTGCTCGTGGCGCACGCGGTCCAGAAGCGTAGGAACCGTTGCCACCGAACTGTTTCCCATCCACTGGATCGACATGGGCATCACGGCATCCAGATCGGCCTCCATGCCGTACAACTTGTACAGGCGCTCGCCAACTCCGTGGTCGAGCTTGGCATTGGCTTGGTGCATGAAAATCTTTTTGACGTCTTTGAGGTGCACGCCCGCGTGGTCAAGGGCTGCCTTCATGGCGTCGGGTACGTGCTTCAGGGCGAATTCGTAGATCTTGCGCCCCTTCATGCGAATCAGGCGTTCGTTGGGGTCGCCCGCCGGATTCACGGAAGGCAGGGACTTCAAATAATAGGCTTCGTCCTTGGTGTAGCTCACGGCCGCATACCCCATAATGCCCTCGCCGTGCTCGCTGGGGCGAAGCGCAAAACAAGCTGCGCCGGCGCCGTCCGCAAAAATCATGGAATCCCGGTCGTGCACGTCCACAATGCGCGATAGGGTTTCGCTGCCAATAACCAAGGCCTTCGTGGCCATTCCGGCCTTCAGGTAGGCGTTGGCCACCAAGACACCCTGAATCCAGCCCGGACAGCCCGCCAGCACGTCAAACGCCACGGTGTTGGGATTGGCGATGCCCAACTTCTCCTTGGTTCGCGAGGCAATCGACGGCATTTGGTCGATGCGGCGCGTTCCCGGATCCATGTCGCCAAAATTCTGTCCGACAATCAAAAGATCGAGCTCTTCGGCATCCCAACCGGCGTCGGCAAGCGCCTTCCGGCCCGCCTCGGCCGCCAAATCCGACGAGTTTTGGTCGTTCCGGGCGTAGCGGCGTTCTTCGATTTCGGTAATCTGCTGGAACTTTTGAATGATTACCTCGTTGGAATGGGCAAACGGATTCCCGTTGTCGTCCATAAAATTTCGGTCGAGGAAGGCGGAATTCGGCACCACCACCTCGGGAAGCACGGACCCGGTGCCCGCAATGACCACAGCGTTATTCATGGGTGCAAAGGTACCGTTTTCCGCCTTATGCCCTTGTACCTTTGCTGCCATGAAATCCCACGACCCCGACCACCCGAGTTCGAGCGTTCATACCCCGATTCGCCCGGACGCTTTTGCGCTCAGCGACGACGAGAAAATTGCGCGCATTGAGGTGCACGTGCGCGGAATCCTGGACACCTTGGGCATGGACCTTGAAGACGACAGCTTGCGGGGCACCCCGAAACGCGTGGCAAAGATGTACGTCAAAGAGACCTTCGGCGGCCTTCACCCCGACAAGGAGCCCGACCTGAACACCTTTGAAAACAACTACCACTACGGCGAAATGCTGGTAGAAAAGAACATTGTGGTGTACTCCACCTGCGAGCACCACCTGATGCCCATTGTGGGCCGAGCCCACATCGCCTACCTCAGCAAGGACCGAGTCATTGGCCTGAGTAAGATGAACCGAATCGTGGATTTTTATGCCAAGCGCCCCCAAGTTCAGGAGCGGCTCACGCGCCAAGTGGCCGAATCCCTGGTTCACGCGCTGGGCACCGACGACGTCGCCGTGATGATCGACGCCAAGCACCTCTGCGTCAATGCGCGCGGAATCCGCGACATCCATTCCAGCACGGTCACCGCGGAATACCGCGGCCGCTTTTTGGCCGAAGAAGGGCTCCGCACCGAATTTTTGGCCTACATTCAAACCCAAACCACGTTTGGCGACAGCCCCCACACATGAGCACGCTGCACCTGTACGACAGCTTGACCGGCGAACTTCGGCCGTTTGAACCGATTCACGCGCCCCACGTGGGCATGTACGTGTGCGGCCCTACGGTGTACAGCGACGTGCACCTGGGTAACACCCGAACCTTTCTGAGCTTTGACCTGCTGTTCCGCTACCTAATCCACCTGGGATACAAGGTCCGCTACGTCCGGAACATCACGGACGCCGGCCACCTCGAAAGCGACGCCGACTCCGGCGAAGACAAAATCGCGAAAAAGGCCCGCCTCGAACAGCTGGAACCTATGGAAATTGTGCAGCGCTACACCGTGGGATTCCGCGCGGTGATGCAGGCCTACAATGCCTTGCCCCCATCCATTGAGCCGACGGCTACTGGGCACATCGTCGAGCAAATTGAGCTGATCAAGAAGTTGCTCGCCGACGGATTTGCCTACGAGGCCAACGGCAGCGTCTACTTCAGCATCGAAACCTACCTTAAGACCTACCCCTACGGCGAACTTTCGGGCCGCAGCATCGAAGATCTTGAAGCCGGGACACGCGACCTAGACGGCCAGCAGGACAAGCGCCACCCGCTCGATTTCGCCCTGTGGAAGAAGGCTTCGACCGAGCACATCATGCGCTGGCCTTCGCCCTGGAG
>JACCDK010010353.1_pt1 | contig 21883 bp, 21 predicted proteins | sample 7445871 | NCBI WGS metagenome assembly JACCDK01 (sample SAMN15323436, study PRJNA562643) | freshwater metagenome | isolation source: river surface water | place: USA:Blue River Watershed | collected 2017-08-15
CAGCCCCTGACAGGCCATACCAAGGCCTCCGGTTGTGTGGGGCGGGAATTCCCAGCCAAAGGTGAGTACTTTCATGGTAAAAGAAGGCCTGAGCGACGGCTTTTTTAGTCCCTCCGCACCAAAAAAGCAGCAACTCGTACGTATGATACCATACTGCCAAAATAGCCTTATATACGTTCCTGTGTATTGACTAAATGGCCTTGCTACGATAGTATTTCGCCACTATGTCACAAGATCGACTCATTAAATTGGTTACCCAAGGCGACGAAAATGGCGTCGGTAAAGGCCACACCTACTACACCCGTTTTAATAATAAGGTAAAGAAAGACCCAAGCAAGAAGCACGAGGAACGAAAGTTCAACCCAATCGCCCGAAAGCACACGGTGTATAAACAAAAGAAATAATAAAAAACCGGCACATAGTGCCGGTTTTTTATTATTTCTACTACTCCATACTAGATTCGTACGCCCCCACATCAGCCAAGCTATTGAGTTCAAGTCGCTTGATGAGTGCTGCTTGAGCAGCCTCTACATTTTCCTCCTTTCCGAGCCATGCTTGCTGCACCGGCTCTTCAAGACCGCGTGAGTATGAGAAAGCCATTTGCCACGGCAAGTTTCCCCGAGCCTTTTCGAGCTCACCAATCGCGTCGAGGTTTTCTGTGGCGCGCTTCGGTGTCTGTCCACCAGAGAGGAATACGATTCCTGGCACATCGTGCGGTACAGTTTTCTCAAACGTGCGAATCGTCGCCTCGGCCACGTGTGCTGGTGTAGTTTGCTCCGGGTACTCACTACCAGCCAACACCATACTCGACTTCAAAATAACTCCCTTTAAGTCAACCCGGTACCACGTTATCAGTTCAAAGAGTTTGCGGAGCACCATGGTGGTAACCTCCTCTGCGCGCTCGAGGGAGTGCGCACCACTAAAGATAACTTCCGGTTCAAGCATTGGTACAATTCCCGCTTCCTGACAGAGGGCAGCGTACCGTGCCATCTGCACCATATCGAAGACAACGTTCTGCTCGGTTGGGGTCGTGTCTGAAATGGTTATCACCGCTCGCCACTTTGCTGCCCGGGCTCCCATGTCGTAGTACTCCTGGAGTCGCTCTGCGAGACCATCAAGGCCCTGCGTCACGACTTCCCCAGTGAATCCAGTGTGCGGCACTGTACCAGTATCCACCTTAATAATTGGAATAATCCCCTTGGAGAGAAGCACGTCTGAGAACTGTGTGTGATCATCGGTATGGTTACGGATAGTGCCGTCATGCAAAATGACTCCCGTTACGTACTGCTCAATACCTGGCGTCGTAAATAGTAACTGACGATACTTACGACGCATCTCAGCTTCTGCTGGAATACCCAAGGCTTCGAGCTGCTTGTTCATTGAGGTCGGACTTTGATCGGCGGCCAGGATACCTTTCTTTGGTACCACGAGTGCCTTCGCGATTTCGTGCAATTTAGTTTGTGACATATATACGTAGTGTAGCAAGGTGTACCCCGCTCTGTCACAGGAGGCTGTGTGCAACAGTACCTGCATCCATTCACGCGTGGATAGCTTCATCGATGATACAGTACGAGAAGTGCTATGCTTAGATAAACTATGGAACCAAAACCAATTGATCCAAATGAACTGCACATCCCTGAAGAGGCAATCATTACATCACCATCGTCTCGGTGGTGGATACTTGGTAGCGGCGTCTTAATTGCAACGCTTGTTCTTGGGGGTGGTGCATACCTGGCAGCACGCCACTTTCTACCCACACCAACACCCGTCACTGAAACGGACCTCTCTCCTGAGACTGTACACGCTCCAGGAACCGAAGCATACGACGCCGCTCGAGAAAACCTGCCTGTACAAAGTAGCAACCGAAATCTTTTGCAATCCAGCACAAGTGACGCGACAGTTACGCCAGTAGCTATATCACGCACGAATCCAGCAGACGTACATCTCACCTTTACCCCAATCGACCCAGCTATCGCATCTGGTACTGCTGCAATAACCAGTGAGCCTCCACGAAGTGAAATCGCCGAGCCAGCCCTCAGCAAAGCAGCAGAGGGTGTGACCACTATTACTACGTCCGATGACAGTGTCCGCGTGGTTGCACCGGTTGTTGTAACCAATACCACCGCAGTTGGTACACCAACAGCCAAAACATTTAGTGGTCTTATTCGAGATATTGACCCCGCGAAGAGTACTGTATTAGTAGGCTATGCCGGAGAGCAAGCGATGCTCGTAACAGTCGACGCTACCACCGAGTACATCCTCGATGGGGTAGCAACGACGTTTGGTGCACTCCGTAAAAACGACATCGTCAGTGTTGCAGGTACTGGGTACCCAAACTCAGTACTCGTAACGGCAGATCGAATTGAAATTACCGGCGTCTTTGAGCGCGATACCAACGTTCAGGGTAATTAAATAGCTCACATATCATGCACCAAAGTACCACACACCTAAAGACCTGCATCCAGCTATGTATAGTGCTTTTTGCATTTCTTGCGGCACTCGTCTACTCCAACGAGACCGCTACTGCCTGGTACACATCCTACTCGGCCAACAACGGTTTCTATGCCTGGCGCGATATATACGTCGGTCCTAGTACGCTCTGCCCAGCCGACCGAATTGAAATAGAATTCCGCCTGGCTGATGCTGAGACTTTTGGACCCCTCGTCAGCAGTGCAAATCTCTCATTGCGTATGCGCTACAAAGAGCCTGGACAAAATACTGTATTCGCACCCTGGACCTACCCCAGCAGCGGTGGTAAATCATCCCTCTGTATTACGCGCGATGCCTACTCAGGTGCTCGTATCTACAGTAACACCGGCAGTACCTACGTGGGCGCCAATACCGTCAGCAATCGTTCGAGTGCAACTACGACTCGCATCGCAGAGCTCGGTAGCCACTACGTACGTACCATCTATCTCGCACGGCACACTGATCCCGTTCCTACCGTACAGCCAATCTCCCCAATCCGCACTGTAGCCTCAACTACTTCACCTTTCATTATTCGGGTCAACGAGATTCCCGCAATCTATGGCGCTACTGCTGTACAAGAGTTGTGGTACGAATTTGACAACCTCGATGATGGTTACTACACCAAAGCTGAATACGATATAAGCACAGGTATTGGTGACTATACATTTACACAACCAAGCCTGACTGATGGTTTTTACGATTGGTACCCAAATGTTTCCTTCAATGGCACAAAAACACTCACTAACGGTCGCGAATACAGTGAAATGCCGCAATCAAACTTCTTTCAAGACTGGTTTTCTTTCGTCTACGATGCAACCGGTCCAGTTTCAAGCCTCGCCTCAACTGTCGAAAGTAGTAACGACGCAACGCAGCGCATCAGCCTTGTTAATACCGTACGCGACGCCACCTCTGGTCTCTCAAGTACTGAAATAATTATCCTGAACCGAAACACCGGAGCGGAGACGGTCATTGCACAGAGTTTTCCGTTAGCCATGGGTCAGTACTACGGCACTTGGGTTGATCCGCAGACTGTGAGCACCGCTGTTGAAGTGAGTCGTGACTACGCCTACGAACTCTACGCTGTAACGCGTGACGTCGCGGGCAACATCACCGAATCATCACGTACCATCATTCCTGATCGTAACGGCAACACCGGTGGCAGTGCTGGTTCAACCCTTGTCGTTGGCCTTACAGCCACACCGGTAAGCGTCGTTCTCGGGGGTAGTAGCTTGCTGTCTTGGAGTATCAATAACGCTACTGCCTGTAGCGCAGACTGGGATCCAGGGTTTGCATTCACGAACGGAACGATTGGAACAAGTTCAGTCACACCTGCAACCACCACCACCTACACTCTTGCCTGCAGCAACGGCATCGCTAATGCCACCCGAAACGTGACTGTAGGTGTTAGTGCCGTACCTCCCGTTATGTCGTTGCGGGCAACTTCATCAATAATCCGCAGTGGTACCTCTGCAAGTCTCACCTGGAGCGTCACGCCAGATACTGGTGTAAATAATTGTAACCTCATAGGTTTGAGTAGCGGAACAGCTGTTGGTGCTGCTGGCAGCATTGAGACTGACCCCCTCACCAATCAGCGCACGTTCACCCTAAGCTGCGACACTCTAGTCGGACCAATGAGCGAAAGCATTACGGTACGGGTTATTCCAGAAGTATACGAATAGCCGCTACTACGCGCGAATCTTCCACCCTCGCTTAAACAGCTGCGTCACAATCACGCCAAGTACAAGGACGAGACCAATAATCACCACGAGTCCAATCTGTGTGTTTGCTTCATGGTACCCAATCATTGAACCGCGGACACCGTCCGCAAAGTAAAAGAACGGGTTGAGCTTCGTAATGAGTGCAGCGACCGGTGGCAAAAACGTAACCGAGTAGAAAATACCACCAAGGTACGTCAGCGGCGTAATCACAAACGTGTTCAAGACTTGCAACTGCTCAAACCCTTCTGCCCAGAGCGCTACAATAATCCCGAGCATCGCAAAGATAGCTGAAATAGCCGCGATGTAGAAAATAAATCCAAGTGGATTCACCAAACTCACTGCCCCGAAGAGGAGACCGACGAGCAAAATAAGAAACGCGACCATTAAGGCGCGTGTCACCGCACTCCCCACAAACCCAATCAGCATCTCAAGGTATGAGAACGGCGTAATGAGAATCTCTTCAATCCCTCGGGTGAAGCGCATAAAGTAGAGTGCTGACGAGGCACTTGAGAATGAGGCATTGATAATTGAAAGCATCAAAACACCCGGAAAGACAAACGAGATATACGGTACACCCGCAAAGTCATCAATCTTACTACCGAGCACTGACCCGAAGATAAATAGGTACAGCGCAGCCGAAATAACCGGTGCAACGAGCGTCTGTATCACTACCCGCAGTGTCCGCTTCACCTCGCGGCGAAACATTGTAAATAACCCTATCCAGTTTGTATCCATACTATTTTTGTCCTTCGTTATCAGCGCGGGTAATCTCGAGGTACCGTTCCTCAATCGACTTACCATCCTTCATAAACTCCTCTTTCGTTCCTTCAGCCACAATGCGTCCGTGGTTAATGATGGCAATATCGTTACACAGGTACTGAATCTCTTCCAGGTAGTGCGAGGTTAAAATAATCGTCTTTCCCGATTCGTTGAGTTCTTTGAGGTACGCCCACAAATCACGACGCTGCTCAACATCCACTCCAGCAGTTGGCTCATCGAGGATGAGGAGGTCAGGCGTATGAACCAGAGCGCGACCGAGCATCGCGCGACGCTTGAGACCACCCGAGAGCTTCTGGAACTTCACATCGCGGTGCGCTTCGAGATCAAAGCGTTTAATCAATTCATCCACTCGTGCATCACGTTCTTCCTTTTTAATACCGTAGTACCCACCCATGAAATCCATGAGCTGAACGGGCGTCGAAAAAATATCCACGTTAAATTCCTGTGGTGAAAGACCTACCTTGGTGCGCGCTCGCTTATAGTCGGTTACTACATCCACCCCATCAACCAAGATTTGTCCCGACGTCGGCTGGGCAATACCGGTAATGCAGTGAATGGTGGTTGACTTACCCGCACCATTTGGACCCAAGAGCCCGAAAAATGACCCTCGCGGAATCGAGAGATTTATTCCATCAACTGCCTTCTTCACCTTCGCTCCCGTCCCGTACACCTTCACCAAGTTTTTAATTTCAAGCATCGGAGTTGTATCTTGCATGTAAAGCAGTATAACAGATAGAGAAAAAGGCGGGGAGTAAAGCTCCCCGCCTTATATACTTATCTGACCTTGGACCCGTACTTGTCGCTACTACGCTCGATACCCTCAATCAACGCTGAGCAGAATATGCGCACCACCCCATCATAGTGACCATAGATGGCAAAACCTTGTGTCCGCATACCGGTAACCAACTCCATGACCTGCGCCACGGTAGAGATGGACGTGATACCCTTGAAATACTGGTGCTTGATGAGAAAGAAAGCGACATCAACCCCAAATTCTTCAGCTGCCTGCACCGCATTGCGCACCTCGGTATCGTGGAGTTTATCCCGACTGGCCATATTTTGGAGGACACTAATCACTTGTTTGCGATACACCTCCCTAGTGCTACCGAGGGACTTTATGCTGTCTGCAGCATCACAGTTTTGCTCTGGCATAGTCAACCTTCCTTTTCAATATGTTGACGATTTGAACTTTCCGTTACATAGTAGCATAAACGCATGAATAATCAAGAAATCGCCTGGCTCCTCAAGGAGAAATACCACGGTCAAAAAACCGAAAGTTTTTTGACCGACTGCGCACGCCTTGAAGCCGGCGAACCGCTTGCATACCTTATCGGCTCAATCCCCTTTCTTAACTGCACTATCCACCTCGATTCAAAACCCCTCATCCCTCGCCCCGAAACTGAGTTTTGGGTCGAAAAGGCCATAGATGCAATCAAACTCGCTTGCTCTAGGCCTTTCCTAGGGCAAAAAATGGAATCCCGACCGCAGACACTTCACATACTCGACCTCTGCGCCGGCTCAGGCGCTATTGGCGTCGCGGTTGCTCAGGCGATTCCTGAAGCACATGTCACCTTTGGTGAAATTGACGCAACCCACCTCCCGACCATTCTCAAAAATCTTACCGAAAACACTATCATATATGATATGAAGAAATACGCGCTCGTGCAGAGTAATCTTTTTACAGCGCTTCCGCCCAAGCACCAATATGATTTCATCCTCTCTAATCCTCCCTACATTGATGCAGCCGCCAACACCGTAGACGAGAGTGTTACCACCCACGAGCCACACCTCGCTCTCTTTGGTGGCACAGCTGGACTCGAAATAATTGCCAAAATTATTGCTGATGCTCCAGTGTACCTCACCCCACAAGGTGAACTCTGGCTTGAACATGAACCGTTCCAGTCCGAAGCTGTCGCTTCCCTTGCTACACAGCACGGGTTCACGATAACCACCTACCCCGACCAATACACCACCCTCCGCTATAGCGTTCTCCGGCGCGTCGTGCCAAAATAATACCTATGGAACTCGGCACCACCCTCGACTTAACACCATACTTAGGTACCCTCGTCGAAGGAACACTCTATCTCAGCGTACTTCTTTTTATTATTTTTTCGTTGGTTCTCGGGTACCACGTCAAGCAGTACAGCCTGAATACCGGTCGCGCCCTCAGTCTATTCTTTACCTATGTTGTTGGTGGGATACTTATCATCATTAGTATGACAACGGCGTTTTTAGCTTTGTAATATGCACAACGATACGTTACGACTCGAAACCGGTGAGGTCCTCCTTAAGGTGGTGCACCGTCACTGGCTCACGCTCTTTACCCAACTCTTCGTCCTTGGCCTCTTTGCACTCCTTCCTGTCCTCGGCTGGCTCATTGCGCTCATAAGCCAAAATACGAGCCCAAGTATTAGCCTCAATATTTCCAGCTACACTGGCTACTTTGTGTTTTTCTACTTCACCTGGCTTTTGTTTATCTGGATGGCGCTCGCGAACACACTCCTCAACCACTACCTTGATGTCTGGGCGATTACCGATCGCCGAATTATCTTCGTCGATCAACGCGGGTTCTTTCGCCGTCATATCGGCAGCTTCCGCTTAGAAAAGCTCCAAGACGTCAACGTGGACGTGAGCGGGATTATTGCCACCCTCTTTGACTACGGCACACTTGAAGTGGAGACAGCGAGCGGTAGTGAGGGTGAATTCCGAGCTAACCATTTACCGAGTCCGCGAGACCTCAAAAACCTCATCCTAGAAACGAGTCAAAAGTTTGAGGCGCACGGGAGGTAGTACGTGCGCTACACTATTGACTTTCATGAAATATAGTGCACACTATATTTAGTTTGAAACGCGCATAGTGCGCAATGAGGAGAGACGAAGTGAAAAAACCGACCTTTGCCATTCTTTGCACCACCCTTCTGGTCCTCTACGGCAGCGTGGTCTCGGCCATGGAGACGAATCCGCGCCCGATGCCTCGTCCGACCCACCTGACGGGTGTGGCCGCGCCGACGCCGTGCGCCATCATCTTGACCGATCAGTTCACCGGGAAACAGCACTACGACGACGGCACCCCGGTCGGCCTCGGCATACTGCCGAAAACGAACTACGCATCGCCGCAGCAAGCCTGGGCGTTCATCGAAACGACCATCATCCATTCGCCATCGGCGCGCGGGATGACCTACACACCGGCGTGCTTTAAGCGCTAAGCTGAGAGCAGCCTCTACAATCGTCCGTTATACACTCAGTGTTTCGGGCGATTTTTCTTGTCTTTTCACGCGCAGTCACCTACAATCATTCAGTCAACACTAGCTTGTGCTGGGGATTGAAACGCACCGCCACCTCAATTCACTGGTACAATGGCAACCTACCGTATGAACTACATTATTTTTGACCTCGAAACCCAGAACATCTTTCAAGATGTTGGCTCCAATGATCCGACCGCACTCGATATCTCAGTCGGAACCTTTTATGAAACAGCCACCGACACCTACACCACTGTGTCCATCGACGAACTTGCAAAGGTCTGGCCGATTCTTGAACGAGCAGACGCACTCGTTGGGTACAACAGTAACCACTTCGATATTCCCCTTCTAAATAAGTACTACCCGGGTGACCTCACCCAAATCAAGAGTATCGATATCCTTGAGTACATCCGCGCCTCACTCGGCCGACGGTTACGCCTCGATGATGTGGCAAAGGCAACGATTGGTGCTAAAAAGTCTGCCGATGGTCTCCAGGCCGTTCGCTGGTGGCGCGAAGGCAAAATTGATGAGATTAAAAAGTACTGTGAACAAGACGTGAAAGTCACCAAGAAGGTTTTTGACTACATCATGGAACACGGCCACATCAAGTTCAAAGACGGCTTCCGCAAACAAGATGTCCCTATCGATACCTCAACCTGGAAAGACAAAGAAGAGAGCGCGATGACGCACTCACTCTTATTTTAAGTAAACGGCGCCACAGGTAGGCTTTGTGCTTGCATATTTTTCAATATAGCTTACGGTAGGTAGAGAACGAGAGCACAGGAAGGTCACCATGGAATACGTTGCCTATACCTTCATGCCAAGGGGCACCAGAGCTGCCTTTGAACGTTTTGCAAAGAGTCCTGATCAATCACCATCGCACCCTGAAATCATGACCATGCTGCTCTACATCCGTGAACACGGTGTTCATAGCGTGTACTGCAAAGTAAAAGAATTTATGCCGCACCACCACAGAGCGCTTAGGGCGTTCGCCGCAAACCTTAATCGGTAGGATTACCCTACCGATTTTTTAGTACCTACCAACTGACCTACCCAAAGACGACGACAAACACCACAAAGGCAGCCAATATAATCCGGTACCATATAAATGGCCACAAGGTATGCTTCCGTACAAACGACAACATAAAATGTATCGCAAGCAAGGCACTGAGAAAGGCGGCTCCAGCACTCACAAGTACACTTCCCCACTGAATCACTGAGTCGCTGGTAATAAGCTCAAGAAACTTCTTCATTCCCGCTCCTGTAATAACAGGGAGTGCTAGCAAAAAAGCAAACCGGGCTGCCTCGCTCCGCGAAAGTCCCAGGAGCATACCCCCAACAATCGTCGCTCCCGATCGTGACATACCAGGGATCAAAGCGAGTGCCTGAAAGAATCCAATCTGGAGACCTTTCTTCACCGTCATTTCATTAGTACGCGGCTCCTTTTGGTATCGCCACTCTGCGTACATAAAGAGTACCGAACCAGCCACCAACACCGCTGCCACGAGAAGCGGTGAGCGAAACAGCGTCTCCATAATTGACTCGAGCATCAAGCCTAAGATAACCGCCGGTACAGTCCCTAAAAGAATTGCGTAGAGTAGTGTCTCGTCTCGTCCATTTACCGGCAATCGACTGAGCTTGCGCAGCGCCGTTTGGGTGAGTTGCCAGATATCAGGAAAGAAATAAATAATCACCGCAATGATTGACGCCAACTGGAGCACCGCATCAAACGCGAGCGCGTTGTAGTCCTCAATGCCAAATAACGCACGAGCCAAGATTAAGTGCCCTGAAGAGGATACAGGTAAGAACTCAGTCAGTCCTTGAATCACGCCCAAACCGAGGGCTTCAATCAGTGTCATAGTACGCATATTGTAGCCAATCCACGTCGAATCTACCAGGATGGAAACCTTTACAAAGGTCGCTGTGGTATACTCTTGTACATAGCCGTTTAAGCATTATGTATATTGTATGGAACCAGAACAAACAACCGTAGCTCCATCGCTAAACCAGCCTTCCGCTGCTCCCAAAGCAGCTGGTAGTCCATACGCGATTCCTGGAGCCATCTTGATTGGTTTTGCTATGATTGCTGCAGCAATTTTTTTCAGCGGCGTCGCTGGCAAGACAGCTGCTCCGGGAGCCTTACCAATGGGTGATGACGCAGCACCAACTCCAGAAGCAATTCGACCAATTGACGAGACTGATCACGTTCGCGGCAACCCAAATGCGCCAATCGTATTTGTTGAGTACTCAGACTTTGACTGTCCGTTCTGTAAGAAGTTTCATGAAGACACCATGGTAAAGCTTATGAATGACTATGGTAACGAAGGACGAGTTGCTTGGGTCTACCGTCACTTCCCGCTCGAACAGCTCCACCCAAATGCACCAAAGATTGCTGAAGCATCAGAGTGTGTGGCTGAGCTCGCTGGTAACGAGGCATTCTGGAAATTCTCTGACCTCATCTTCGGAGAACGAGAGATCAATGCACCGACCGACATGACCAAGATTGCGGATTACGCAGCACAAGCTGGCGCCGACAAAGCAGCCTTCACCACCTGTCTCAATGAAGGTCGCCACGCCGACAAGGTAGCGGCTGACCTAGCTGACGGTATCGCTGCCGGTGTCCAAGGCACCCCACACACCTTCGTGATTGTTGGTGGCCAGCAGGGTGTAATTAACGGGGCGCAACCATACGAGACAGTTAAGAAACTCACTGACAACCTCATTTCTCAACTCGAAGGAGGCGCAGCTCAGTAAATAACCGAAAAAGTAAAAAAAGCGTGAGATACAATCTCACGCTTTTTTGCTGTCACTTTTTCCCGAACCGCGAACAGCCGGGGTCATCATGTTCAGCATCGCTGCATCCGCACGCGGTATACTCAGGTGGAGTACACGCACGCGCAGCCGCGAGCAAAACAAGACCCACTCCGAACAGTACAAACGCCATCACTATCCTCCTTTAGGGCTACACTACGATGTACCGTAGCACACGAGTATGCACACTATCAAGCACGCGGGAGCAGCTGTATCAGGTGCGCATACTCACTCCCTGATGCTAATGCAGCATCTCGCAAAAAGTCTCCCATACAAAGCGCCGCGACGGCAGCTATTATTTCCTCTTTCAGTGCCGCCACTTCAGCCTCAGTAATCGTAAACGACTCTTCTTTAATTACCCCTTTGCTATCACCTTCAACGAAAGAGAGTACTCCAGTATTGGTTACGTAGCGCTCGTCGCCATGAAGCGAGAGGAGGAGTGCGTAAAAGGTTAACTGCCGCTTGTAGCCACCGTCTGAGGTCGCCGTATTCCCCTCTATTTGATTGCGACTCTTAGGCTTTCCGGTTTTGTAATCAACCACCCGAAGCGCGTATCCATCTGGACCAATATCTATACGATCAAGCTTTCCGGTCAATGGTAACTCAGGCATCACCTCCAACCCGGTTGGAAGCATAACGCGCACCGTAAACTCCTCTTTGGTTTGCGACGACAAATTCGGCGCCATATGCTCGATGTACCGCACTAATACCGTCAACCCCTTTTCAAGGAGCCTGGTAAACTCGTTGACACTAAGTGGCAGCTTCCCCAACTCACGTTCGAGTGCTGCCTTCACCTCAGTCACTGAGAGAAGTCTTCCGTCTCTCGTGTGCGTCCGCGTCACCAGCTCAAGTACATTGTGAACTGCGGTACCAAACTGCATATGCGTCGGCTGCACTTCAGGTATGCGTAAGATATTTCGATACAGGTAGTCAAACGGGTTCTTGAGGTAATTATTTAATGACGTCGCTGAAAAACCTCGATGCGCTACAGCAGCAACAATTAATGCCGTGTCAATCGCCACCACTGACCCCGGCTGTGACAGTGTCGTTAACGGATGAAATGCTGCTTCAGCTGCTTGCGAATCCACCTTCGGTAACAGCGTATACTCGATATCATCAAAGAATCGAGATGGTATCAAAACTTTTCCTTCCATATTTGCGTCGGCGAGTGACAGGTGGAGTGTGTGCTTTGCTCTCGTCATGGCCACATAGAAAAGCCGCCGCTCATCATCAAACGCATCTACTGCTTCCTTCGCCTTCTTCGAAGTAAGTGGAATATTGAAGCTTGAACGCTTTACCCCACCTCCCCAGACACTGTCCTGTAGGTGCGGCATAAAGACAATTGCAAATTCTAACCCCTTTGATTTATGTGCAGTCATCACCTGCACCGCCTGCTGGTTGGTACTCAAGTACGGGGCATTGAGCGGCAAGTTAAAGGCGCGTCGCCGCGCGAACGTGTCGCGCACGACCGCGAGCGTACCTACCCCGTCGCGAAGTACTAGTGCTTCAATTTCGTCGTAGAGCCGACGAATCACCCGCACCCCCTCAATTGGATCTGACTTCATCACGTGATTAAGAAAACCACTTGCCTGAAGCACGTACTCAAGCACCCGGTGCGGCGGCTCCGTCACCTCACGCGCACGCGCAGTCTCTAGTACGGTATATATATTGTGTGCTGCAGCAACTGCCTGAACACCGAGTGACGCAAGCTTCTCCGTATCAGCCAAAATGGAAAGTAGTGTCGTATCGTAGCTCCGCGCGCTGGTTATTTTAACCAAGTCATTAACCGATATCCCCCAGAAAGCACCGTGGAGTACTGAGAAAAGCGCCTCTTCACCTCGGTCAGTTAAAACTGCCGCCATGAGCGACTCAATCGCGTGCGTAATTGGGTGCACGAGAATATCACCATCGGCTGACGCCTCCACAACAAGCCCCGCCTTACGGAGTAACCCAGCAAATGCTTCAACTTCTCGGTTCGTTCGTACGATTACAGCAATTTCTTCTGGTGACGTACCAGCAGCAATAGCTGCGAGCACTTCCGACACCACCCACTCGTCTTCAACCGCCTGATGCGAAAAATTACGCACCCCCAAAGTTGCGGTTGGCACCAAAGCGGCGGTGAGGGGCACCCGGAGCTTCATCAGCTCTGCATCATCTACCGTTACTAAACTATGCGCTGCATCAAGGATTGGCTGGCCAGAGCGATAATTTTCAGTTAACTGAATTGTTTGCGTTCCCTGAAAACGATCCTGGAAATAGAGAAAGTTCTGAAGTGATGCGCCCTGGAAGCGGTAAATTGCCTGCTTCTCATCACCCACCACAAAAATGTTTGGGGCATCATGGTACGACGCCAGAAGTTCGAGAATCCGATTCTGCGCCCCGTTGACGTCTTGGTGCTCATCAGCGAGCACGTACTGGTAGAGCTCCTGCACATCCCGCAACATGTTCTCATTCGTTGAAAGTGCAGTGACGGTCTCAGCAATCATGTCTTCAAAGTCGTAGAGTGACTGTTCGCGGAGAAGTGCCTCGTACTGGCGATACACAAAAAGCACCTCGCGGTTCTTTGCGATGGTATCCAAAAGCTTCGTGTACTCACCCCGCACCTTTCCTTTATGCGCACCTTTTTCGTGGTACTGCGGTATCCCCTGAAGAAGTTCTTCTTGCTCAGCAATGATGCCAGCAAAATCATCAGGACGGACGTACTCCTTTTTCAACTCACCAAACTGTCGCAGAAGTGGCGTTACGTAGTACGAAGGATTACCTCCTGGGCGTAAAATTTTAATGTCTGGGGTATCGAGAATCGTTTCCAGGATTGAAATCTTTTCCATATCACCCGCCGGACGACTACCAATAATCCGCGGGAAGGCGTCTGGGTAGGCATGAATGAGGTGATCAGCAAAACCATGAAAGGTAAAAATAGGCACTCGGTACGCCGCAGCACCAAGGTAGCGGCGCAAGCGCTCGCGCATCGCCTTTGCTCCTGACTCCGTAAAGGTCAGCGCCAAGATACTCTCCGGTGCTGTATCGGTCTTCAAGAGAATATTCGCGATACGAAGCGTCAGTATCTGCGTCTTACCGGTACCAGGACCGGCAACCACCATTACTGGTCCTTCAATGGCATCAACTGCCTGGCGCTGTGCAGTATTCAGTGCGGTGTACGCCCCGTTAAATGCCGCCTGCAAGCTATCTTTGGTTTCATGCATAATATCCCGAGTATAGCATTTTTAGCCCTTGCAGACGTACCACGAGAGGAGTATAGTGCTGACCTACTCTATTAGATTAATCCATCATTATGCTTACCGCGTCTGCTACATTAGCCATTTTCACCATGCTTGGCCTCTCAAGCTTTGCCGTCTTTTGGGCAAAAAAAGTGAAGCTTCCACATACAGTGTTCCTCGTTGTAGTTGGCGTTATCCTTGGCGCCCTGGCCACGAGCAGCATTCCTGGGTTTTCTTTTTTTAATGATTTTACGCTTACTCCCGAACTACTCTTCTACCTCCTCCTCCCTACCCTGATTTTTGAGTCAGCCTATAACATCAACGCCCGTCGTATGATTGAGGACACCGTGCCAATCATGATTCTCGCAATTGTTGGCCTTCTCGTTTCTACAGTAATCATCGGGTTTGCACTCTTCTACATTCTTCCGTTCTTTGGTGTGACCATTCCACTCATTATCGCCCTCCTCTTTGGTGCCCTCATCTCAGCAACGGACCCAGTGGCTGTACTCGCCCTCTTTAAGGAATTCGGTGCGCCGCGTCGCCTCTCGCTCATCTTTGAGGGAGAGAGTCTCTTTAATGACGCCACCTCAGTTGCCCTCTTCCTCGTGGTACTCGATGTTGTACTATTTGGTTTCCACGGAAGTGAGACAATTCTCCACGGCACCATCGCTTTCACCTCAATGATGATCGGTGGTGTCCTCTTCGGACTCATCATGGGCGGTATCTTTGCCAAAATGGTTGGTGCTACCCGCGATAGTGAGATTGCCAGTATTACCCTCACCATCGTACTCGCCCACACAACGTTTATCTTAGCTGAAATGATTTCCCATCAGCTCCACTTCGGTAGCTACGAATTCCCACTTTCACCAATTATCGCTACGACTATTGCAGCGCTCGTTATGGGCAACTACGGTCGCGCGAAGATTCACCCAAAGGCAGAAGAGTTCGTCGAGAATCTCTGGGGTCAGCTCGCGTTTATGGCCAACTCCCTTATCTTCATCTTGATTGGTATCCTCTTTATTAATGCTCCAATCTACGACCCAGCCATGGCCATCGTAATTGTTGTAACGATTCTCGTGGTAGCAGCAGCACGCGCTATCTCAATCTATCCGGTCGTAGAGGCGTACAATGCCGTCACAACGCCATCACAAAAAATTCCTCGTTCATGGCAGCACCTCCTTTCTTGGGGATCGTTGCGTGGTGCACTGGCGGTCACAATGGTGCTCCTTATTCCTGCAGAAACAACTGTTCCAGGCTGGAACCTCAGTATGAGCGTTCAGGAGTTCCTCCTTGCCCTAACTGTTGGCTGTATCTTTGCCACCTTGTTCATTAAGGCCACAACAATTCAGTCATTCATGAAGCGGCTCAAGCTTGATGCCATGACCGATATTGAAGCTGTTGAGTACCAGGAGGCGAAGGCACTCATCCACCACGAAGTGTCCGACCGCCTCGCTCGCTACACAGAACGTGGCTACATTACTGCCACTGCGGCATCGCGACTCACTGCAGAGCATGACAAAAGCTACACAGATGCCTGCATGAGCATCTCAAACCTCGGTACCGACACAAAGGAAAAGCTCGCACATCGAGTACTCCGTATGTACGCTATCGGAATTGAGAAGCGGCACTTGAAAGAGCTCTACCACCATGAGGAAGTCAATGAAGCGGTGTATCGGCGTCTCATGGGCAAATTGCAGCTGCAGCTAGAAGCAGTGGAGCAAGGCAACCTCGCGCCAAATATGTCGCTCCATACTGACGGCAAAGATATCTTTGAGCACATGGCCGCCTGGTTCCGCTCATTCACCAATCCTGAGACTGAAACTACAAAGACTGAGAACCTGTACATGTACTACCGCGCGCAAGTAATCCTCTCGCGTAAGGTTTTGAAGGAGCTCAGTGCAATTGACCAAGCCTATGCCCGCAACATCTTCACGAGTGATGCCTTCACCCACACCGTGAACCTCTACACCACCTTCAAGGAACAATCACAGAAGAAAATGGACGGCGTCATGGCTACACACAGCAATCTCACCGAGCCACTCAGTGAAGTCCTCGCTACCCGTGGTGTTCACAAGATTGAAGAAAACGTACTGGAGGAATTGTACGAACGTGAGCTCATTACGCCAAAGCTCTACATTACCCTCACTGACGAGTTTGCCCACAAGGCACATCAGTAGGTCATTACGCCACAATAAAACCCACCGTTGGTGGGTTTTATTGTGGCTACGCGCAGCATGCAGTTCAACCTATGACAGTCCACCTTGCACCGGCATAGAACAGGCGTATACTTTAGCTGTATGGAACTCAAAGATATCACCAAAGAAGCTGTGACCGTCTCCGAGTACACCACCCTAGGCGAAGCACTCGAACTGATGCTCACCGCACACACAAATACCTTACTCGTAACTGACGATGACGGGAAGTTAATCGGTGAAGTAAGCGTCTCTGATTTGTTCGACGGCATTGTGCCGCCGAGTGTTAACGGCGATACTGCTATCACTATTCTTCAAAATGAGGCAGCCTTTGCCAATGCGGTACACGAAGCGCGCGACACGGCAGTAACTGATTTCATGTCTTCCGACTTTGACTCCGTCTATCCCGACAGCACGCTCATTGAGGTTGCCGCTATCGCTATTGCCCACGGCCGTGGCCGCATCCCGGTCGTTGACCATGAGGACCGTCCAATAGGTATGATTTCACGACAAGGCCTAAAACACATTCTCGGACGCTTCCTCCACCAGAAGAACTAGCTGTTCAACCATAGACACAAAAAAACTTCGGTCTATACCGAAGCTTTTTTATGTCCGATCATCTAAGTAGAGTTCGTAGCAGATAGCAATCAGGAATGGAATAGCAAACAGCAGGACCACTTCTTCTGCCGGAACCATTTCACCAAAGAGCGACACCGTAGCAACGTATTCTTGCGGATTCGCAAATACTTTATGCACGTTATGTGCTGAGAGCCACAGAGCAATTCCACTCGGCACGGCAGCAATTAGGGTGAAATCAAATAGTCGATCAATAAACGAAACGGTAAACTGCCGGTGCAGTAGCATCATGGTAATACTCGCCGCCACCACGCTAACCACTAGCCAGATGTACGAGTAGCTAAAAAATACACTTTTAAATAAGAGTACATGGAGCCCAATGAGTCCAAAGGCACCAACCGTAAATACACCGAAGTAGAGAAGGCGCTTATAGGCACTCGTTTCCGTATACGCTCCGTCATCGAATAGCACCTCGTAGAGGAGCCCTAAAAATAGGGCCTGAAGTGTGACCGCAGCAATCATCTCAAGCGGTAACACCCCAAACAAACGTAGTTCGGAAATTCCTAAGCTATACCAAAGACCGTACACATGAGCTACACCTTCAAGCATCACTGCCAATCCGGTACCGAGAAATGTAACTGAGAGCACGACTGCCGCCGGCGCCAGCGTAAAGTGCGCGAGCGCGAGCGCAGGGACGCCGAATAAGGTGACTGCTGTCACCAGTAGCCCCGCATCAAACCAAACAAGCGCACTCGTAGCAACACCAAAATACGCAGCAACAACAGCGAGAAGAACTACGTGACGGTGCAACATATGTGTCTATTGTAGCAAATACAAAGCGACCGAGAAGCAAAGCTCCTCGGTCGCCGTGTATATCTTATGCTTCGATATTTTTGATATCTAATTTTTAATATTAAATATCTTTTAGTAGCTCTTGAGTCGTCGAGCCTTATCATGCTGGCGAATCTTTTCGAGCGCCTTGGCTTCAATCTGGCGAATACGTTCACGGGTTACCCCAAACTCCTTCCCTACTTCTTCGAGTGTGTGGTACGTACCATCGAGGAGTCCGTGACGCATTTCGAGAATCTTACGCTCCTTCTCTGAGAGCGAATCGAGGATTTCGAGAATCTGGTCGGTTAAGATGCTGTGCGCAACTTCTTGATCAGGCGAAATCATCTTGTCGTCTGAGATGAAGTCAGAGAGGCGTGAACGATCGTCATCGTCACCAATCGGTAGCTCAAGCGAGATTGTGTCCTGACTGATTTTTTCAATCTGGTAAATCTTATCTACCTCAACTCCCATCTCGGTAGCAATTTCCTCTGGCATCGGATCGCGGCCGAGGTCTTGCGCTAAGCGACGTGACACCTGCTTGTACTTCGCCATCGTCTCAACCATGTGCACCGGAATACGAATGGTGCGTGACTGGTCAGCGAGGGCGCGGGTAATCGCCTGGCGAATCCACCAGGTAGCGTAGGTAGAGAACTTAAAGCCCTTGAGGTGGTCAAACTTATCTACCGCCTTAAAGAGACCGAGGTTTCCTTCCTGAATGAGGTCAAGGAGGGTTAGGTCGGGACTACGACCGACGTACTTCTTTGCAATCGATACTACCAAGCGGAGGTTCGCGCGCGCTAAGAGGTTACGAGCTTCCTCGTCACCATTCAAGATACGTCCCGCCAAATCTCGTTCCTGCTGTGCGGTAAGGAGTGGGTACTGCCCAATCTCGCGGAGGTACATCTGGATTGAATCAAACCCTGAATCACCGCGCTTGTACGCATTCTTGCGTTCGAGGACTTCAATTGAAGGGTCAACTCCAAGCATACCGTCACTTGAGAGCACATCAATACCAGCAATCTCAAACTTCTCATAGAGACCATCGAGGTAGTCGACATCCTTTTCAATCTGCGGGAAAAACTTGAGAATTTCTGAATAGGTTATGTACCCTCGCTCACGACCAAGCTTCATCAAATCAGCCGACTTCAAATCGAATAGTTTCTGCGCTTTTGAAGCTGGTGCTGGTGGAAGGACTACAGCAGGCGCTGTCTTCTTACTTTCTGCAACCGCTACAGCTGACTTTGTCGACTTCGTTTTTACAACCGCTTTTTTAGCAGCTGGTTTTACAACTTTCTTTGGTGCGGGCTTTTTAGCGACAGGCTTTGCTGCTTTCTTCGGCGCTGGTTTTTTCTTCGTAATGACTTTCTTTGCTGCGGGTTTTTTAGCAGTGGTTTTTTTAGCTGAAGCAACCTTTTTAAGTGCTTTCTTAGCTACTGGCTTTTTTGCTTGAGGAACGGCTTTTTTGGCCGTTTTTTTGACGATTTTTTTGGCTGCCTTTTTGGCTGGCATAATGGGAGTACTATATAGTAAAAGCCAAAAAAGTCCAGGCTTTTTCGCACCGTACCACACCATTTCCCTCTCCCCTCCTTACAGGGGACATCGGATGTCTCCTGTAACGCGAAGCACCCTGAGCGAGGTATAGAATTCTAGGTAAAATCTTCTGCACCGTAGCGAACCGTACCAATTTTGCGTTGTACATCTGACAAAGAGCGGACCACAGTATCAATATCGCTCCCCGATGCCTCTGCGGTGGTGAGCTCCTGCTTTAAGAGGCGCAGCTCTTCTTTGTAGGTTCGAAGCGCAAACGCCTCCGCTGCGTGAGCCACATCTGCCCTGAGCTGCGCTTTAGGGACTGACTGGACCCTATCCTCCAGGGTAAATAAGAGCTGGCTCATCACCTCAGGTGGAAGCGCTTGTCGCAGCGCGCCTGTCTCTTTACCCGTCACCACCATCAAAACCTCATGAATCTTTGTTGCGATTGGTGCTTCAACGATTTCGGTTAACGCGACCAAGTAACCGAGCAGCTCTGCTCGCTGCTTATCAAGTCGCTCAACCGTACCGGTTGGTACAGCCGGTTGCACCGACACTACCTCAGCCGTATCGGCGGTCGCCACACCTGGAGTCTGCGCGAGCTTTTGTCGCGCGCGCTCTACCTCAGCATGTACCGCGTCTTTGGTGGTCTGGAGTCGCTGGGCTATGATGTGCTCAAAATGCTCCTGATCAATTTGGTTCGGTATCTTTAAAACAAACGGTAAAATTTCTTCTCGAGCACGAAGTTTATACGTGCGCTCATCCTTACTCTCTGCCTCAAGAATATCGAGTAGATACTCAATCACGTGCCCCGCCTTCCCGATGCAGTGCTTAAAATCTTCGACGTTGTGCACAATCATATCGGCCGGGTCTTTCCCGCCTTCCATCTTCGCCACCTTTACGTCCATACCGCGCGCGAGCATAAGGTCGGCCGCTCGCTTCACTGCCGCAATGCCCGCTCGGTCGTTATCGAGCGCCAGCACTACTCGGTTCGAGAGGCGTTGGAGAAGACTTACATGGTGCGGAGTGAGCGCTGTACCCGATACCGCTACGGCGTTCGTATACCCCGCCTGGTGACTCATCACCACATCGAACTGCCCCTCCACAATTAAGCTAAAGTCCATCGCACGAATGTGCTGCTTCGCTTTATCGTAACCAAAGAGTACTTCCGATTTATTAAAGAGCTCCGTCTCAGGTGAGTTCACGTACTTTGGCGCTTCAGTGTCTTTCGCCAAGATACGCCCGGAAAAACCGACAACCCGTCCAGAAGCGTCACAGATAGGAAACATAATTCGGTCACGAAACACGTCGTACGCTTCTTTTCCGGCTTCCCCACCTTTTATGAGACCAGCCTTTGTGAGTTCGCTCGCCGTAAATTTCTTTTCTTCAAGGTGCTGCTTCGCTTCACGCCAGCCGTGTGCGTCAGGCCCTGGTGCGTACCCAATCCGCCACTTGGCAATCGTTTGCGGCTTGACCCCTCGCCCCACCAAGTACTCCATTGCAGCTGATTTTTTCATCAGGTAATCAGTATAGAAAACGGTCACCGCTTCAAGTGCATCAAACAATCGGTCGCGCTCATTTTTCTTTTGTGGATCTTGCGCCACGAGCTCTACCCCAGCCCGCTCCGCTAAAATTTTCAATGCACCTTTGAAGTCAACCCCTTCCATCTTCTGCACAAAGGTAAACATATCGCCGCCCTGTGACGAAGAGAAGCAGTAGTACATCCCTCGGTCAGGCGAGACGTAAAACGACGGTGTTCGCTCATTCGTGAAGGGTGACTTCCCCTTCATATTCTTCCCCGCCGGGTGGAGCTCCACATACGACGAAACCACATCAATAATCGTCAATCGTGTCTTGATTTGTTCCACCGCATCACTCATAGGCACCCATTATACGTTACTTGGGCTGGAGGTGCACAAAATTGACTTTTTGATATATATGTGTTAATATATTAAAAGCCTATAGAGGAGAAAGTACGATGACTACTGCATACGCGCGTATTAAGGTCGCCGCGCAAGCGACGTACCTCGAAAAGTGCGCTCCGCACGATTTCGAGCCGACACCGCAAATGCTCGCCGAACATGGCGAGCAGGTGGCTAGCCTCTTCAGATGCATACGCAACAAAACATCTGACGAACTGAGGGATCTTGCCCAAGGGCATGGTGTCGCCCTCTCTGACGTGCTCGAAGTCGCCGCGATGTAACCCACCCCACCACCCCCGACAAACCCCGGCATCTATTGCCACTTCGGTTTGCCGGGGTTTTTCTTTTTAGTTGTAATCAACCGTAACTCTTTTAATAAATCGAAAGTTAAATTTGGTATCGATACATACCATATGCCGCAGTAAACCTTTCAATCGATTGAAAGGTTTATGTGAAGCAACCTTGTTATGAATAAACCTTCCATTCGAATGGAAGGTTTCGTGGAGGGTACTTGTAGCTACTCTATACACAAAACGGCCGGGAGCAGAGCTCCCGGCCGTTTTGTGTTTTATGGTGGTGATTTACTCCACTACC
>JACCDK010343260.1_pt1 | contig 21877 bp, 19 predicted proteins | sample 7445871 | NCBI WGS metagenome assembly JACCDK01 (sample SAMN15323436, study PRJNA562643) | freshwater metagenome | isolation source: river surface water | place: USA:Blue River Watershed | collected 2017-08-15
CAGGTGATTGAAGCCCTGCCCGACCACAGTCACGGCATGGTGCGTGTGGAGGTGCGATGCCGCCAATGCGGTGCGCACCTGGGCCATGTGTTCGAGGACGGGCCCATGCCCACGGGGCTGCGCTACTGCATCAACTCGGCCTCACTGACCTTCAAGGCCAGCACCACTTCAACCGAGCCTGAGCCTCCCCAGCCCGAGCCCGGGTCCTCGCGATGAAGCTGCTCTTTGACTTCCTGCCCATCGTGCTGTTCTTTGGGGCTTTCAAGTGGTCTGAGGGCCATCCGGACATCGCCGCCCAATGGGGCACGGACCATGTGGGCTTCCTGGTTCAAGGTGGCGTGGTCACGCCGGAGGTGGCGCCGGTTTTGTTGGCCACGCTGGTGGTGATGCTGGCCACGGCCGCGCAGGTCTTGTTCCTCAAGGCCCGCGGACGCCGCGTGGACACCATGCTGTGGGTGAGCCTGGGCCTGGTGGTGGTCCTGGGCGCGGCCACGGTGTGGTTTCACAGCGAGACGTTCATCAAGTGGAAGCCCAGCGTGCTGTATTGGGCCATGGGCGGCGCCTTGCTGCTGGGTCAGTGGGTCTGGAAGCGCAATCTGCTGCGCAAGCTGTTGGGCGCACAGATGAAGCTGCCCGACGCCGTCTGGTGGCGCTTGAGCCATGCGTGGGCAGCCTTCTTTGCAGCCATGGGCGGCCTGAACCTGTGGGTGGCGTATCGCTTCGACACCGCCACCTGGGTCAACTTCAAACTCTTCGGCGGCATGGGCCTCCTGCTGGTCTTCTCCGTGGCACAAGCGGTATGGGTGTCGCGACACTTGATCGAAGAGCCGGAGGCTTCCTCATGAACACACCGCAGCCCGGGCCCCGTGTCGGCCGCGCCGCCATCGAGCAGGCGCTTGTGCTGGCCTTGGCCCCCATTGAGCTGGAGGTGGTCGACGACAGCCACCTGCACGCCGGACATGCCGGTGCGCGCGAAGGCGGGCACTACACCGTGAGAATCCTCAGTGACCGCTTTGACGGGTTGGGGAGGGTTGCACGGCACCGGCTTGTGTATGATGCTTTGCAAGGGTTGATCCCACGCGGGATACACGCCCTGGCCATTCAGGCCCGCAGCCCCCTCGACTGAACCTCCCCCCTCCCCATGAACAAAAAGCTTCTGATGCTGGCGGCCGCGGCTGCCTTTCCGATCTGCGCCATCGCCCAGAACGTGGCCGTCGTCAACGGCAAGCCCGTGCCCAAGTCCCGCATGGACACGTTGATGCAGCAAGCCAGCCGCAGCGGCCAGCCGGTCACGCCGGAACTGGAGGCTCGCGTGCGCGAAGAGGTGGTGCTGCGCGAAATCTTTGCCCAGGAAGCCGAGCGCCGTGGCATTGCCGCCACGCCCGACTACCGCGCGCAGATGGAGTTGCTGCGCCAGACCTTGTTGATTCGCGAGCTCTTTGCCGATTGGCAGCGCAAGAACCCCCCCACCGATGCCGAGATCAAGGCGGAGTACGACAAGTACAAGTCGCAAGCGCAAGGCACGGAGTACCGCGCCCGCCACATCCTGGTGGAAAAGGAGGACGAGGCCAAATCCCTGGCCGCGCAGCTCAAGGGCGGCGCCTCCTTCGACGACCTGGCCAAGAAGCACTCCAAGGACCCGGGCTCGGCTCAGCGCGGTGGTGACCTGGACTATGCACGGCCAGAGTCCTATGTGCCCGAGTTCGGGCAGGCCATGGCCAAGCTCAAGAAGGGTGAAACCAGCGAGCCGGTGCGCTCACAGTTCGGCTGGCACATCATTCGCCTGGAAGACACCCGCGAGGCCCAGTTCCCGCCGCTGGAAGAGGTGCGCGACCGCATCGCCCAACAGATGGTCCAGAACAAGCTGCAGGCCTACCAACAGGGCCTGCGCGACAAGGCCAAGACCGACTTCAAGTTTTCTCAGTAAGGCGCCCGGCATCGATCACCAGGCGGCGGTCGCATCGTGCGGCAATCGCCTGGTCGTGCGTCACCATGAGCAAGGTGGTGCCTTCGTCGTGGTTCATGCGAAAGATCAGGTCCATGATCCGCTCGCCCGTGGCATGGTCCAGGCTGCCGGTGGGCTCATCGGCCAGCAGGATGGCAGGCCGCACCACAAACGCCCGCGCCAGTGCTACCCGCTGCTGTTCGCCGCCTGACAGCACCTTGGGGTAGTGGCCCACCCGGTTGGCCAGGCCAACGCGGTCCAGCATCTCCAAGGCCTGCTGGCGAGGCTTGGGGCGCCCGAGCAGCTCCAGGGGCAACATCACGTTCTCCAGCGCACTGAGGTGGCCCAGCAGCTGAAAGCTCTGAAACACGAAGCCCATGCGTCGGGCCCGGAGGTCGGCGCGGTGGTCTTCGTCCAGGTCAAAGAGGTTTTGACCTTCCACCAAGACGCGTCCCTGCGTGGGAGTGTCCAAGCCCGCCAGGATGGACAACAAGGTGCTCTTGCCCGAACCCGAAGCCCCCACGATGGCCACGGTCTGCCGCGCCGGCAGCACAAAGCCTACATCGTCGAGAATCGTGAGCTCACCATCGGCATCGCGCACGCGTTTGCTCACGTGCTCCACCACCATCAGGGCATCTGTCATGTCTGGCCGTTTGAAAGCAGCTGCGTCGCACAGCCGCCGAACTTGGATTCGTCACTGTAGCCTGATCCTGTTGGGCTGCGCGGCGTCAGGGCTTGGCGCAACCACCGCCACGACCATCCTGGTGGTGGGCGACAGCCTCTCGGCCGAGTACGGCATTCCAAGAGGCTCGGGCTGGGTGGCCCTGCTGCAACAGCGCCTGGACCAGGAACGCCGGGGTGTGCGCGTGGTCAACGCCAGCATCAGTGGCGACACCACGGCTGGTGGCCGATCGCGCCTGGCCGCCCTGCTGCAACAGCACAAGCCGACCCACGTGATCATTGAATTGGGCGGCAACGACGCCTTGAGGGGGCTGCCGATGGCCAGCACCCGAGACAACCTGCTGGCCATGACCCGGGCCGCGCAAGCCGCTGGAGCGCAGGTCCTGCTCTTGGGCATGCAGGTGCCGCCCAACTATGGCAAGGCCTACACCGATGCCTTCGCGGCCGCGTTTGTGGAGGTGGCTCAGGTGACCCAAGCGGCCTTGGTCCCCTTCTTCCTCAAGGGTGTGGCCGATGGACCCAAGGCCCAAGAGCTGTTTCAAGCCGACCGCATTCACCCCAAGGAGACCGCACACCCCTTGATGCTGGACAACGTCTGGCCGACCTTGCGGCGCTTGCTGCCCAAGGCCAGCGGCAGCGGCTGAGCCCTGTCGCATCGAACCCATTGCAGGCCATGGGGGCCCGCGGCGGGGCGTTTCACTGGGCCAACTGGCGCTGACGGTCGGCCCGCTCGGGCTTGTCGCTGGGCTGGCGTTCGTTCGAACGGTGCTCGGGCGGCCGTGGAACGGTTCGTGGCGGCTCACCACGCTCTGGACGAAGCACCGGTGGTGGGCGGTCCAAGGGGCGGTCCACGCCACGGTCAGTGGGGCGATCCGCAGGGCGATCCACCGGGCGATCAAAAGGCCGATCCACCGGTCGATCCAATGGCCGGTCCCCACGGCGCTCCATGGCGGGCTCCGGCAGCACCCACTCTCTCATGGGCCGATCGATGCCGTGGCGGCGCTCGGGCCGGGGCGGCCGTTCATCCAGGCCGGGCGGGCGTACAGGGCGGTGCTCAGGCACCCCACCCGGCACCACCACCGGCGGCAAGGGGCGGCTGCGAACCTGGCCGGGCGACCACACCCATCGGTTGTTCCACTGAATCCAACGGCCGAAGTAGGACGGCGCAAATCCCCAGGGAGCATCGTCTTGCCAGACCCACCCCCAGGGGTGGGCCCACACCCACCGCCCATCACGAAAGGGCTCCCAGCCCGGGCGCACCACCTGGGGTGCCCAGATCCACCCCTCGTCCGGGTGGCGCTCCCAACGGCCATGGCGCTCCAAAGCCTCCAGGCCGGTGACCTCGCTCCAAGGCGAGGCCGCCGCCGAAACGGGGGCATCTGGGGCTTGGTCACGCGCCTGTACCCAGGAGGCGAAGCCGTCTTGGAGCAACACGGTGCTGCGCAAGCCCCCACCGGCCTGCGCACCCATCGCCTCCAGGCGCTGGCCCTCGGCCAGCTGCAGCCGCGCGTCAGACACCTGAACGCTGAGCAGGCCACGAAGGGCGGCGGCGGCTGAGCGCCCACCCGCGATGGTGTCGCGGTCCACACGGTACAGGCCCGGTGACAAGGGATGCGCAAGAAACTCACCCGTCAACAGCTGCAGAGACCGGGCCCATTCGGGCGTGCGCACGCGGGCCACGAGGTGTCCCTGGTGCACGCGCACTTGGGCCGCCTGCGTGTCCAAGCGCACCAACTCCACGTCGCTGCTGGGGCCCACCCACAGCCCCAAGGTGCCCACCTGGACTTCAACGCGCGCCTGCGCTTCGCTGCGGATGCGGTCGCCTTCTGTGATGGGCCGGTTCAGCTGAACGGGAATCCACTGCCGGTCCTGCGAATCCCAGACTTGAGCGGCCCCGCTGAGGCTCGCCACCCGGCCCACGCGTTCAATGGGGACCGGTACGGCACTGGTGCCGGTCAGCTCAGGCTGTGCCCGCACGGCCTGGGGCCCCAGCACGCCCAACACCAAGGCACACGCGAGCCCGGCCCAGGTGGACATCGGCAACCACGGTGCCGCACGGAAAAGACCAGAGCAAAGTTTCATGGGTGCACAACGCAGCCGCTCAGCCTGCGGATGACGGCCGCACCTCAATCGTCATCGCCTTTGGCTGCGGCCAACTCTGGGAACAGGATGTCGGTGTATCCGAACTGGCTGAAGTCGCGCATGCGCTGCGGGTACAGGATGCCCAGGAGGTGGTCGCATTCGTGTTGCACCACCCGGGCATGAAAGCCATCGACCACGCGGTCAATGGCCTGGCCCTGCTCGTCCAGGCCCCGATAGCGCACCCGTGTCCAACGGGGGACTTGCCCCCTGAGCCCGGGAACCGACAAACAGCCCTCCCACCCCAGGGTCTCCTGCGCGTCCAAGGGCTCGATGATGGGGTTGATGAGCACGGTGGGGGGAATTGGGGGCTCCTGGGGATACCGGGGACTGACCTGCCCGGTGCCAAAGATCACCACCTGCAGGTTCACGCCGATCTGTGGAGCGGCCAGGCCTGCGCCATTGGCCGCGACCATGGTGTCTCGCATGTCCACCAACAAGCTTCGCAGCTCGTCGCTGAGCACGTCACGCACCGGCTCGGCCATGCGGCGCAGGCGCGGATCGCCCATGCGCAAGATCTCCCGCACGCTCATGTCTTCTCCTGTGGTGCCGGCCCCGCCAGCAAGGCCCTGAGGCCCTCTTCGTCCAATACGGGCACGCCCAACTCCCGTGCCTTGTCCAACTTGCTGCCAGCCTCTGAACCCGCCACCACCCAATGGGTCTTGCGCGATACCGAGCCGGCCACCTTTGCACCGGCGGCTTCAATCAACTCCCGTGCTTCATCACGGCTGAGGGTGGGCAGTGTGCCGGTGAGCACCACGGTCAGGCCCGCCAGGGGCCTCGGGGTGTCCCCGTGCACACCCTGTCCCTCACTCCACTGCACGCCGGCCGCGCGCAGCTGCTCCACGATCTCACGGTGGTGCGCTTGGTCGAAGAAGCCCCGAATGCTGTGAGCCACGATGGGACCCACATCCGGCACCTCCAGCAACGCCTCCAGGCTGGCCTCCATGATCCGGTCTATGGAGCCGAAGTGGCGTGACAGGTCCTTGGCGGTGGCCTCACCCACATGGCGAATGCCCAGGCCGAACAGAAAGCGTGCCAAGGTGGTTTGCTTGCTGGACTCGATGGCCGCCACCAAATTGGCCGCACTTTTGTCACCCATGCGGTCCAAAGCCGCCAGCTTGGCCACCCCCAAGCGGTACAGATCGGGCAAGGTGCTCACGATCCCGAGGTCCACCAACTGTTCCACGACCTTGTCGCCCAAGCCCTCGATATCCACCGCCCGACGGCTGGCGAAATGCAGGAGCGCATGCTTGCGTTGCGCCGGGCAGTAAAGCCCCCCGGTACAGCGCCAATCAACCTCTCCCTCTTCCCGGGCAATGGGGCTGGCGCACACGGGGCAGCGCCCTGACAGGCGCTGCACCAGGTCAAAGGGCGCACCCACAGAGGCGGGCCGCCGCTCCAGGACGACCGACACCACTTCGGGGATGACGTCACCTGCGCGGCGCACGATGACGGTGTCGCCCTCTCGCACATCCTTGCGCCGCGCCTCTTCCTCGTTGTGCAAGGTGGCATTGCTGACGGTGGTGCCGCCCACGAAGACGGGCTCGAGTTTGGCCACGGGCGTCAGCTTGCCTGTACGCCCGACCTGAATGTCGATGGCCCTCAAGACCGTCATCTGTTCCTGCGCCGGGTACTTGTGGGCCACCGCCCAGCGGGGCTCACGGGTCACAAAGCCCAGACGGTCCTGCGTGGCACGGTCGTCAACTTTGTAAACCACCCCGTCAATGTCAAAGGGCAATCGGTCGCGCAGGCGCTCAATGTCCTGGTGAAACGCCACCAGGCCCGCCCCACCCTCCACCACGCGGTGATGCGCATCCACAGGCAAGCCCCAGGAGGCCAAGGCCTGGAGGACGGCGCTGTGGGTCGCAGGCCCTTGCCCTGTCGGGTCGGCCCACCCTTGCACCTGCCCCAGCCCATAGGCAAAGAAGCTCAGCGGGCGCCGCGCTGCAATGGCCGGATCGAGCTGGCGCACTGCACCGGCGGCGGCATTGCGGGGATTGACGAAGGTCTTCTCCTGGCGATGCCCTGCGGCGATGAGCGCGCGCTGGCGCTCGTTGAGCGCCTCAAAGTCATCTCGCCGCATGTAGACCTCGCCCCGCACCTCCAGCAGCGGCGGACACGCGCCATCCTGGGACTGCAAGCGCAGGGGAATCTGGCGGATGGTGCGAATGTTCTGCGTGACATCCTCACCTGTTTCGCCATCGCCGCGTGTGGCGGCCTGAACCAACACGCCCTGCTCGTAGCGCAAGCTGATGGCCAAACCATCGAACTTGAGCTCACAGCTGTACCGAACCGGCGGGTCTTGCACCGACAAACCCAGTTCCCGCCGAATACGGGCATCGAACTCCAAAGCACCAGCGTCGCTGGTGTCGGTTTCGGTGCGGATGCTCAGCATCGGCACGGCATGTGCCACGGGCGCAAATCCCTGCAGCGCTTGGCCCAACACGCGCTGGGTGGGCGAGTCCGGTGTACGCAGCTCGGGGTGCGCGGCCTCCAGATCCTGCAAGGCCCGAAACAGGCGGTCGTACTCGGCGTCCGGGATTTCCGGCGCGTCAAGGGCGTAGTAGCGCCGCGCGTGGTGTTCTATCAGCTCGCGCAGGGCCTGCGCTTGCGCCTGAACGGTGGGCGGTGTGGGCACGGTGCCAACGGTCCTCAGCTGAACACGCGCTGGGCCGCGGGGCTGCCAGCCGGCAGGTCGCGCGCTGCCAAGGCCTCATACAAACGCTGAAGGTCCTGGTGAATGCCGGCGAACTGCTGCAGCGCCACCGGCCGGCCATCGTCGTCCACCAACACGCCGTCCAAATCCTGTGAAAGGGCCCAGGCCAGCCGTTGCCACTGCGAGAACGGCTCGGCCGCCTCAGGAGACTGCGGCACATCCAGGGACAGGGTGCAACGGCGCAGCGCCGATTGGTCGGGGTCCTCGGCCAGGGCTGCCTGCGCGTCGAAGCTCAAAACAACCAAGGGCGGGGCCTCAGGGTCTTCGCCGGCCAGCACCCACTGCCCGGCGATGGGCCCGGCCACCATGCCCTGGCGAGCCGCGCACTGTTGCAAGTAGCCTACGGTCCAATACGGGCCCTTGGCTTGCAGATGGACAGCCAGCTGCGCGTCGTGCGCATGGGCAAACTCATCGAGCTCGCGGGCACGGCCCACGACCTCGCTCATGTCGGCGAAGTCAACCGATGCCGCCACGGCATCCGCGAAGGCCTGCACCTTCTGAACGAACTCCGAATAGCCGATCTCGTTGATCGGCCCGGCTCGGTTGGCCAACTGGACGCCAGCCTGAAAAGCGCTGTAGCGCTGACCATGGGCCGGGGGCTCCCAAAGGCCGGTTTCCGCGTTGAGCCCTTCAAGCAACATCAGCTTGCTGCCCACGCGTCGAGAGGCCGGCAATGCCTGCAGCACCGAATCGGCGGGCAGTGGTGCTTCCGGAACGATTTCGGCAATGGCATCGATGAGCGGATCAATCGCCGCTCGACGCCTCAGGCCGGCCGGTCTCACGCCGCGTTCGGCTGCCGGCACCGAATGGTCATGGGCCACGCCGGCGACCGGCGTGGGCTCCAGGGCTGGGTCTTGCGCTCCTTCGGGCCCCGCAGCCACAGCAGGCTCCACGCCCGACAGGCTGGGCTCCATCCGTTCCTGGGGCTGTGTGGCACGGCGCGGCCTTGCCCGCCAGGAAGTCCACAGGCCTTGCGCCAACAAGACCAACAGCACCGCTGCGGCCAAGGCCAGCAGACCCTGCGTCAGCGTCATGCGGCCTCCGCCATGCTCAGGGCCGACTCCATGTCCACCGCCACGATGCGCGAGACGCCCTGCTCCTGCATCGTGACACCCACCAACTGACGCGCCATCTCCATCGCAATCTTGTTGTGGCTGATGAACAGGAACTGCGTGCCTTCGGCCATCTGCGTCACCAAACGCGCATAGCGCTCGGTGTTGGCATCGTCCAGCGGGGCATCCACCTCATCGAGCAGGCAGAACGGTGCGGGGTTGAGCTGGAAGATGGCGAACACCAAGGCAATCGCGGTGAGTGCCTTCTCACCACCGGACAGCAGGTGAATGGTGCTGTTTTTCTTTCCCGGGGGCTGCGCCATCACTTGAACGCCCGCGTCCAGGATTTCGTCTCCCGTCATCACCAATCGAGCATGACCGCCGCCGAAGAGCGAGGGGAACATGCGGCCGAAATGCTCGTTGACCTGTCGGAAGGTTTCGCCCAAGAGGTCGCGCGTCTCGAGGTCGATCTTGTGGATGGCGTCTTCCAGCGTGGTGATGGCCTCCAGCAAGTCGGCGTTCTGCGCATCGAGAAAACCCTTGCGTTCGCGTGCACTGGTGAGCTCGTCCAGCGCCGCCAGGTTCACCGCGCCCAGCGCCTGAATCTCCCGGTTGATCCGGTCGATTTCGCCCTGCAAACCCCACAGCTTGACGCCGGCGCTTTCGATGCCGGCGGCCAAGGCTTCCAGGTTGACTTCGGCAGCCTGCAATTGCTCCAGGTACTGGGCACCGCCCAGCGCTGCGGCCTGCTCCTCCAACTGCAGCTGCGTGATCCGGTCCCGCAAGGGCTGCAGGCCACGCTCAATGCCCATGCGCTGCTCGTCGGCCTGGCGCAATTGGGCGCTCAGGCCCTCGTATCGCTGGCGAACGGCAGCCAGCGCCTGTTCACGCTGCAGCCGCTGCTCCAAAGCCTCTTGCAAGCCCGCTTGCGCAGAAGCATCGTCAAGCTCCTGCAGTTCGGCCTGTGCAGCCTGTGAGGAAGCAGCGTTGGACTGAATCTGCTCATCGGCTGTCTGCATCAGCCGCTGCAGCTCCTGCGCTCGTGCTTGCAAGGTGCGTCCGGCAAAGGAGGCCTCCTGTGCCTGTCGCTCCAGGCTGCGCTGCTGCTCACGTGCAGCCACGAGGCGACGTTCCTGCTCGACCACAGCCTCATCGAGTTCGGCGTGACGCTCTTGCTCCACGGCCAGCTGCTGGTCCAATTCCTCAAAGCGCGCCTCACCGGTGGCCCGCCGCTCCAGGAGGTTGTCCACCTGTGCGTCGATCTCGCCCAACTCCTCATCGAGCTGAACCGCGCGCTCTTGCGCGGCCTGGTTCTGCTGGCTGAGTTGCAGCCACTGCACCTCCACCTGGTGAGCGCGCGACTGGGTGGACGCCGCCTCTTGCCGAAGCTCCTCCGCACGCAGCTGGGCCTGCGTGTGGGCGGCCTCGGCCCGGACCAATGCCGAGCGGGCGTCGTCGCTGAGCAGGGCCTGAGCCCGCTGCTCGGTTTGGAGGTTTTCAATCTCCTGTGCGCGGGCCAAGAGTCCGGCTTGTTCGTTGTCAGGCGCGTAAAAACTGACCGCCTCGGCGCTGACCATATGGCCCTCGCGGGTGATCAGGACTTCGCCCTGACGAAGCTGTGAGCGTTGGGCCAAGGCCACGTCCAGGGATGCGGCGGTGTACACCCCTTGCAGCCAATCCTGCAGCAGGTGGCGCAAACGGTCTTGGCCATCCGTGCGCACCAGCCCCATCAGCGGCGGGCCCGGCGGCTGCACGCCCGCGGCCCCAGCGGCGTGGACCGTGCCTTCCGTGCTTGCGCTGTAGAAGGCCAGCTTGGCCGGCGGAGGGTCACCGGCGAAGGCCTTGAGGGTGTCCAGACGGCCCACTTCCACGGCATGCAGGCGCTCGCGCAGTGCGGCCTCCAGGGCATTCTCCCAACCCGCCTCCACGTGCAAGCGGGTCCAAAGCCCTGTCAGGGAGCCCAGCCCGTGCTTTTCCAACCATGGCTTGAGCTTGCCTTCGGTTTGCACCTTGTCCTGCAAAGCCTTGAGGGCCTCCAGGCGTGCGGACAGTGCGGCCTGGCGGGCACTTTGCTGGTTGGCGTCATCCTGTGCGGTGCGCCGTGCCGCCTCCAATTCCGGCAGGCGTTCGCCCATCTCACTCAGGCGCGCAGCCGCCTCCTGTGCCACGCGCTGGGCGTCCTGGCGCTCCAGACGCAGGGCATCCAAGCGCGCGGCATCCGGCGCGCCCAAGCCCTTGCGCTCGCCGCTGATGCGCTCACGTCGGCCCTGCAGCGCGCGCAACTGTTCATCCACACCGCGGCTCTCCGCGGCCAGCAATTGAATCTGCTGCTGCACCTCAGCGCCGCGTTGGCGCTGTTCTTGGGCGCGTTGCTGTGCAGCACGCACCGCTTCTTCGGCATCTGGCAGGCGTGCGGCCTGCTCCTCGACCTGTGCGGCCAAGACCTCAGCCTGCTCCAGCGCAGCCGCCTGCTGAGCTTCCAAATCCTCAAGCTCCTGGGCCGCCAACTGCTGCCGTTCGGCCCACTGCGCATCCTGTGCCCGCAGTTCGGCCAGGCGGGCCAGCACCCGCTCGCGGCCTTCGACCACGTAACGGATGCGCTCCTCCAGACGGCTGACCGAAAGCGCGGCTTCCCCGAGGGCGCCCTGGGCCACGTGCAACTCGTCGCTGGCGGCGTAGTGCTCTTGACGAACCGACTCCAGGGACGCTTCCACTTCGCGCAGCTCAGCCGTACGGGCTTCGAGCTCGTTGACCGCCTGACGCATCGAGGCCTGCACCCGCTCCTGTTCGCCGGCTGCATCCCGGTGCTTGAGGAACCACAACTGGTGCAGCTTGAGCGTGCCCTGCTCCTGAAGCTGCCGGTACTGCGCCGCCACTTCCGCCTGGCGCTCGAGCTTGTCCAGGTTGGTGTTGAGCTCGCGCAGGATGTCTTCTACCCGTGTGAGGTTCTCCCGGGTGTCCTTCAAGCGGTTTTCGGTCTCGCGGCGGCGCTCTTTGTACTTGGACACCCCGGCCGCCTCTTCCAGGAACAGACGCAGTTCCTCGGGTTTGCTTTCAATGATGCGGCTGATGGTGCCTTGGCCGATGATGGCGTAGGCCCGCGGGCCCAGTCCCGTGCCCAGAAACACATCCTGCACATCACGGCGCCGCACCACCTGGTTGTTGATGTAGTAGCTGCTGTTGCCGTCACGGGTGAGCACACGCTTGACGGCAATTTCGCTGAACTGGTTCCATTGACCTCCGGCGCGGGCCAGGGTGTTGTCGAAGACGAGCTCGACGCTGGCGCGGCTGGCGGGCTTGCGGCTGGTGGTGCCGTTGAAGATGACGTCCTGCATGGACTCGCCACGCAACTCGGAGGCCTTGCTCTCGCCCAACACCCACCGGACGGCGTCCATGATGTTGCTCTTGCCGCACCCGTTGGGGCCGACCACCCCCACCAGTTGGCCGGGCAGTTCAAAGGTGGTGGGATCGGCAAAGGACTTGAAGCCGGCCAGCTTGATGGATCGCAGCCTCATGGGGCTCCCGCTTGCACCCGCCGCATGCGACGCAAGTGCTTGATTTAGTTGGATAAATTTCCAGCCTTGAGGGGCCGGATCAATCGAAGATGATAACATCGCGACATGCCCAAGACCCCTGCCAAGACCCAGCGCGCACGGCCTTCGACGCCACCCAGCGCCCCCAGCAAACAGCTCGACGTCTTTCCCAATCCGGCGCCCGAGCGTGATTACGTCATTCAGTTTCAGGTTCCAGAGTTCACCTGCTTTTGTCCCTTGACGGGCCAGCCCGACTTCGCCCACTTCACCATCGACATGATTGCCGACCGTTGGTGTGTGGAACTCAAGAGCCTGAAGATGTACATGTGGTCCTACCGCAATGAAGGGGCGTTCCACGAGAAGGTCACCAACGCCATCCTGTCGGACATCGTGGCGGTGTGTGAGCCGCGCTTTGCCCGCATCACCGCCAAGTGGTACGTGCGCGGCGGCATCTACACGAATGTGGTGGCCGAACACCGGAAGAAAGGCTGGAAACCCCAGCCGCGCGTGGATTTGCCGGCGTTTGAATCGGCCACCGGCCTGGCCGGCTGAGGGTTGCGGCGTGAACCCTTTGCTGCAACGGCTGCAGCCCTACCCGTTCGAACGGCTGCGCGCCCTGACCGCGGGCGTTACGGCCAATCCGGCGCTGCGGCCCATCAGCCTGGGCATCGGAGAGCCCAAGCACCCCACACCGGTCTTGGTGGAGGACGCCCTGCTGGCGGCGCTGGGCGGGCTGTCAAGCTACCCAGCCACCGCGGGTGAGCCCGCCCTGCGCGAAGCCGCCGCGGGGTGGGTTCAACGGCGCTACGGGGTTGGCCTGGACCCGAACACGCAGCTGCTGCCGGTCAATGGATCACGCGAGGCGCTTTTTTCATTGGCGCAGGCCGTGATCGACAGCAGCCGCCCAGGCGCCACGGTGGTGTGCCCGAACCCGTTCTACCAAATCTACGAAGGCGCCGGGCTGTTGGCCGGTGCAGAGCTGGCCTTTGCCAACAGCGACCCCGCGCGCAACTTCGCCATCGATTGGTCGCAGATCGACGAGGCCACCTGGGCTCGAACGCAGCTGCTGTTCGTGTGCTCTCCGGGCAATCCCACCGGCGCGGTCATGCCGCTCGCGGAGTGGGAGCGTCTGTTCGCCTTGAGCGACCGACATGGTTTCATCATCGCCAGCGACGAGTGCTATTCCGAGATCTACTTTGGCGATCAGCCCCCCCTGGGCTCGCTGGAGGCCGCGCACCGGCTGGGCCGCACCGACTTCCGACGCTTGGTCGCCTTCACCAGCCTGAGCAAACGCAGCAACGTGCCCGGCATGCGCTCGGGTTTCGTGGCCGGTGACGCGCAAGTGCTCAAGCAGTTCCTGCTCTACCGCACCTACCACGGCAGTGCCATGAGCCCAACCGTCCAGCGTGCCAGCGTGGCCGCCTGGAACGACGAGGCCCATGTCCAGGCCAACCGGGCGCTCTACAAACGCAAGTTTGAGCTGGTCACTCCGCTGCTCAGCGAGGTCCTGGACGTGGCGCTGCCAGACGCGGGCTTCTACCTCTGGGCGGGTGTCCCCGGTGCCGATGACCTGGGCTACACACGCCGCTTGCTCGCTCAATACAATGTGGCGGTGTTGCCGGGCAGCTTCTTGGCCCGAGACGCACATGGCGCCAACCCCGGCGCAGGCCGTATCCGCATGGCCCTGGTGGCCGGTGTCGAGGAATGCCTCGAAGCCGCCCACCGTATCCACCAGTTCACCAAGGAATTCCGTTCAACATGAGCACCGCCCAGTTGCAAGCCATCATCGACACCGCCTGGGAGGCGCGCACCCAGATCAACGCCCTGAATGCACCGGAGGTGCGGGAAGCGGTGGAGCACGTGATCGCCGACCTTAACAAGGGCCGTATCCGTGTGGCCGAACGGCAGGGTGTGGGCCAGTGGCAGGTCAATCAATGGGTCAAGAAGGCGGTGCTGCTGAGCTTCAGGCTCAACGACAACCGCGTGATGCGCGCCGGCGATCTCGGCTTCTTCGACAAGGTGCAGACCAAGTTTGCCCACCTGGACGAGGCGCAGATGCGTGAGACGGGTGTGCGTGTGGTGCCGCCTGCAGTGGCCCGCCGCGGCTCGTACATCGCCAAGAACGTGGTGCTGATGCCCAGCTACGTGAACATCGGTGCGTATGTGGACGAAGGCACCATGGTCGACACCTGGGCCACCGTTGGATCCTGCGCCCAGATTGGCAAGAACGTGCACCTGTCCGGTGGTGTCGGCATCGGCGGCGTGCTGGAGCCGCTGCAGGCCAACCCCACGATCATTGAAGACAACTGCTTCATCGGCGCGCGATCTGAAGTGGTCGAGGGTGTCATCGTGGAAGAGAACTCCGTGATCTCCATGGGTGTGTACATCGGCCAAAGCACCAAGATCTACGACCGCGCCACCGGCGAGGTCAGCTACGGCCGCGTGCCGGCGGGCTCGGTGGTGGTCAGCGGCAACCTGCCCAGTGCCGATGGCAAGTACAGCCTGTACTGTGCGGTCATCGTCAAGAAGGTGGACGCCCAGACCCGCGCCAAAACCAGCATCAACGACCTGCTGCGGGCCTGATTGAAGCTCCTGTCCTTCATCGAATCCGAAGCCGCCCGACTCGCCGAGTCGGGCGTTTCGTTTGGGCACGGCACGACCAACGCCTTTGACGAGGCCACGTGGATCACGCTGTGGGCCTTGGGCTTGCCGCTGGATGACTTGGACGGCGTGGCCGATCGAACCCTGGGGGATGCAGAGCAGCAATCCGTGCGCACATGGGTGAACCGGCGCATCCACGAGCGCATTCCGGTGGCCTACCTCACGCGTGAAGCCTGGCTGCAGGGCGTTCCCTTTTACGTGGATGAGCGCAGCATCGTCCCCCGTTCCTTGATTGCCGAGAACCTGGCTGACGGCGATCTTGATGAATTGCTGGGCCGTGAACCCACCCGCGTGCTCGATTTGTGCACCGGTAACGCCAGCCTGGCCACCTTGTGCGCCATGGCCTGGCCCGAGGCCGAGGTCGACGGTGCCGACATCAGCACACCGGCTCTTGAGGTGGCCGCCATCAACCGACAGCGGCACGGGCTGCAGCAGCGCCTGAACCTGTTGCTGGGTGATGGCCTAAAGGCCGTTCACGGTCGGCGATACGACCTCATCGTGTGCAACCCGCCGTATGTGAATGCGCAGTCCATGGCCACGCTGCCGGACGAGTTCAAGGCCGAGCCGGCCTTGGCGCTGGCCGGTGGGCCCGATGGCATGGACTTCATCGCGCACCTGCTGAGCGGTGCGTCGTCGCACCTGCTGCCAGGCGGTTGGCTGGTCTTGGAAATCGGCCATGAGCGCGGCCACTTTGAGGCCCGATTCGGCGGACCAGACGGCCTGGAGCCCCTGTGGCTGGAGAACTCCAGTGGCGCCGATGCCGTGCTGGCGCTCAGCGCCGAGCAGTTGCACGGCTGGGCTGTGCGCGCGCAGGCGTGTGCTGCAAAAGACCCGGCAGCGGTGGCCACCGCCCGGGGCCCTCAACCATGATCACCTTGCGGGACGTGACGCTGCGGCGCGGCGTCAAGGTGGTGCTGCAGGGCGCCAGTGTCACGCTCAACCCCGGCGAAAAGATCGGCCTGGTGGGCCGCAACGGCGCGGGCAAGTCCAGCCTGTTTCTGGCCCTGTCGGGTCGCCTAGAGACCGACGCCGGCGAGGTGGAGGTTCCCAGCCATTGGCGCGTGGGCGAGGTGGAGCAGCACATGCCCGAGACCGAGCAGGCTGCCACCGATTTCGTGCTGGAAGGCGACCGTGTCTTGATGGCCGCGCATGCCGCGCTTGCAGCGGCTGAAGCGGCCCAAGATGGCCACGCGATGGCTGAGGCGCACGCCGCACTTGCACAGGCCGGCAGCTTCGATGCGCGCTCGCGTGCCCAAACCTTGTTGATGGGATTGGGCTTCACGGTGGGCCAACTGGACTCGCCGGTCAACAGCTTTTCGGGGGGCTGGCGCATGCGGCTGCAGCTGGCCCGTGCGTTGATGTGCCCTGCAGAACTGCTGTTGCTGGACGAACCCACCAACCACCTGGACCTGGATGCGTTGGTATGGCTGGAGGCCTGGCTGCAGCGCCACCCGGCCACCCTGCTGGTGATCAGCCACGACCGCGAGTTTTTGGACGCGGTCACCAAGGTCACCCTGCACTTGGAAGACGCCCGGCTCAGCCGCTACGGCGGCCACTACACGGCCTTCGAATCCATGCGCGCCGAGCGCCTGCTGCAACAGCAAGCGGCCTTTGATCGACAGCAAGACCGCATGGCGCAGCTGCAGCGCTTCATCGACCGTTTCAAAGCCAAGGCCAGCAAAGCCAAGCAGGCGCAAAGCCGTGTGAAAGCGTTGGCGCGCATGGAGAAGCTCGCCCCCGTGCTCACGGCGTCGGACTTTTCGTTTGACTTTCGCGAACCCGCCTCGGTTCCCAACCCCATGATCAGTCTGCGCGACTTGCACTGCGGCTACGGGCAGCAGGTGGTGGTGCGCGGCGTGCAGCGCAGCGTGCTGGCCGGGCAGCGCATCGGCATCCTGGGTGCCAACGGCCAGGGCAAGTCGACCTTCATCAAGACGCTGGTTGGCGAGATTGCGGCCTTGGGTGGGACCAAGGTGGAGGGCAAGGGTCTGGCCATTGGCTACTTTGCCCAGCAGGAGATGGACCTGCTGCAGGATGACGACACGCCGCTGCAAGTCCTGGTGCGTTGGGCCCGAGAGCGCGGCCCGGATGCGCGCGAACAAGAGCTGCGCGACTTTCTGGGCCAGTTCCGCTTCACCGGAGACCAGGTTCTGCAGGCGGTCGGCACCTTGTCCGGTGGCGAGCGCGCGCGCTTGGTCTTGGCCATGATCGTGTGGCAGCGCCCCAACCTGCTGGTACTCGACGAACCCACCAACCACCTGGACCTGCAAACACGCGAGGCCCTGTCATTGGCCCTCAATGGCTTCGAGGGCTCGGTCTTGCTGGTCAGCCACGACCGCGCCCTGCTGCGCGAGGTCTGCGATGAGTTTTGGCTGGTGGCCGGCGGAACCCTTCAGCCCTTCGATGGCGATTTGGACGACTACCAGCGCTGGCTGGCCGAAGAACATCGCGCGCGGAGCGCTCAGCGGCTGAGCAAGGAAGCCCCCAGCCACACCCCGGTTGCGGCCTCAGGTGGGCCGCAGGCCCCAAGCCACCGGCGCGAAGACCGCAAGGCGGCTGCGGCCGCACGGCAGGAGATGGCGCAGCGCACCCGGCCCTTGAAGCAGGAGCTGCAGCGCATCGAAGACCGGCTGGCCGCCATCGCTGAGCAACGTGCCGCCCTGGAGGCCCGCGTGCTGCAGGGCAGCGCCGCCGGCGGCCTGTCGGCCGCGGACCGGGCCGAGACCGGCCGAACGCTGCACGGCCTGCAAGAGGAAGAGGCCGCCCTGGAGCACCGTTGGCTGGAGCTCGGCCAGACGCTCCAGGAGCTGCAGGCGCAAGACGCTACGCCCTAGGCAAGGCAGCGGCCAGCCGCAACATCAGCGCCACACGGGCCTGTGCCGGCGTTAGGCGCGCGGCCACGGGCCAGCCATGTTCAGGCGTGCCCACCACCCACCCGCGGGTGCAGCGGGTGGCAACCAACACCTGTTCACGCTGCAGCCGGCCCTGGGCCACGGCCTGTTGCAACACCTGATGCAGCGCATCGTGCATCGACCCATTTCCCGTGGCGCTGACCACCACGCCCTGTACGCTGGCATCGGCCAGCAGGGTCTGCAGGAGCCGGCCGTCGGCCCCCGCATGGCTGTGCACGATCTCCACCCGTGGCCAATGTTCAACATCTGGGGGCATGGCCACCGGGCCCATCGGCGCCAGACTCGTGTCGGGCCAGGGGGCTGACTCGGGGGCTGCATGTTCGTCCGTCGGTGGGAGCCACACCCATACGCCCCGCTCCCAGAGCGCCCCCGGCGGCCCATCACCGCCCCCAAAGGCTTCCAGGGCAAAGGGGTGCACCTTGCGCACCTGTGCCGCGGGCCAGGCCTGACCGCCGAAGGCCATCCACAACCCCTGCGCGGCGGGGTCGGCTGCCAGGTGCAAGGCCTGGCGCAGGTTCTGCGGCCCATCGGCCTGGTTCGACGTGGCCGGCCGCATGGCCGCCGTCAGCACCACGGGCTTGGTGCCGCGCAACACCCCTTGCAGGAACACGGCCGTCTCTTCCAGGGTGTCGGTGCCGTGCGTCACCACCTGCCCAACCACGGTCGGATCGTCCTGCCCTGCTTGCAATTCAGCGGCCAGGCGCTGCCACACCGCATGGCCCATGTTGCGGCTGTCCAATTGCGCCACCTGCAGCGCCTGCACCTGGTGGATGCGCCCCCCGAGGTCGGGCAGCAGCGGCCGCAGCAGTTCTTCCACGGCCAGCTGTCCGGCCTTGTAGGCGTTGTCGGGGGCGCCCACCGGTGCCGTGCCGGCGATCGTGCCCCCCGTACCCAAGACCCGAACCGTACCGGCCCGCTGAGCCACCGTGTCCTGGTTTCGTGACGACATCTGCAAATTCCTCTGGATAAAAACACAGCCACTGGATAGAATGACAGCCCAACGCCGCCTGGCACTGACCCGGATTGCACCATGCTCGACCGCCCCAAGCTCACCGACCGGCAACAACAGATCCTGGACCTGGTCCAAACCGCCATCGAGCGCACGGGCGCCCCGCCCACGCGCGCCGAGATCGCCGCGGCCCTGGGCTTCAAGTCCGCCAATGCCGCCGAGGAACACCTGCAAGCCCTGGCCCGTAAGGGCGTGATCGAGCTGGTGGGGGGTACCTCGCGCGGCATCCGTCTGCGCGGCGAAGCCCTGCGCTCCTTGCAGGAATCGCGCGGCCGGCAGTTCAGCCTGCCCCTGCCCAGCTTGGCCCAATTGGCACTGCCGCTGGTGGGGCGTGTGGCCGCAGGCAGCCCCATCCTGGCCCAAGAACACATCGACCAAACCTACACCGTTGAAGCCACCCTGTTCCCGCGCAAGCCCGACTACCTGCTGCGCGTACGGGGTATGAGCATGCGCGACGCGGGCATCCTCGACGGCGACCTGTTGGCGGTTCAGCGGGCCACCGAGGCCAAGAACGGGCAAATTGTGGTGGCGCGGCTGGGCGACGAGGTCACCGTCAAGCGCCTGCGGCGCACCCGCACGGCCATCGAACTGCTGCCCGAGAACCCCGACTTCTCCGTGATCACCGTGCCCCTGAACGGCGAAAACGAAGTGCCTTTTGCCTTGGAAGGCATCGCCGTGGGCCTGCTGCGCAACACCATGCTGATGTGAGGCGGCACAATGCGGCTGCTGCCGCAGTGCCCGCCATGAACATCATCATCCTCGACGACTATCAAGACGCCGTACGCAAACTGCCCTGTGCGGCCAAGCTCGAGCACCTGAATGCCAAGGTGTTCACGAACACCGTCAAGGGAATCGGCCAGTTGGCCGTGCGTCTGCGCGACGCCGAAATCCTGGTGCTCATCCGCGAGCGCACCCATCTGCCGCGGGCCCTGCTCGAACGCCTGCCCAAGCTGCGCATGATTGCGCAAACGGGGCGCATCGGCAGCCACATTGACCTCCAGGCCTGCACCGACCTGGGCATCGTGGTGTCCGAAGGTGTCGGCTCGCCCGTGGCCCCAGCCGAGCTCACCTGGGCCCTCATCATGGCCGCCTCGCGCCGGCTGCCGCAGTACATCGGCAACCTCAAGCACGGTGCCTGGCAGCAGTCGGGCTTGCGCGCCTCCAACATGCCGGTGAATTTCGGACTGGGCAAGGTGCTCAAGGGCCAGACCCTGGGCATCTGGGGCTACGGCAAGATCGGCTCCATGGTGGCGCAGTACGGCACCGCCTTTGGCATGCGCGTGATCGTCTGGGGCAGCGAGGCCGCTCGCCGCCGTGCACTGGACGACGGCCTGGAAGCGGCCAGCAGCCGCGAAGCGCTGTTCTCGGACAGTGATGTGTTGAGCCTGCACCTGCGGCTGAGCGACACCACCCGTGGGATCGTCAACCTGCAGGACCTGTCGCTGATGAAGCCCACCTCGATCCTCGTGAACACCTCCAGGGCCGAGCTCATCGAGGACGGGTCCCTGGTGGCCGGCCTCAACCGGGGACGTCCGGGCATGGCCGCTGTGGATGTGTTTGAAAGCGAGCCGCCCCTGGCCGGCCACCCGCTGCTGCGCTTGGAGAACGCCATCTGCACGCCGCACATCGGCTATGTCGAGCGCGACAGCTACGAGATGTACTTCTCCTCCGCCTTCGACAACGTGCTGAACTACCTGGCGGGCACGCCCACCCACGTGGCCAATCCCGAGGCCTTGCGCTTCGAACGCTGAAGGCCGCGTCTGCTCAGGCGCTTGGGCCCTGCGGGTCACCCGCGGAGGCCGCCAGGTCGAACACCAGCACCTCGGCATCCCGACCTTGGCCCAGGTCCACCACCGGCTCATCCTTCAGCATCAACGCATCGCCAGGCTGCAAGGTGCGGCCATTGACCTCCAGCGAACCGCGTACCAGGTGCACGTAGGCCAGCCGTCCGGGGGCCAGTGTCAGCTGCGCACGCTGGTGTGATTCGTTGAACAAGCCCCCATACAGGCGGGCATCGGCACGCATGGACACCGATCCCTGCGCACCGTCCGGGCTCACCAGCAGGGCCAGCCGTCCGAGCTTGTCGACGTCATCGAAGGCGCGCTGTTCGTATCCGGGCTCGCCCCCAGGTGAGTCGGGCAAGAACCAGATTTGAAGAAAGTGTGTCTCTCGATCGGCTTCGTGGTTGTGCTCACTGTGGCGTATGCCGTAGCCGGCACTCATGCGCTGCACCTCGCCGGGGCCGATGGTCGAACCGTTGCCCAAGCTGTCCCGGTGGCCCAGGCGGCCGCTGAGCACCACGCTCACGATCTCCATGTCGCGGTGCCCATGCGTCCCGAAGCCGGTGCCCGGCGCCACACGGTCTTCGTTGATCACCCGCAGATTGCCCCAGGACACGAAACGCGGGTCTTGGTAGCCGGCGAATGAAAAGCTGTGAAAGCTTCGAAGCCAGCCGTGGTCGGCGTAGCCCCGGTCTTGGGAAGGGCGAAGGGTCATCATGGCCGTGTGCTCAAGAATACAAAGCCGCAGCCCACCCGGGCCTGCAGCAGGTCTGCACTGTAGGCCGCTGCACGAAGGCCATCGGGCGGCCCGCCTTGAACCGCCCGTTCAAATAAGATGAAGCCATGGCAGACAAGCACTTCGCCCTGACGCCCGAGGCCCTCACGATGATGGATGCAATCGCGCGAAACGGCAGTTTCGCAGCGGCCGCGCGTGAGCTGGGACGCGTACCCTCGGCGCTGACCTACAGCGTGCGCCAGTTGGAAGAGTCCTTGGACGTCCTCTTGTTTGATCGCAAGTCGGGCCAGGCCAAGCTGACGGCGGCCGGGCAGGAGTTGTTGTCCGAAGGCCGGCGCCTGCTGGCTGAAATGGCCGGCGTGGCCAACCGGGTGCGCCGCGTGGCCACGGGTTGGGAAACCGAACTCACGATTGCCGTCGATGGGGTGATGTCCTCGCCCACGGTGCTGGAGTTGGTGGAAGCCTTTTATCAACAAGGGCATCAGACCGGTTCAGGCAAGCGAAAAACGGAAGGCGCACCGGCCGACCCACCGCCCACGCGACTGCGGTTGCGCAGCGAGGTGCTTGCAGGCACCTGGGAAGCCCTGCTGTCTGGCCAGGCCGATTTGGCCATTGGCGTGGCCATGAGCAGCATGAGTGCCCCGGCCGGTTTTGCTGTCGAAACACTGGGTGAACTGCCCTTTGTACTGTGCATGAGCCCCGGCCATCC
>JACCDK012069474.1_pt1 | contig 21874 bp, 17 predicted proteins | sample 7445871 | NCBI WGS metagenome assembly JACCDK01 (sample SAMN15323436, study PRJNA562643) | freshwater metagenome | isolation source: river surface water | place: USA:Blue River Watershed | collected 2017-08-15
AAAATGGATAACTCACACATCTACAAACAAATTAAATCAGAAAAAACGCGTGAGATGATTGCCACATTCGCTACGTTGAATTTGAATTCTAATTACCGTGTGCTGTCATTTGGAAATCCTTTCAATGAAACGAATACAAGTTATTTTCATAAAAGCATAGGAGGATACCATGGGGCGAAGTTAAAACGATATCAAGAAGTTATAGAACACCGTATTTCCGCTGAAATGGAAATGCTTCAGTCTGAACAAAAAATGATTTCAGAACAAAAGAATATTGCCATTCAGGGACTTCAACGTTCACTACCCCCAACTTCAAATTTCCAAGCAATTTACGATTCTTTACCTATTATACTACCGGAAAAATATGTTGTGTTAAATATGCTCAATACACGTTATTTATCATTTAATCCGAGTTCCGTGGCGCTTAAAAACAAAGGTGCAAATGGTAACGCATGGTTTGTTGGAAAAATCAAGAAAGTAAACAATGCAAATGACGAAATGACCATTCTCGGTAAATTAAATAGTAAAAAAGAAGCGGTAATGAACACAAAAGATTTTGTTGATTTAGGTAATACTCTTTCAACGAATTATGCCGTGGACTCAACCTCTACTATTCAGATGACTTCATATGATGTGAATTCGATATCTTATCAGTCAAATTCAAAAGTTGAAGCCCCCGCGATTTTCAGTGAGATTTACTATCCGGAGGGTTGGAACTGCTATATAGATGGAGAGAAAACGGATAAAATATTTAGGGCAAATTATATTTTGAGAGGGGCGCTAATTCCTGCAGGTAAACATAAAATAGAATGGAAATTCGAACCGGAGAGCTTTAGTTCGTCTAGCACAACTTCTATGGTTGGTTCGGGATTACTTTTTGCTTTTGTTTTAGGTTCTTTGGGTTTTTTACTTTTTGGATCAATAAAGTCTACTAGTAAAGAGCTGTCCAATCATTAATTGTATTAGTCCATTTTGATAGTGTGGCGATAATTTCCTTGTTCTTGGATTTGTCCAAAAAACTAGATAAGTTAGCACAAACCTCTTTTCCGACTTCTGAAATTTCATTTACTTTGATGAATGCTGTATTTTTTTCGTCCAAAACACCATAGGGTAGCCATGAACCAGTTATAACGGTTGAACCTGCATACAAGTGCTCCTGCATAGCTCCTGAAAAAGAATCTGAAGTTTGCACTTGAATCATAATATCCACCGAGGATCGGTAGACTGCTAATTCTCTATCGGTTAGGCGTTCTCTAAATAAAAGAAATTTAAATCCACTTTCTTTTAAAGCGAGTATAACTTGATCTACATGAGTTGTTTTTTCGGTAAGATGCATACTTAAAACTACTGATGATAAATCAGTCTTTGAATTTTTTAAAGATTTTAAAATAGCTAGTAAATTTTGGTTTGGCGAACCATTGTACCCACAGGCAACTATCTTTTCAGAAGGTGATATTCCATTTCTTTCCTTCCATTTCTCAATATCTGAGGACTCCACCTTGTCAATTTCGTCAAGAATATTCAATCCAAAGCGAACTAATTGTTTGTTCTTATCTAAAACCCTAAAATAGGTGCAAAATGCATTAAGAGTAGAAGGATTTGTAGCACTTATTAACGATGATTCGTTTGCCATTTTTGAAATTAGTAAATTCATATACCATTTCGACTTATAGAAGTCCCCACCAAAAACGGTAAGTACAATTTTTGAACTCTTTTTTTTCAACTCATTCCAGAAATAACGATAAGAAGCTGAAACGTATAGGATATGAATGACATCGTATTTTTCTTCCATATCCTTCAGTAATTTCTTCATTTCAATAGCCACATAAAATGCCTTAATTATTTTTTTGGATGCGTTCGGATGGTAATTGTCGACACAAAAGGTATTATGATAGGGAGATTGCTCAGAAACTATTTTTTGATCTGATAAAATGTCAATTTGCCAATGAGGATTTTTAGTAATTAAATTTTTTGCTAACTGAATGATTAAGAAGCTATTTGCATTTCCAATAAATAGAATTCTTTTCATTTTACAAACTTTGCAATAATTTGTCAATTTCAACCGCCAAATTATAGCGATTGAACATCGATAAATCGTGTGATATTTCCCCTTTTTTGAGGCATTCTGTTAAAACTTTGTGATCAATATCTTCGTCAAAATCGAAAACACAACAATTTTCAAAATTCTTTATTACACGTGCTGCATCACCATCTTTAGGACCTATTACAATCATAGGTTTTCCTGTTGCCAAATATTCATATAATTTATTCGGCATAATACCTTTTGCATTCGGTGTATTGTTCAAGGGCAATAAGCATAACGTAGCGTAGGAAAGAGCTTCAATAACTTCGTTATGTGGCATGAAGCTTTCGAGTTGGAGATATTTGAATAATCCATTGATCTCTATTTCTTGAATAACAGAAACGTCAACGGCACCAACTAATTGAATTTTTAAGTTGTTCTTCCAGTCCTGATTAGTCTTAACAATTTCGCCTATAAACTTCCAAAATTTAATTGGATTTCGGTCTGCGTTAAGCGAACCATGATGGAACACCAGTAGTTCGTTGGATTTTTTTGATGTGAAGTTTTTAAAATCTTCTAAGGCAAATCCGTTAGTTATTACTTCTATTTTTCGATTGGAAATTACTTTGAATTCATTTGCCATGTCGAAAGTTACAGCAACAACAGCATCGGAATTTTTTAATACGTTTAGCTCTAAATTCTTATGCTTAGCTATCGTTTTTTTTGTCATCGGTAATTTAGGGAACCAATCGATATTTGTCCATGGATCACGAAAATCTGCCAACCATTTAATTTTAATTTTATCTTTCACACCGGCCGCAATGAGATGCGTACTATGAGGCGGGCCTGTAGAAATGATATGAGTAAATTGTTCTTCCTTTTGAAGCGCAATAATTTCTTTGATGGCAGGACGTATCCAAAACATTTTAGCATCAGGGATAAACACATTTGCTCTGACCCAAAGTGAAAATCTCTCTAGAGAAGATAATTTCTTTTTTTCTTGTAAAAATCCAGTTTGTATGCGTTGCGATTTCTTTTTACCAGTAATTTTTCGATAGATATCTAATGGTTCCCAAATTTTAGATGGATATACCTTAATTCCATTCACAAGATGAAGCAATTCCGGATCGGAAACGGCAGATTCAGCATTCACCGGTGTAAAAACAGTTACATCCCAACCAAATTCTTTCAAGTAACGTGTAAAGTGCATCCAACGTTGCACACCAGTCCCTCCATTCGGTGGCCAGTAATAGGTTATGATAAGAACTTTTTTCAAATTAATTTAGTTCGTATTGCCTCAATTGCTGTAGCTAATCCTGCTGAATTCTTACCTCCAGCAGTAGCAAAGAATGGCTGTCCACCACCTCCGCCTTGAATATGAGATGAAACCTCTCGAATTAACTGAGCTGCATTCCATTTGTTTGACTCAACTAAATTCTCCGAAATAATCAAACTTAAGCCACATTTTTCAACTTCTGTATTACCGATAATCCCTACAAAATTTGCCGTTTCGCTTTTCAATTGAAACATGATATCTTTCACTGAATTCGCATCTAAAGAAACAACTTCACCTAAAAAGTGAACGCCGTTTATTTCTGAGATCTTTAATTTTAGTTCAGATTTTACCTGCTTGGCTTTCTCTCGCTGAAATTCTTCAATTTCTTTCGTTAATTGCTGATTTTTAAGAATTAAATCATCGATCGCTTTTTCTATATCTTTTGGATTTTTAAGCAATAAGTTTATCGCATCCAATTTAGCCGCTTTTTCCTTGAAAAACATTTCGGCAGTGGCACCGGTGATTGCTTCAATTCTTCGAACTCCCGCAGCAACTGCAGATTCAGAGGTAATTTTAAATAAGCCTATTTTTGCAGTATTAGAAACATGTATTCCCCCACATAATTCAACTGATTCTCCAAATTTGATTACACGAACGTTATCGCCGTATTTTTCCCCAAACAATGCCATAGCTCCCATTGCTTTTGCTTCGTCGATTGGAACAGCACGTCGCTCGTCTAACATAATATTTTGATGAATGGCCTCAACAACAAGTGCTTCAATTTGCTCCATTTCTTCATCCGTTACTTTCGCAAAATGTGAGAAATCAAAACGCAAATATTCTGAATTTACCAACGATCCTTTTTGTTCAACATGCGTTCCCAAAACCGTTCTTAAAGCGTGGTGCAACAAATGCGTTGCCGAGTGATTCAAGGAGGTTTTATCCCTTCTTTTTGAATCGATTCGAGCAGAGAATGTACCACTCAGATCAGCAGGAATTTGATCCGTTAAATGAATGATTAAATTATTCTCTTTTTTTGTGTCAAAAATTGAAATGGTATCTGATTCATTTCTCAAAACACCTTTATCGCCAACTTGTCCTCCGCCTTCCGGGTAAAAAGGAGTTTGATCGAGCACCAATTGATAGAACGTTTTTTGTTTTTGAGCAACTTTGCGGTATTTAATAATTTGAACATTGGCTGTGTCAACATCATATCCTATAAATTGAGTGGTAACATCCGGATTTACTTGCATCCAATCATCCGTTTCAACAGCAGTGGCCGCCCGAGATCTTTCTTTTTGAATTTGAAGCTCTCGTTGAAATTCTTCCTCGTCAATACTCAATCCATTTTCACGTGCGATTAATGAGGTTAAATCCACCGGAAAACCATAAGTGTCGTACAATTCAAAAACTGCTTCACCTGATATAATCGATTGTTTTTTTCCTTTGGAATGGTGAATGAGGTCATCCATCCGTTTTATTCCTTGCTCCAGGGTTCTGAAAAAACTATTTTCTTCTTCGCGAATAACTTTGGCAATTAAGTCTTTTTCGCGAATTAATTCTTCATACGGATTACCCATTAAGTCAACCAACACTAGTGATAAATCACTTAAAAAGGATTCTTTCAATCCCAATGTTTGATATCCGTATCGTACTGCTCTTCGCAAGATTCTTCGGATAACATAACCAGCACCATTGTTAGCAGGTAATTGACCATCGGCAATGGAAAATGCAATGGTTCGAACGTGATCAGCTATTACGCGCAACGCGATGTCGGTTTCCTCAGATTTACCATACGTAATTCCTGAAACTTTTACCATGTGCTGAATCAGCGTCTGAAATAAATCTGTATCGTAATTACTTTGTTTTCCTTGCAAAGCCATCGCCAAGCGTTCCAATCCCATTCCTGTATCTACGTGAGTTGCAGGCAAAGGCTCAAGGGAGCTATCTGCTTTGCGGTTAAACTGCATGAAAACGTTGTTCCAAATCTCTATCACTTGCGGATGATCTTGGTTTACAAGGTCCTTTCCATTTATTTTTGTCCGTTCGCTTTCGTCTCTTAAATCCACGTGAATTTCGGTACATGGCCCACAAGGTCCTGTGTCGCCCATTTCCCAAAAATTATCCTTTTTAGACGCTAAAATGATCCGATTCTCTTCGATAAATTTTTTCCAGATAGCGTAACTCTCTTCGTCTTTTGGAACGTTATCTTTGGAATCGCCTTCAAATACAGTGACATACAATCTGTCAACTGGGATTTTGTAAACTTCTGTCAATAATTCCCATGCCCAAGCAATTGCTTCTTCTTTGAAATAATCACCAAAGGACCAATTTCCAAGCATTTCAAACATGGTATGGTGGTAGGTATCGACACCAACTTCTTCTAAATCGTTATGTTTTCCTGATACACGTAAACATTTTTGAGAATTAGCAACGCGTCGGTCTTTTGGTGCTTGATATCCTAAAAAGTAGTCTTTAAATTGATTCATCCCGGCATTGGTAAACATTAACGTGGGATCATTTTTGACCACCATTGGAGCTGAAGGAACAATCTTATGACCTTTACTTTCAAAGAAATCGAAAAATTGTTGGCGAATTTGAGAAACCGTCATGAACTATATTTAATTAGCAAATTTAGGAATTTTGAGGAAGAAAAAGGAGATTTCATCATTAGCTGCCTTAGGAAATGCATCATGATTGAATTTAATTGAAAACTAAAAAACTAACTTTACACCTTTAATAATTTTCAAATGCAGTTTATCGACGAACAACTTGATGCCTACGCTTGTGCTCATACCTCACCAGAAAGTGAGTTACTTCGGAAAATTAATAGGGAAACACATCTGGAAGTCTTGCAACCACGAATGCTAAGTGGTCATTTTCAAGGTAGATTTTTAAGCATGCTTTCAAAAATGATTCAGCCTCATAGAATCTTGGAGATAGGCACCTACACTGGGTATAGTGCATTGTGCCTTGCAGAGGGCTTAGCATCAGATGGCAAAATCGTAACTATTGATATCAATGAGGAATTAGCACCAAAAGTTCAAGGCTATTTTAAGGATTCTGGTTTCTCTAGACAAATTGAATTTATTATAGGTGATGCTCTAAAGGTGATACCGGAACTCGACGAAAATTGGGATTTGGTTTTTATTGATGCCGATAAGCAAAATTATTTGGCTTATTATCACTTGGTCTTTCCATACGTTCCCTCCGGCGGATACATCATTGCAGATAACGTGTTATGGTCAGGAAAAGTTATTCAACATGATAAAAATGATAAGGATACTGTTCTAATAAGAGAATTTAACGATTTTATACGGAATGATCAGCGTATTGAGTGTGTCATGTTACCAATCCGAGATGGTTTAACAGTAGTAAGGAAAAAATGAAAGTAGAATTAAGAGAAACGAATGATGGTTCTCATACCTTATTTAATCCAGAATTAAACGAAAATTACCATTCACATCATGGTGCTATTCAAGAAGCACGTCATGTTTTTATAAATCAAGGATTAAATCCTAAATTAAATGAAATATATCTTATAAATATACTAGAGGTAGGGTGGGGGACAGGCTTGAATTGTTTATTATCATGTCTTTTCTCTGAGAACAATTCAATAAGATACACAGGTATAGAAGCTTTTCCAATAGAGCAATCCATACACGAAGCACTGAATTACGTAATACATTTAGAAAATTCTTCCGAACTATATAAGCGGCTTATCACGGCTACTTGGGGAAAAGTAGAAAAAATTACTGAAGAATTTACTTTAAAAAAAATACACGCTAAAATCCAAGAGTGGGAAACAGAAGATAAATTTGATTTAATTTACTACGATGCTTTTGGTCCAAGGGCACAAGAAGAAATGTGGAGAAAGGATACCTTAGAAAAGGTAATTTTAATGTTGAAAAAAGACGGAATTTTTGTTACATATTGTGCGAAAGGACAACTTAAAAGAGACTTAAAAGACCTTGGTTGTATTGTAGAAACCTTACCTGGCCCACCAGGAAAGCGCGAAATGACAAGGGCAACAAAAAATTAACACTTTTTTTAACTATTTTACTTGCTATTTTAAAATTATGATTTACCTTTGTATCGAAAATTACATTTCATAGTTGTAGTTTTTGAGTTTTATAGTTTTAGCATGGTTTAGCAGAAAGAGGAACAAGTTACGGTTTGTTCCTCTTTTTGTTTATTTCAACATTTCCTTCAACTCACTCAGGATTAAAGCTGTAGCCCCCCATACTTGACATTCTCTAAAAATAAAGGCAGGAATATCAATTAATCCTATCTTTTCAAGATTTATTTTCCCTAAATTTTCTTCATTAATTAATTCATCTAATGAGATTTCGATGACTTCGGCTACTTCGTGATTTTTTGACATGTAGGGCTTTTGATTATGCCAGAATACAAAAGGATGTACTAAGAAATTCGAAACAGGAATATAAACTGCAGTTAGTTCACAAATAAATTCTCCATTTTCCATCGAAATACTCAATTCCTCAAAGCTCTCTCTTTTAGCTGTTTGTTCTAAATTTGAATCTGAATAATCTTTTTTGCCTCCTGGAAATGCAATTTGACCAGAGTGATACCCATTGTAGTTTGGCCGCTTGATTAAGACAAAAAAAACGCTCTCCTTTTCAGGGTAAAGATGAATCCCAACAGCTGATAACTTTTTGTCATTTATGTTCTCTACGGATTTATTTTTAATTCGATTAGGATAAAAATGAATATGAGCTCGCTCACCCGGAAGCTCACTTTGAAGTCTAGTGATGAGGTTATTTCTATTCCACATACTTCAAAGGTACATTTATTTATAAAAAGGGTTTTATTTAAAATATATTTTGAACATGTGTTAAAAAAAATAGGGGGTAATGCGATAAAAAAGTATAAAAAAATAGAATAGACCCCTAAAAAATAAATACTTTTGTAAAAAAAAATACTAAAATGGCAACAAAAAGGTTAGAAGCGTATCAAGATGTACTACATCGCGAACCAAAACACATTGATTTTAATGGAAAACTTTCAGATTTATTCGGTAAAAATGTTTTTCATGCGGAACAAATGCGAGAGTATTTGCCTTCTGACACATACAAATTGATGATGGATTGCATGACAAATGGAACGCGATTAGAAAGAAAAATAGCAGACCAAGTTGCTTCAGCCATGAAAGATTGGGCGATTTCTAAAGGCGCCACACATTATACCCATTGGTTTCAACCATTAACTGGTGCCACAGCAGAAAAACATGATGCATTTTTTAAGCCAGTTGGTCCAGGAAGAGCGATTGAGCGATTTGATGGCGATATGTTAGTGCAACAAGAGCCAGACGCTTCCTCTTTTCCAAATGGTGGAATTCGAAATACGTTTGAGGCAAGGGGCTATACGGCTTGGGATCCTTCTTCTCCGGCTTTTGTAATCGGTAAAACTCTTTGTATTCCAACGATATTTATTTCGTATACAGGTGAATCGCTTGATTATAAAATGCCATTATTAAAAGCCTTACACGCTGTAGATCAAGCGGCTGTTGAGGTTTGCCAATATTTCGATAAAAATGTAAATAAGGTAAATGCTACCTTGGGTTGGGAACAAGAATACTTCTTAATCGATTCTGCTTTGTTCAATGCGCGTCCAGATCTTATGTTAACGGGTCGAGCATTGTTTGGACATGCTCCCGCTAAAGGCCAACAATTAGAGGATCATTATTTTGGTTCAATTCCAGAAAGAGTTACTGCTTACATGCGCGAGTTTGAAACGGAGGCATTATTGCTTGGTATTCCCGTGACAACGCGACATAACGAAGTTGCCCCTAATCAATTCGAATGTGCTCCAATATTTGAAGAGTGTAATTTGGCCAACGATCATAATTTATTGTTAATGGACTTAATGGAGAAAATAGCTAGAAAACATAATTTTAGGGTATTACTTCATGAGAAACCATTCGCAGGTGTAAACGGATCAGGAAAACACAACAATTGGTCTTTGAGCACCAATACTGGAGTAAATTTACTTGCACCAGGAAAAAATCCTAAAACTAATTTACAATTCTTGACCTTTTTTGTCAACACAATTAAAGCAATTCACGACAATGCAGATTTACTTCGCGCTTGTATTGCTTCTGCCGGTAATGACCATCGGTTAGGAGCAAATGAGGCACCTCCAGCAATTATCTCAGCTTTTATAGGTACACAATTATCATCCGTACTTGATGACCTAGAAAAAAACATAAAGGCAGGGAAAATGACACCGCAGGATAAAACTGAATTGAAATTAAATATTGGTAAAATTCCACAAATCATGTTGGATAATACCGATAGAAATAGAACGTCTCCATTTGCTTTCACCGGAAATAAATTCGAATTTCGAGCAGTTGGTTCATCTGCAAATTGTGGATCTGCTATGATTGTTTTAAATACAATTATGGCTAAACAGCTTAAAGAATTTAAGAAGTCGGTTGATAAGAGAATTGAAAAAGGTGAAAGCAAAGACGAAGCGATTTTAAAAGAACTTCAAGTAATGATTAAAGAATCTAAAAAGATTAGATTTGAAGGAAATGGTTATGGCGACGAATGGGTAAAAGAAGCAGAAAAAAGAGGATTAGCAAACCTCAAAGATACTCCTCGAGCGTTGAAGGTTTGGCACGATAAAAAAGTTGAAAAACTATTCGCTGAAATGAACGTTTTATCACCAAGAGAACTAGAGGCAAGACGTGAAATAGAATTTGAAAATTATGTGCTTAAAATTCAAATTGAATCTCGTTTAATGGGAGATATTACTCAAAATTATTTTACACCCGCGGCAGTTGAATATCAAAACAAGTTAATTCAAAATGTTCAAGGATTGTTGCAAATTTTAGGTGAAAAGAACGGAAGAATTGCAGCCAAGGCTCAAATTGAAATAATTGAACGAATCTCCTTGCATTTAAATAAGATGAGAGTTGCAGCAGAGAAAATGTTAGAGCAGCGAAAAGTTGCCAATAAAATTGAACATGCAGAGGAAAAGGCAATGGCTTATTGCGATAACGTTAAATCATATTTTGATGAGATTAGGTATCACGCCGATAAGCTTGAACTTCTTGTTGAAGATGAATTGTGGCCTTTACCTAAATTTAGAGAATTATTGTTTACAAGATAGTTGTAGCCTACAACTACAAGAAGTCGTGCAACTGCCGCTACAAGTTGCACGGCTTTTTCTTATATAAATAAACTGAATAGCTTCAGTATTCCTGAATAGAAACCATTTGGCTTTTCAATTGTGATTGTTGTCTTGCCCTCAAAATCATTGGAATTTTCAAATTTAATCCTTTGTATAGATGATAATAAACGTTGAAGCTCTCTTTTACCAGGAATGGCATCTATTACGTATTGATAATACCCTGTGTTTTCAAAGTTCAAGATCGCATTCAAAGAACCACCGAAATACTTAGTTGAAACATACAATTCTTTAATTTTAGGTGGTTTCGAAGAAAAGGATAAGGCAAATGTTTTAGGCGAAAGAGCATGACAATAGAGCGAAATGTTATTAGAAAAAATTAATTGATGGTCTCTAATTTCAAGAGACCCTGAATTGATTATTCTTGAAACATTGGAAAGTACAGTTGAAATCAAAACAGGGTTGCTAAATGAAAGAATCAAGTACCCTTTCGGAATTCCGGGTAACGAATTGTCATCGATAAATTTAAATCCAGAGTAAGAAGCACTTATATAATCAATAGAGGAAATAAACGAATGAAGAGAAGTATCTTCTTTTGTGAGCCATTTCTTTTCTGTAGGAGTAGGCTTCCAACTAAATTCTATTCCGTTTCCATCAGGAATTAATCGAGATGAAAATTTAGTATTATTTTGACTTGAAAAGATAGAAATTTCACTTTCTTCAAGATTTACAGTGTGGGTGCCCATATGAGATCCTTTTTCAAATTCGAAGATTAATAGTTCACCTGGATTTTTTATTTCGAATTCAAATTGAAATTGATGCTGCAAAAAACGAGAAACGTTAGTTTTTTCTTTTAAAGATTGAATAGGTACATAGCCGTAATTTTCTATCACATAAGATAGTCTGTTCATTTCCTTCGTAAAATTCTGAAATTCAGTATAATCAATAACTTTGAATCTCAAAAAAACAATCGGTTCGTCATCAATATCACAAACTAGCAACTCAATTGGCGCTTGAATATCTACCCCCATGTTCATCCAAGGAGAAGAATCCTCTTTTTTTCTATCAATTTTTGCTTTTAGGCGTGTAAAAAAATCTTGGTCTCTCACATTAAAAAGAGCAATGGCAGACATTTCTTTAAAAAACTCTATTGCATTAAATTGCATATAATAGATGGTAGAAGAAGGTAACTCAGTAGTTAAATTCTTTGTATGGTTCTCATTGGTAGAGCTTCTTAAAACAAAAAATAGTGTTATTAAACTTAGTAAAAATAAGACGGCAACTATTTCGCGTACTTTCTTCATGGAAAGTAAAGTTAATTGATTCTTCTATTCTACCTTTGCGTTATGAAAAAAATAGCACAATTCCTTTTTTGGTTGAGAGGTTGGAAAATAGCAAAAAATTATCCGAAAGGAGTAAGCAAATGTGTGATTGTTGTTGGCCCACACACGTCAAATTGGGATTTTGTTATTGGGAAATTGGCATTTGTTTATTATGGAATAAAAGGAAAATTCTTAATTAAAAAAGAAGCATTTTTTTTCCCATTTGGCTACCTATTAAAAGCAATGGGAGGAGTTCCTGTGGATCGTAAACAACGAGGGAATATCACAGAGACTGCAGTCAATTTTTTCAAAGAGGAACAAGAATTATATTTGGTATTTACCCCAGAGGGAACACGTTCCTATAATCCAAATTGGAAAAAAGGATTTTATTTTATTGCTCAAAAGGCGAATGTTCCAATTTACATATGTTACATGGATTATAAGCGAAAAATCGGAGGCTTTCATGGTGAATTTCTGCCCACAGGGGACGTTGATAAAGATATTCAGTCAATTAAGGACATTTTATCTCAGTATAAGGGTAAATTTCCGGAAAAAGGTATTTATTGAGGTTTTTGACCTTTTATCAAATGTGTATTTTTGTCATATCCATATGGACAATGTTTACAGCCACTCTTACAACAATAGCCTCTTTTTAAATGATATTTTTCTGTAAACACTATATAACCTTCTTCTCCAATATAGTAATCTTCACTGTCGAGGTTGCCTCGTTTAGAAAATGATGATAGATCTTCAGACATATACGAATTGGGTCTCGGATAAAATAAAAAATTCTGTTGTTGAACCGCTCAACTTCGACTTAAACAATCATAAATTTGAAATGTTCATTAAAAGAGATGATTTGATTCATCCCATCATTTCCGGTAATAAATTAAGGAAATTAAAATACAATGTAATTGAGGCGGTTATGAACCAATGTACTCGACTTATCACTTTTGGTGGAGCATATTCTAATCATATTTTTGCCACTGCTTTTCTATGTGTGGAATTTAATATTCCATTAACAGTAATGGTACGAGGAGACGAGTTGAATGAAAAATCAAACAAAATTCTTTCATTTTGCGCAGTAAATGGTATTGAATTAATTTTTCTAAGTAGAGAGAGGTATGTCGAATTGAAGAGAATGAATGGAGTAGAGAATAGGCTTGGCGAGAAATGCTGGGTGATTCCTGAAGGAGGTGCCAATAAAGAAGGAATGTGTGGAGTATCTGAAATTATTGAGGAAGTGGGCGTTTATGATGAGTATGTAGTTGCTCAAGGTACTACTACAACTAGTCTTGGCATTTACCAATCAATGTCGGAGAATTCAACCCTATTTGTAGTTCCTGTTCTTCGAAATTTTCGTTCAGAAGAAGAAATGATAAGTGTAAACGGCAACATAAACTTTTCAAAGAATTTAGTTTCTATTTATTATGAAGAACTGGGAAGGTATGGGAAGGTGTCAGAACAATTGCTTAATTTTCAAGATCAAATTCAATCTCAAACTAATTTAAAATTTGATCCTTTTTACACGTTAAAAGCGATGTATGCTTATTCCAAGTACGTTTGTTCTAACAATCATTTAAGATCTACCAATAAAAAAGTCCTCTTCGTTCATACGGGAGGACTTAATCAAGAATGGTGGGTATAAATTACTTTAGGTTTTTAATTTTACTTCTTTTTTTGGTTTTTGAGTAAAATTGCGATTTAAAATAAACTTCCAAAGCACCTATACTATTATTTGCGTCACTCAAGTTAGAAACTGTTGCATCAAAGGATAAACCAAATCTGTAACCTGCTATGTTCATTCCAAATGTAGCAACGATGGCATCGTTCCAACGGTAGTAAACTCCATAGCTTAAACTTTTACTTTTTCTGAGGTTTGTGTACCTAGCTCCTTCATCTAGTAAATTGTCCACACTTGCTCCGAAGACTAAACTCTTGTTCGGACCACTTTGATAGTATATTACATTGGGAGAAACTCTTAGATTATCGCGAATCGTTTCAATGTCTCCACTGAAGTGTAGAGTATAAAGTGGATAAAGTCGATCACCTCCGAATGAAAAATCTATTTTCGGACGGGTTACGTGTTTTGCTGAAAAACCACCTGTAAAGTATGAACCATCCACTTCTAATTGATAATAAAGACCGGCTGCAATATCTAAAGCAGAGTAGCTGTTGTTTAAATTTTCACCTGACGTAACGGGATCATTATTAAACCCTAAACCTGTCCATTGCGACTCCCATGTTTGGTCTGCAGTAGAAAACCCTTGCATGTAAAAGCCAGGAGATAACCCAACAGAAAATTTATTGTATTTGTCAATTTGCATGGTGTAATTTACAGGTATTGAAATGTTTGTAGTCATTAACCTTCCGTCACCTGTCTGATGATTGTATGCATTCAATCCGACACCAAAATGATTGTTTTTTCCTTGTTGGTCAGGAATTTTCACTTCTCCAGCGAACGTGTTAGTTCTCATTGGTTGACCTCCAATCGTGAAGTATTGAAACCTACAGTTAGTGTAAAATCCAAAATCAGGATCTTCGGTTGCTACTGCAGCCGGATTTAATAAGGTATTGGATTGATACCAATTGCTTGACTGAATGTCTTGCTGCGCCACAACTCTACTCATTGTGAAAACTGCAATTAAAATATATACTAATTTCTTCATCTTTTCTATCTGTAAAGAGTAACGTTTCCTTTTATGGATTGAGAAATTCCATTTATTAATTTATAATCAACGACATACACGAAGGTCGCAGGATTTTCTTTTTTCCCTTTGTAAGTACCATCCCATCCTTCATGTGGATCCGTAGTTCGGAATACCAATATTCCATAACTATTGTAAACTTTAAAATCGATTTCTGCAATCGCTCCACCTTCTTTATATCCATTCGTGAAATTATTATCTTCATCCACATTGGTTAAAATTCTCAAGTAGTCATTTACTCCGTCATTGTTCGGTGAAAAAGAGTTTGGTACTGCTACTTTAATTGAATCGTTAAATCTAACATTTACCAAGACCGTATCGTATGCAAAGCAACCGTTAACACTGTAACTAACCACATAGTATGTTGTGTAAAATGGTGTGACTGTTAGCGAATCACCATTGTTTACTGGGATTTGGTCTGCTTCTACTCCGCTAGGGTACCAAACCATAGTTCCGCCAGCGGGTGTACCTTCTCCCCATAAATATGCCTCTTGATACATGTAAATAGTTGTGTCAGGTAGTTCTACAAAAATACCTCCTGTTGTATCCGATACTGTACCGTTAACAGTGGGTGTTGCCGTTACATTAATCGTTTGAGAAGTTGAATTTGAACCAAATGTGTTAGTTGCTGTTAGTACGATGGTATAAGTTCCGGGATTAGGGAAACAAACTGGCCCAGGATTTTGACCTTGATAACTTGATGGCGTTGCGCCTACACCGAAATCCCATGACCAACTTTGAGCATTAGAGGAGGTAGTGTTTAAGATTTCAATGCATTCCCCCATACAAATGTTGTTTGTTGAAACAGCAAAGTTTGCAGTAGGAGCTCCATTTTGAGACCAAACTAAACAAGTTGATAACAATATTGTTAGAAAAGAAAATAATTTCATACCATTTGTCGGTTTTATAGATCGTTGTACGAAAGTAGTGAAAAAAGTTTCAATTTAAGAATTCAAAGTAATTTAGCAACCAACTTTTTTAATTGTTGGGCCTCTACAACGTCATGTACACGTATGATATTAGCCCCAAACATTACAGAAAAGGTGTTCAAGATACTGGTACCATTAAGAGCCTCATCAGGGCTTGTTTCTAATGTTTTGTATATCATTGATTTGCGCGATAAACCGAATAACAAGGGTTTATTTAGTATGTTTAGATATTCTGACTGACGTAATAATTTGAAATTATCCTCCATTGATTTGTTAAATCCAAATCCAGGATCAAGAATAACATCGACTAAATTCTGTTTGGCGAAAAAATCGAGTTTTTCGGAAAAAAAGAGAAGTGAATCGATTAGGATGTTATTTACAGATGCTTCCTTTACTTTGTTTTCTCGTCCTCCCCGATTATATGTTAATATGTATGCAAGTTTGTTTCTAGCAATATTTGCAATACATAACTCAGAAATTTCGCCGCCACTAATATCGTTAATAATATCTGCACCTTCTTCAATTGCGAAGTGAATGGTTTCTTCAGAAAATGTATCAACAGAGACCAATACCGAAGGAAATGTTTTTTTTATCGTTGAAATGGACTCTCCAATTTTTTTTATTTCATCCTTTGTTGAGAACTTAATTGCATTTGGTCTTGTGGAGACAGCTCCTAAATCTATGATTTTTGCTCCATTGTATATTAAGTTTTCTACATGATTTAGCAGTGAAATGTCTGATTTTCCTGAAAAATGTTGAAAAAAGGAGTCTTCACTTAAGTTTAAAATGGCCATAATCCAAAGTTCATCGAAATTGTAAAGTTTTCCTTTAATATGAATCAAATCAGTTTGCATAAATTCATGTAAATTTGCCCAAATGAATAAAACAGAGCTCGAATATACGAATGTAATTCTTCAATGTAAGTCAGTTTTTGAGAAAAAAACATGGGACTATGGCACATCTTGGCGGATTTTAAGGCCAAGCTCACTTACAGACCAGTTGTTTATTAAAGCTCAACGAATTCGCACTATTCAAGAAACTGGGGAGAATAAGGTAGACGAACCTTTTGAAGATGCGTTCATGGCAATTGTCAACTATTGTGTCATGGCAATTATTCAACTGCGCCTTCCAGCAGAAATTGGAAAAACGGAATTGGATTCTCAGTCGGCTATCGATTGGTATGAAAAGGTAACAACAGAGGCGTTTGAGCTCATGAAAGCAAAAAATCATGATTATGGTGAAGCATGGAGGGATATGAGGGTAAGCTCTTTAACGGATTTAATTTTAACAAAAGTATTGAGAATTAAGCAGATAGAAGATAATTTAGGCGTTACTTTGGCTAGTGAAGGGGTGGAAGGAAATTACTACGACATGATGAATTATGCTGTTTTTGCCCTGATTCACCTCGAAGAGTTAAAATAACGTTAAATAATTTTTTGACTCAATCATACCTTCTATTTTTGAGTAACTAAATCGTATAACATGGAAAATGTAAAAAAGTATTTACCTTGGGCAGTTAGAATATTGCTATCGGGATTTTTCTTCCTTTCAGCAGCAGCAAAATTATACCCCTCTCCCGTTTTGGCCATAACATCATTTGAAATGAAGCAACTCTTGCCATTAGGTTTCGATGAGTGCTTTGCTCCGTTTTTTTCTAGGTATGTAATTGCAGCTGAAATTGCACTTGGCATAGGATTATTGCAATCACACTTTTTAAAATCGATTGTAATACCTGCTGCAACCCTAATGTTAGGTGTTTTTTCAATTCACCTCGCCATTGAGATAATGAACACAGGTGGAAATTCTGGAAATTGTGGATGTTTTGGCGAATTAATCCCAATGACACCTCTTCAATCAATTTTTAAAAATATTGCATCCATAGGATTATTGATTTATTTGTATTTTCAAGTTAAAGACAAGGAAAAAGGACAAAACAATCCTTGGGTTCTTTCCAGTATTTTTGCCTTTTCCAGTCTTTTTATGTTTGGCCTTACACCTATGGAAAGTTGTAAAAAAGACTCATTCGATAGCACCCAGGTTGTGGTAGTTGAAAATGATAAGCCTGAGGATATCTTAGTCAATCAAATAAAGAAAGACACTGTAATTAAAGGAAAAGACACCAGTATAATTGTTAAAAAATTATACGAACCAAAACCAACTGTTTCTCAATTTGCGGCAGCAATTCCCAATATTGATAAAGGTTTAAAACTATTGTGTTTCTTTTCACCAACTTGTGATCATTGCCAAGGGGCAGGTAAGGATATCGTTTCAGTATTAGAAAAGTCCAATGTGAAACCTAAAGTACATATTGCATTTCAAGAAGAACCGGAGGAAGTTCCTAATTTTTTCAAAATTATTGGTAGAGAATTTAATCACCAAGTCTTTGAAATTCGTCAATTCATGAAGGTATTTGGTATTTCAAACGACGTACCAGGAGTCGTATTGATGTGGAACGGAAATATAATCAAATTCTATCAAGGTTCTGGCGATGCAGCTTTTTCAAAGGACAAGCTCATTAAGGATTTAAAAGATATCGAAAATAAGCTCAAGCAGTAGTCTGTTGAAAACTTGCTAAAATCAAAAACGCTTATTTTTTCAATTATCCTTAATTTAGGATATGAGAAAAAAAATAGTAGCTGCAAATTGGAAAATGAATCTTCTCCAATCTGATGCACTTAGTTTTCTGAAAGCGTTAACAAGTAAAGATTTATCCAAATTCCCACAACTGGATGTAGTCATTTTCCCTTCTTCTATTTTCTTAGAAAAGATCATTAATCAAGAAGTTGGAAGTATAGACATTGGAGCTCAAAATTTTTATCACGAAGAGCGAGGCGCCTACACCGGAGAAATAAGTTTAGATCAGTTAAAATCTATAAATTGTTCGTATGTTCTAATTGGCCATAGTGAACGCAGAATGTATTTTTCTGAATCGCCAGAAATGATTTTAAATAAATTAAAAGCTGCAGTTAATAAGGAATTCAAATCCGTACTTTGCATCGGTGAAAGCATCTCTGTTCGAAATTCTGCTCATCATTTGTCATATTTAGAAGATCAGTTAAACGAGTCTATCGGCATGCTCGCAGAACAAGAGATTAAATCTATTGCAATTGCTTATGAACCTGTTTGGGCAATAGGTACTGGTCTTACCGCTAGCGTAGAACAAGTAAATGAGGTGCATAATTTTATTCGATCGTTTCTTGTCGATCGTTTTCCAAATTTGGGAAATGACGTTAGGATTTTGTACGGTGGAAGTTGTAACGAACAAAATGCAAAGGAGTTATTTTCATGTCTAAATGTAGATGGAGGCCTAATTGGAGGAGCATCTCTAGATAGTGATAAATTCTACCAAATAATACAGGCAGCTGATGAAGTATCTCGAATTGAGTATTGATGTAATCCCGAGAGAACCATGGAATGAAATATTTATTTCTGACCTCTCTGAATTGGGTTTTGAAAGTTTTCAAGAAGATGAAGATGGGTGTCTAAAAGCGTACATTCAGGAAACGAATTACAAGGAATCTGACGTAACTAATTTATTCAATAAGAGGAGAATACAAATTGACTTCACTCATAAAATACTACTTCTAGAAGAACAAAATTGGAATGCAGAGTGGGAATCCCAATTTGAACCTGTACTTGTTGACGATAAGTTGGAAATTATAGCACCGTTTCATAATTCTCTTTTAAAGCAAGGCTTATCCATTGTCATTGAACCTAAAATGACATTCGGTACCGGCCATCATCAAACGACATATCTTATTTGTTCCTTTTTGTTGAATTTTCCGCTTAAAAATTTAGTTGTATTAGATATGGGAACAGGTACAGGGGTCCTAGCGATTTTGACAGAGCTTTTAGGAGCAAGAATGATTAAAGCTGTAGAGATAGAAGAGTGGTCAGTGGAAAATGCTATCGAGAATGTTCAACGGAATAATTGTTCACGCATAGAGGTAATAGAAGGTTCCAAGGAACAAATTCCAACTATTCAATTTGATTTAATTCTTGCAAATATTAATAAAAATGTATTGAGAGATCAATTTTCAAGCTATTCAATCCACACGAAAGCAGGAGGAAGTCTTTTAATTTCAGGATTTTTCACAACAGATGATAACGAATTAATTCTTACGGCGAATGAAAATGATTTCCAATTTATATCAAGCAAGGAAAAGGACGGCTGGTCCATGCTTCAATTTATAAAACGATGAAAACAGCAATTTTACTTTCGTTCTTAACTCTAGGAACAATTCTTAATGCCCAGTCTTTTACAAAAGACAAAGAGAAATTTACTAAAGATTGGAGCAAATTTCCACTTGAAAGTAAGGCAAGTGAGTTTTGTAAAAAAGATCTCGAGGACTTATTAAAATTACCTCAACTTTCCGATTCAAAATTTTCTATAATGGTGGATGGGTGCAATAACTTAGAGAAAAAAGGCGTTTCTGCAAATCCTGATATTTTCAATTACATGATTTCATTTCTATTTCAAAATGTAAATAAGTTTGATACTGAATTTAATCAGCAATGGGGTGAAATATTCGTTGAAATCCAAGAGAAACAACCTGATCAACTTAGCGATTTTTTACTCTTTTCCTCTAATTTGTTTCGATATAAAGCGCTAGTTAGAGATGCTAATTATGGATGGTACTATCAAAAGGGTGAATTTGAATGGCTTCGAGATAAAAAACTACAGTTGAATTGTAAAAATGGGGATTTAGTTTGTTTCGTTCCAATACGAGGAACGAATGGCGATTCACTAAAAATAAAATCAACAAGTGGAATTTTCGATATTTCTACAAAACGTTGGGACGGAAAGGGAGGACTTATCACATGGGAAAAGGTAAAGATTAACAAAGACGAGACCTTTGCTAGCCTCAAAGGTTATAAAGCTGATTTCAATAAAACAGTTTTGAAGGCAGATACTGTGGCACTGACAACGCCTTATTTTCAACAGCCAATTTTAGGAAAGCTAACGGATAAAACTATTTTAGATTTATCAGAAGGAGAAAAGGTTCCACAATTTATATCGTATGAGAAACGACTAAAGATTCCCAACTTAAGAAAAAATGTAGATTACGATGGTAGTTTTACGCTTGAAGGCGATGAGTTTGTTGGAAAGGGTGTAGAAGGAAAACCAGCAAAAATGCTATTTAAGGTCGCAGGTAAAACCCAAGTGGAAGTCTCATCTTTAGAATATCAAATATCACCTAAAAGCATTTTATCGAAAGAAAGTTCTTTGAAATTAATTTATAAAAATGGAGACTCTTTAACCTTACAAAAAGGTTTTTTAACGTATGATTTGACGCAAGAAGAATTAAAGATTACAGCTGCAAATCTTGGGGGAATTAATGTTCCGTTCTGGGATAGCTACTTTAATTTATATGTTAAAGCTCCTGTGTTGGTCTGGAGCAGCGTTGAAAATATGGCGTATTACACCTTTGATGTGGGAACTTCTCAGGAGCAAAAGTTTGCAGTTTTCGAATCAAAAGACAATTTTGATGGTAAGCTATATGCCAAATACAAGCCAGCAAATGCCGAGCATCCGTTCCAACTGATAGCTAAAAAAGCAATTTCATCCGGTAAAATGGAATTTGGTGAAGGGGAGTTAGCATCTGCTATGAATAGAATAGTGGATCAAATTAAACCCTTAATTGTCGATATGATGTCAGATGGTTTTGTTCAATACAATGGTATATCGAAAAAGATTAAGGTAGAGCAAAAATTAATCGATTATGTTTTGTCTCAAAATGGCGAGAAAGATTATGACAACCTTTCAATTATATCAGATTTTCGACCTATTAAAATTCCTTTTTCTGATGAAGACCTGCAGAACAATCCTGAATTACAACTTGAAAAAAAGAGAATTCAAGATCGAAATAAAATACGTCTGCTTTCAATCGCATTTGCGAGAATTAATATTGATGAATTAGAAATGAAAATCAGTGAAGTAGATGAAGTTACTTTTTCTGAAAGTCAAAATGTAATCGCTTTTTGTGACTCTTCAAAATTAACAATAAAGAAAAATAGAGATATGTATTTTTCAGGTTGGTTAACAGCAGGAAAATTGGATGTTTACTGTAAAAATTCCATGTTCGATTATGATGGCTTTAAAGTAAATATTCTTTCATCAAGAGATGCCTATTTTAATTTTAAGCCAATGAAAACTGACGATGGCAACCAACCTATTGCTTCTCCTTCTTCAATAAGTCACCTAACTGGAGAATTATTGATTGATTTGCCCTCATCCCGATCAGGTAAAAAAGCCAAGATGGATGAGTATCCTAAATTAGTTACAAGATTGAATAGTAAGGTATATTACAACGATAAATCAATATTGAATGGTGCTTATGATTCAACGCGTTTTTACTATGAAATTTCTCCATTTGAAATAGATAGTCTGGATAATTTTAAAGAAAAGGCCTTGGCTTTTAATGGAGAACTTAATTCCGGTGGGATATTTCCGAAATTGAAAG
>JACCDK011256535.1_pt1 | contig 21858 bp, 20 predicted proteins | sample 7445871 | NCBI WGS metagenome assembly JACCDK01 (sample SAMN15323436, study PRJNA562643) | freshwater metagenome | isolation source: river surface water | place: USA:Blue River Watershed | collected 2017-08-15
ATTGCCCAACGCCAAACGCCAGTCCATCAAGTTGAGTGAAATTTTGGGCTCACAGGTTTACAACGAAGCCAAGTCATTGCTCACCATGGGCTTGGGCAAAGACATTGTGGGCAACCCTGTGGTGGCTGACTTGGCCAAAATGCCGCACGTGTTGGTAGCGGGTACCACAGGCTCTGGTAAGTCGGTGGGTATCAACGCCATGATTTTGTCTTTGCTCTACAAAGCCGAAGCGCGTGATGTGCGGTTGCTCATGATCGATCCCAAGATGCTCGAGATGTCTGTTTACGAAGGTATTCCGCACTTACTGGCTCCAGTGGTTACCGACGTGCGTCAAGCCGCACACGGCCTCAATTGGTGTGTGGGCGAAATGGAGCGGCGCTACAAGTTGATGAGCAAAATGGGTGTGCGCAATTTGGCGGGTTACAACGCCAAAATTGACGAAGCCTCCGATCGTGAAGAATTCATTCTGAATCCGTTCAGCCTCACGCCCGATGATCCAGAACCGCTCAAACGTTTGCCTCACATTGTGGTGGTCATTGACGAACTGGCCGACCTCATGATGGTGGTCGGCAAGAAGATTGAAGAACTTATTGCGCGCTTGGCACAAAAGGCCCGTGCCGCAGGCATCCACTTGATTTTGGCCACACAGCGGCCAAGCGTGGACGTCATCACGGGCTTGATCAAAGCCAACATTCCAACGCGCATTGCATTTCAAGTCTCTAGCAAAATTGACAGCCGAACCATTCTTGATCAGATGGGCGCAGAGGCTTTACTAGGCATGGGTGACATGCTTTATATGCCCTCAGGCACAGGCTTCCCTATCCGCGTTCACGGTGCTTTTGTCAGCGATGAAGAGGTTCACCGTGTGGTCAGTTACCTCAAAACTCAAGGCGACCCTGATTACATCGAGGGCGTTTTGGAAGGTGGTACCACCGATGGCGAAGACACGGGCTATGGCGAAAGCGGTGATGCAGAAAAAGACCCGATGTACGACCAAGCGGTCGAAGTGGTTCTAAAGAATCGCAAGGCCAGCATTTCATTGGTGCAAAGACATCTCAAAATTGGTTACAACCGTGCTGCACGTTTGGTCGAAGAAATGGAAAAAGCGGGATTGGTCAGTTCCATGAGCAGCAATGGTCAGCGTGAAATCTTGGTGCCTGCGCGCGCTGAATAATTTTTTGCGCTGTCACATTTTGCTATGAAAGTCCTTGTTCAATTTTTAGTCGCATGCTGCTTAGCTTTGCAAATGACATGCGTTGCCGTTGCGCAAACATCGGGCGATGCTTTAGAAACATTGAGTCAATTTCTCAAACAAACCCAGAGCGGTCGTGCGCAGTTCACGCAAGTTGTGACCTCACCTGCCAAGGCCGATCAAGCGCCACGTCGCAAAACATCCTCTGGCACCTTTGAGTTTCAAAAACCGCAGCAATTTCGCTTTGCCTATCAAAAACCCTTTGTTCAAACCATGGTGTCCGATGGCCAGTCGCTGTGGTTGTACGACGCCGATTTGAACCAAGTGACGGTTCGCAAACAAAGCCAATTGTTGGGCCAAACCCCTGCTGCCATCATCGCTTCATCGGGTGACCTTAAAGCGTTACAAGCAGAATTCAACCTTAAAGCAGAACTCGATTCGGAAGGCTTGCAGTGGGTCAGGGCCACACCCAAACAATCTGAAGGTGCTTTACAAACCATTCGTGTCGGTTTGAAATTATCGCCAGGTGGCGCAGTACCCCCACTGTTGTCTGTGCTCGAAATCGTGGATGGCTTAGGCCAAACTTCGCGATTGAGTTTTCAAAACTTTGAGGTCAACCTCAAATTATCGGCTGACACTTTTCAATTCAAAGCACCCCCAGGTGCACAGGTGATTCGACCATGAACGTCAGCGTTCATTTGCAACAGCCCTTAGCAGAACGGCTGCGCCCTCGCAATTTGGGCGAGGTCATTGGGCAACAGCACTTGATTGGTGAGGGTTTGGCGTTGCGTTTGGCCTTCGAATCGGGACAGCCACACAGCTGCATTTTGTGGGGCCCCCCAGGTGTGGGCAAAACCACCATAGCCCGTTTGATGGCCGATGCATTCGATGCTCAATTCATCAGCATCAGTGCCGTTCTGGGTGGGGTCAAAGACATTCGCGAAGCGGTTGAAAAAGCACATACGGCGCTCAATGGACTTCAGCCACAACGCACCATTGTGTTTGTCGACGAGGTGCACCGCTTCAACAAAAGTCAGCAAGATGCCTTCTTGCCTCACGTTGAAAGCGGTTTGTTTACCTTTATCGGCGCCACCACTGAAAACCCTTCATTCGAAGTCAATTCTGCATTGTTGTCCCGGGCTGCGGTCTATGTCCTACAAGCACTCAACGAAGACGACCTGAAGCAAATCGTCAAGCGTGCTTTAGAGATAGGCGCCATCGCACCCATTGCAGCAGATGCCGAGCAACGCCTCATTGCTTATGCAGATGGTGATGCTCGCCGGTTACTGAACACCCTCGAAACTTTGGCCGTGGCCGCACAACGTGAAAAGCTTGAAAGTATTTCAGATGCTTGGCTCATGAAAGTTTTGGGTGAGCGCATGCGTCGCTACGACAAAGGCGGTGAGCAGTTCTACGACACCATCAGCGCTTTGCACAAATCGGTCAGAGGTTCGGATCCCGATGCAGCCCTCTATTGGTTCACGCGCATGCTCGATGGTGGTGCCGATCCACGTTATATGGCGCGTCGACTCATTCGCATGGCAGCAGAAGACATTGGCTTGGCCGATCCGCGCGCCTTGCGTTTGGCGCTAGATGCCGCAGAAGTCTATGAACGCTTGGGCAGTCCAGAGGGTGAGTTGGCTCTGGCAGAATGCGTCATTTATTTGGCCGTGGCGGCCAAATCCAATGCGGTCTACAAAGCATTTAACGAAGCCAAAGCTTGGGTGAAGAAGGATGGAACCCGTCCTGTGCCACTGCATCTTCGCAATGCGCCCACTCAGTTGATGAAAACCTTGGACTATGGCAAGGGTTATCGATACGCACACAACGAGGCGGATGGCTTTGCGGCAGGCGAAAATTACCTGCCTGATGGGATGCCAGAGCCTGGTTTCTATCGCCCAGTCGACCGTGGTTTGGAAATGAAAATTGCAGAAAAAATGGCCAGTTTGCGTGAACTCAATCGCGCACACAGCGCCAAATCTTAGGAGTGTTGGTATGGATGTATTTATTCAACAAGTGATCAACGGCTTGGTGCAAGGCAGTATGTATGCCCTGATCGCCTTGGGTTACACCATGGTGTACGGCATCATCAATTTGATCAACTTTGCCCATGGGGAAGTGTTGATGGTTGCCGCGCTCACCAGCTGGTCTGTGATCGCTCTGATGCAAGAGTCCATGCCAGGTTTGCCAGGATGGCTGATGCTCTTGATTTCACTTGTGATTGCCAGCGTGGTGGCTGCCAGCCTCAATTTTGCAATCGAAAAAATTGCCTATCGTCCCTTGCGCAACAGCCCCAAATTGGCACCTCTTATCACCGCCATTGGTGTGAGTATTTTGTTGCAAACCTTGGCCATGATCATTTGGAAGCCTAACTACAAGCCGTTTCCAACATTGTTGTCTGCCACCCCCATTCAATTGGGCGGTGCGGTGATCAGCACTACGCAAATTATGATTTTGGGTGTTACCGCCATTTCTTTGGCGGTGCTCATGTGGTTGGTCAATGCCACCAAATTGGGACGTGCTATGCGCGCTACTTCTGAGAATCCTCGCGTTGCAGCACTCATGGGCGTCAAGCCAGACATGGTTATTTCTGCCACCTTCATCATCGGTGCAGTGTTGGCGGCCATTGCGGGTGTGATGTTTGCTTCAAATTACGGTACGGTGCATCACAGCATGGGCTTTTTGCCTGGTCTCAAAGCCTTTACGGCGGCTGTGTTTGGCGGCATTGGCAATTTGACGGGCGCGGTGGTGGGCGGCATTTTGCTAGGCCTGATCGAATCGATTGGCTCTGGCTACATCGGCCACCTCACGGGCGGTGTTTTGGGCAGTCACTATGCCGATATTTTTGCGTTCATTGTGCTCATTGTGGTGCTGACCTTAAGGCCCTCTGGCTTGATGGGTGAACGCGTGGCCGATCGCGCTTAATTGGGAGTTCAAAAAATGAATGCCTCTAAAAATACAAAAGCGATTGCGTTGGGCGTGTTGCTGTTTGCCCTGCCTCTGATCCTCCAACAATTTGGCAATGCTTGGGTTCGCATTGCCGACATGGCTTTGCTCTATGTTTTGTTGGCCGTGGGTCTGAACATTGTGGTGGGCTACGCTGGCTTGTTAGACCTTGGCTATGTGGCTTTCTTTGCCGTGGGCGCCTACATGTATGGCTTGCTGGCCTCGCCGCATTTGTTCGAAACATTCCCTGCCATTGCCGCCATGTTCCCTGGCGGTCTGCACATGCCGCTTTGGGTCATCGTGCCTGTAGGGGCTGCATTGGCAGGTTTGTTTGGCATGTTGCTGGGCGCTCCAACCTTGAAGTTGCGCGGTGATTATTTGGCCATCGTCACTTTGGGTTTTGGTGAAATCATTCGCGTGTTTTTGAACAACTTGGATCAGCCGGTCAACATTACCAACGGCCCCAAAGGTTTGAATCAAATCGATGCCATTCATTTTTTCGGCATCAATTTGGGCAAAAAATTGGATCTGTTTGGTCTTGAGATAGCCTCGGTCAGCCTCTACTACTACCTCTTTTTGGCCTTGGTCTTGGTGGCCATCTTGGTCTCTTATCGCCTAGAGGTTTCTCGCATTGGCCGTGCATGGATGGCCATTCGCGAAGACGAAATTGCCGCAAAAGCCATGGGCCTCAATACGCGCAATTTAAAACTCATGGCCTTTGGCATGGGTGCAACCTTTGGCGGTGTGTCAGGCGCTATGTTTGCGGGTTTTCAAGGTTTCATCTCGCCAGAATCATTCAGCTTGATGGAGTCGGTCATGATTGTGGCCATGGTGGTCTTGGGTGGCTTGGGTCACTTGCCTGGCGTGGTTTTGGGCGCTGTGCTGTTGTCAGCATTGCCCGAAATTTTGCGTTACGTGGCCGGCCCATTGCAGTCTATGACCGATGGTCGTATTGACGCAGCCATCTTGCGTCAATTGTTGATTGCATTGGCCATGATTGTGATCATGCTGATGCGCCCTCGCGGTTTGTGGCCATCGCGCGAACACGGTAAAGCCCTTCAAACCAAAGAGGGAGCCTGACATGAGCTTTGAAAATCAAATGAGCAAAACGGTTTTAAAAGTAGGCGGCATCTCCAAACGCTTTGGGGGCTTGCAAGCTTTGTCTGATGTCGATATGACCATTGAGCGTGGACAGGTCTATGGCCTGATTGGCCCCAATGGCGCGGGAAAAACCACTTTCTTCAATGTCATCACTGGCCTGTACACGCCCGACAGTGGTAGCTTTGAGTTGGCAGGTAAGCCTTATCAGCCCACGGCAGTGCACGAAGTGGCACAAGCAGGCATTGCACGCACCTTTCAAAATATTCGGTTGTTTGCAGAAATGACCGCCTTGGAAAACGTGATGGTGGGTCGGCACGTGCGAACTTCATCTGGTTTGTTGGGAGCTATGTTTAGAACTGCCAAATTCAAACAAGAAGAAGCCGAAATTGCGCAGCGTGCGCATGAACTGCTGGACTATGTGGGCATTGGAAAATACGCAGACTTCCGCGCACGCACCTTGTCCTATGGCGATCAGCGTCGATTGGAAATTGCGCGCGCCTTGGCCACAGACCCGCAGCTCATCGCATTGGATGAGCCTGCAGCTGGCATGAACGCAACAGAAAAAGTGCAGTTACGAGAACTGATCGACCAAATTCGCAAAGACAACCGCACCATTTTGTTGATTGAGCACGACGTCAAGTTGGTGATGGGATTGTGCGACCGCGTGACGGTGCTCGATTACGGCAAAAAGATTGCCGAGGGCACGCCTGCCGAAGTGCAGAAAAATGAAAAAGTGATCGAAGCCTATTTAGGCACCGGAGGACATTGAGATGACAGGCACCTTATTGAAAGTCAAAGGCCTGCAAGTGGCCTACGGCGGCATTCAGGCTGTCAAGGGCGTGGACTTTGAAGTGCATGAGGGCGAATTGGTGTCACTCATTGGCTCCAATGGCGCAGGCAAAACCACCACCATGAAAGCCATCACGGGCACTTTGCCCATCCACAGTGGTGACATTGAGTATTTGGGCAAGAGCATTGTGGGGCAAGGCCCTTGGGACTTGGTTAAACAAGGCTTGGCCATGGTGCCAGAAGGCCGCGGCGTGTTCACTCGCATGACCATCATCGAAAATTTACTCATGGGTGCTTACATTCGCAATGACACTGCCGCCATTCAAGACGACATCGAAAAAGTCTTTCACACTTTCCCCCGGTTGCGTGAACGCAAAGACCAATTGGCGGGCACGATGTCCGGCGGCGAGCAGCAAATGTTGGCCATGGGGCGAGCACTGATGAGTCGCCCTAAAGTTTTGTTGCTAGACGAGCCCTCAATGGGTTTGTCGCCCATCATGGTAGACAAAATTTTTGAAGTGGTGCGCGATGTGTTTGCGCAAGGCGTCACGGTGCTGCTCGTCGAACAAAACGCCAGCCGTGCGTTGGCCATTGCAAACCGTGGTTATGTGATGGAATCTGGTTTGATCTCGATGACCGGCCCAGGCCAAGAGTTGTTGAGCGATCCCAAAGTAAGGGCCGCCTACTTGGGCGAATAAAAATAGGCGCTCATGAGCGCCTATTTTTTTGAGACTGTTTCAATCAGTCGACTTTGGCGCCACTGGCTTTGACCACAGGTTCGTATTTGCTCAATTCACGTTTCATGAATGTGGCAAATTGTTCGGGCGTGTTGCTAACGGGCTCAGCCATCATCAAGCCAAAACGTGTTTTGGTTTCGGGGGCATTCAAGGCATTTGAAAATGCTTGGTGCAAGCGTGCAATGACAGCTGGCGGTGTGGCGGCAGGCGCAACCAAGCCCCACCAAGTATCCACTTCAAAACCTTTCAGGGTTTCGGCCATGGCTGGAATCTCAGGCAATGCACTGCTGCGCTGCGCGGTTGTGACTGCCAGAGCTTTGAGCTTGCCTGCTTTGATGTTGGGCGCGGCCGTGGCCAAGTTGTCAAAATTGAAATCGACTTGACCTGACAGCAAAGCCAATTGAGCGGGGTTGCCACCGTTGTATGGAATGTGCACCGCAAAAATACCTGCATCGCGCTTGAACATTTCTGCTGCCAAGTGACCGGCACTGCCATTGCCACCCGAACCCACATTCAGCTTGCCTGGATTGACTTTGGCATAAGCAATCAAATCGGCTACCGTGTTGATTTTCAGACGCGATGCCGTCTCAGCGTTCATGACCAACACATTGGGAACTCGAACCATTTGAGTAATGGCGGCGAAGTCAGTGGCTGCATTGAATGGCATCTTGGTAAACAGCCATGGATTGATGGCGTGGGTGGCCACGGCTGCAATGCCAATGGTGTACCCATCGGCTGGTGCCTTGGCCACAATGTCCACTCCCAAATTGCCGCCAGCCCCCGGCTTGTTGTCAATGATCACAGCGCCTAATGAGTCTTTTACGCGCTCTGCCAAGGCGCGCGCTGTGACGTCGATAGGGCCCCCTGGCGCATAAGGGACCACCAAGCGAATGGGTTTGCTCGGCGTGGCTCCGATTGGCAGGGGCTGAGCCATTGGCGAACCCATGACGCTGATGAAACTGACCATGGCGAGCAGGGATGTGCATACCAAGCCTTTACGTCTTGACTGAGAAGTTGATGGGCGCATTAAGAGGACTCCTTGGCCTTGTCGGCTTCCGTGGTGAATGAGTCGGCAAAGAAGGCTTCCTCGGGCAAGCCAGCTTTACCCACGTAATCGGCGCGTGCAGAGTCCACCACGATCGGCGCCCCACATGCATAAACTTGAAAGCTACTCAGGTCTGGGTAATCTTGCAATACGGCCTGATGGACAAAACCTGTTCGTCCGTTCCAAGCATCTTCTGGCAGCGCATCAGAAACCACGGGGACATAGGTGAGGTTGGGCATGGCTTTGACTTGGGCTTCAACCCATTCGCTCATGTACAAATCGGAAGGGCGGCGGCCTCCCCAATACAAAGTAGCGGGGCGTGTGATATTTTTGAACTGCATGTGCTCTATCAAGGCTTTGATTGGGGCAAAGCCGGTGCCAGATGCCAACAGAATGATGGGAGCTTGTGAATCTTCCCGCAAATAGAAGCTGCCATAGGGGCCTTCGATACGCAAGATGTCTTTTTCCTTCATGGTGCTGAACACCACGTCGGTGAATTTGCCACCCGGCATGTGGCGAATGTGCAATTCAACTTTGGGTGCGGCTGCATCGAGCGTGTGCGGCGCATTGGCCATGCTGTAGCTTCTGCGAGAGCCATCGCGGAGCAAAAACTCGACGTACTGTCCTGCATGAAATTTCATGACGTCGGTGGCAGGCAATTGCATAACGACCGACATCACGTCGTGTGACTTCTTTTCTAGACTGACCACCCGCACAGGCATTTTCTTGATGGGGAAGCTGCCTTCTTCTGTGACTTGACGAGATTCAAGCACCAAGTCGGTTTGCGCTGTAGCGCAGCAAGTCAGAATCAATCCTTGTGCTTCTTCCTCGGCGCTCAGAGCTTTGGCCTGGTGTTCGCCAAGCACGACCGTACCTGAAATCTTTTTGCATTTGCAGGAGCCACAAGCGCCATCTTTGCATCCATAGGGCAGGCCAATGCCTTGACGAATGCCTGCTGCCAACAAAGTTTCTGTGTTGTCAGCGATAAAAGTACGCCCACTGGGCTCAACGGTAATTTGGAAGCTCATGTTTTCGTTATCCTAGAGGGGTCTGAATTTTTCAAACCCTGATTTTGCCTTCAAACCAAACCCCTTTGGGCGCTTTGCCCGCCCGCTTTCGAAAAGAGCGTGTCCTGATCATCGGTTGTGGTGATGTGGGTCAACGCGCAGCCAAACAGTGGGTAGGTCGTGCCAAAGTGGTCGCCCTCACGTCCAGCCCAGAAAAGTGCGCAGATTTTCGTAAGAAGGGCATTGTGCCTTTGGTGGGCAACCTAGATACACCGGAATCTTTGTACCGTTTGGCTGGCTGGGCCACCAGGGTCTTGCATTTGGCGCCGCCCCCCTCCGACCGCGTCGGAACGTGGTCGCATGATCCGCGTACCTTGAATTTGGTCAGAGCGCTCAAGAAGCGAAGTTTGCCCAAGAGCTTAGTCTATGGTTCAACCAGCGGCGTATACGGCGACTGTGAGGGTGCCTGGGTGCCAGAAACACAAACTGTGAGGCCGCATACCCCGCGGGCCATTCGGCGTGTGGATGCTGAGCGTGTCATTAGATTTTTGGGTAAAACGGGTGTGCGCAGCAGCATTCTCCGAATTCCAGGCATCTATGCGCCCGATCGTCCCAACGGGACGCCGCGCGAGCGGCTCATGAAGGGAACGCCAGTTTTACAAAAGAAAGACGATGTGTTTACCAATCACATCCATGCAGATGATTTGGCCAGGGCTTGCGTGGCCGCTGTTTGGCGCGGAAAACCTCAACGGGTGGTCCATGTGAGCGATGACACCCATTTGAAAATGGGGGACTACTTTGACATGGCGGCCGATTTGATGGGGCTGCGTCGCCCACCGCGTGTGGCGCGATCGCAAGCTCAGGAAACTTTGCCATTGATGTTGCTCAGTTTCATGAGTGAATCTCGTCGACTCGAAAATCACAGGCTCAAAAAAGAGTTGAAAATCCGTTTGCAGTACCCCACCGTTAGAGATGGGCTGCAGTCTTTGGCGGTCAAAACATCGGCCGACAATTTGAACTTTTTTTGAATGAGATTTTTTCAAGCATTGGAGTGGCAATTGAGTGCTTCGCAGCGGGTCTTCGCTGCTTTTTTTCTTTATGCATTCGCCTTAGGTGGTCTCTACCCCCGCATGGCTGAAATTCAGCAAGGCATGGGGGTTGCTGAAGGTGCCTTGGGACTAGGACTGATTGGCACAGCATCCGGTACCCTGATTTCACTGACCTTTGGCGGACGTTGGATCGATCAACTCGGTGCTCAAAAAATACTCTGGTTTGGCCTGCCCCTCATTGCAGTTTTTTACGCACTGGCTGCCATGGCTACCAACCCTTTGGTCATGTTCCTCAGTTTGTTGCCTGCAGGCATTTGCATAGGCGCAGTAGAACAGGTGGTCAATTTGGAGGCTGATCGCGTTGAGTATTCAATGGGACGACGCATCATGAACCGTGCGCACGCATTTTGGAGCATGGGCTTTGCAATGGCTGGCTTGTTAGGTGGCCTGGCCGCGCAGTGGGGCTTGACGCCACAAATTCACTTGGTGCTCATGCTGGGGTTGGTCATTTTTTTCGTGTGGGTGCTCTTAGGAAAATTTGTACCCGCACCATTGCGCCCCAGCAGCGACAACAAAGCAGATCAAGTTGCCGTCAAGTTTGCTTGGCCTACATCCGCCATTTTGATGTTGGTCGCAGCGACATTGGGGGCTATGTTGATGGAGGGGGCGGGCATAGATTGGTCTGCCATTTACATGCGAGACGTATTTGACAGCAGCCCCTTCATTTGTGGCCTGGCTGTGGCCGCAGGCGCTACGTCCCAAGCATTCATCCGATTTTTTGCTGATCGGTTTGTCGAACGATATCAACCCGTTCGAGTTGCCAGATGTTTGATTTTAATTTTGGGATTGGGCATCTGTGCTGTGACTTGGGCCCATGCGCAATGGCTGGCCCTGTTAGGTTTGGCATTAATGGGGGTTGGCACCAGTGCTATTTTTCCATTGGCCATGTCTGCGGCAGCTCAACGCACCGATCGACCTGCTGCCGTCAATGTGGCTGCTTTGGCACAAACTTCATTCGTCGTTTTCTTGCTCGGCCCACCGTTGTTGGGCTGGGTTGCAGAATACTTTGGCATACGCGCCACATTTGCCGTGGGTTTGCCCTTGGTACTGCTTAGTTTTTGGTCTGCGAAGAGCCTGAAAAATTGAAGCCACGCTTTTCCATGAAATCGACCATGGCTTTAAATAAATAGGCCCCTAGCAGTGCGCCGTTTAAGTCACCAATAAACATCCATGCGGCTTCTTGGGCATTGAAAGCTTGGCCAGGTTTAGCGACAAGCCAGGCCGCATGGTGAAGCAAAGAGTTGCAAATGCAGTAAACCAAAGTGAGCACCGCTAGATCTCTGAGATAGCTCAGCTGAACACGTCGTTGGAAGTAAATTCTGAATCCCATCAGTGCCATGAAGGGGCTGGCGCTTGAACAGGCAATGTTGAGCATTGCCAGATTGAGAGGTTGTGCAAAATGACCCATTAGAAACAAGCCACCAAGGACCGTGGTGAGGGTGCCGTACAAAGGGCCTAAGACCAGCAAGTTTGTGAGTCGTAAGAACGCTGGTAGATAAATTAGAGAAATATTTTGATTGATGGTGGCAAATTCAAACAGCCAACCATTCAATATATGAACGGCGGGGTAAAGCACCGCCAGAGCAAGTATCAGTATCAGATACATGTCGCAACTTTATGTAAATCGATTTGAAGTAAATCGATGGTGCCCGAGGCCGGAATCGAACCGGCACGCCTTGCGGCGGGGGATTTTGAGTCCCCTGCGTCTACCAATTTCACCACCCGGGCAGGATTGCGAAGAGGGAGATTATGACATATTTTTTTATGGATTTGCATCAAGGCTTTGGTTTTTTGTACGCTGACATTGAACCTTCATCGATGCATATTTTATTTTTCTTCTTTGCCCATGCGCGCCTTTGGGTCTTTCAATTCACAACACAAGCAACGCGACAGCTGATCCGCTCAAACTTAGCAGGCCGGCAGCCAATAGCAATTTGGCATCTTGAATGTTTCTTTTTTTGTATTCGTACCAAGCAGCATAGAGAACTGCGCCTAGAAGGAGCAAAAGGCCAAGTGTCATTTGTGGTGTTTGAATTTCATTCATTTTTTTTCCTTTGAAGACCGTGTTGCAATAGGTCGTCAAAGGTAGTTGCGCATTCATTTCAAAAAAAGCAGAAAATTCAATACCAACGATCCTAAAAATCCTGCTATGAGTACCCACTTTAACTACAAACACCTTTATTACTTTTGGGTTGTCGCCAAAGAGGGGGGCATCACCAAAGCGGCAGACAAATTGGACATGGCAGTCCAAACTGTCAGTGCTCAAGTCAGGGAGCTAGAAAAGTCCTTGGGCTTTGCCCTTTTAAAGCCAGCAGGACGTGGTTTGGTATTAACCGAAGCAGGTTTGGCGGCCATGAAACAAGCTGACCTTATTTTTAAGTTGGGAGAAGCATTGCCATCGCATGTGAGAGATGCAGCCAGTACGCCAATGGCGCGTTTGACTGTTGGCATTTGTGACAGCCTTCCCAAAATGGTGGCACATCGGCTTCTGTTGCCCATCATGCCAGTTAAGAATTTAAAGTTAACCTGCCATGAAGGTGAATTGGAGGACCTGCTTGGAGATTTGGCCTTGCATCGATTGGATGTGGTTCTTTCTGATCGTCCTGCCCCCAGCAACATCAACATCAAGCTCTACAGTCATGCATTGGGTGCCAGTGACATAGCCATGTACGGCACAAAATCATTGGCGAAGGCGGCCCGCCAACATTTTCCTCAGAGTTTGGCATCGGTGCCTATCTTGCTACCGACGCCTCACAACGCAGTAAGAGATCGTTTGGACAGATGGTTTGAGCAACACCACATTACACCCAATGTGGTTGGCGAGTTTGAAGACAGTGCACTATTGAAAACATTTGGTGCCAATGGCATGGGCATTTTCCCCGCGGCCGAATGGGTGCACGAAGACTTGCTAGCGCATTACGCCGTAAGCAGACTTGGCGCTTGTACCGGCGTCAAAGAACACTTCTTTGCCATCGGTACAGAACGCAAAGTTAATCATCCATTGGTACAGTCATTGTTAAATCAAAAGTTGTAGGTATTTCATGCAGATTTTCATTTCGCATGAGACTCGGGCTTGGCCGTCTTTACACTTAGCCACATGGTCGCTGCCAAGATGCCGACCACCACAGCCAAAGACGCTGCGACGGGCACTTTGTAGATGTCAACCAAGCACATCTTGGTACCAATGAATACCAATATGACAGCCAAGCCATAGTTCAGCAAGTGGAACTTGCTAGCGACATTGGCCAGTAAAAAGTACATGGCGCGTAATCCCAAAATGGCAAAGACATTGCTGGTTAAAACGATGAAGGCATCGTCGGTAATTGCAAAAATAGCAGGGATGGAATCAACGGCAAAAATGATGTCTGTAATGGCAATCAAACAAATGACCATGAACAAGGGTGTTGCTATTCTTTGACCGTTTTCGATGGTCCAAAATTTTTCACCGTCGTATGACTTGCTGACTGGGATCAGTTTGTTGAGCAACTTGAGAGCAGGGTTGTCTTCTAAATTGGGTTCTTGACCTGCAGCCCACCACATCTTGATGCCAGTCAGGATGAGGAATGCGCCAAACACATACAGAATCCAATGAAATTGCGACAGCAACCAACCGCCAATCAAAATCATGACTGTGCGCAACACGATGGCGCCAACGATACCAATCATGAGTACGCGTTTTTGAAAGTGTGAGGGAACTGCAAAGTAGGTGAATATCATTAGAAAGACAAAAATATTGTCGACTGCCAAAGACTTCTCAATGAGATAGCCTGTTAAAAACTCGAGTGCTTTGTCGTTGGCAATTTCAATCGAATCGCTGGTGTCTTTAACGGCCCACCACAAGAGGCCGTTGAACAAGAAGCTCATGGCAACCCAAATCACGGACCAGCGCAGCGCATCTTTCATGCTCATGTCTTGAGAGCCCTGTTTTTTGAGAACCCAAAAATCAATGAACAAGGAGGCTAAAACAATGGCAACGAAAGTGATCCAAAGCCAAAGCGGTGCAATAGTTTGCATGTTCCAAATATCTGTGAAAGTTGTTGTTGATTGAAAATAAAACTGAATTCAGTTCTATCTGTTTTTTTTGTATTGAATCACAGAAATACTTCGTAAAATTAGGAGTTTTATTTCTTGTTTTCCTGATTCTTATGGACTCAGTGACCCACCAAATAGAAAAAGAAGCGGTGTTGTCAGTCGCTCAGCCCAAACTTTTTCATTGTGCCCAGTGCCCTCATAGACTTGGGTCAAAAAGGTAGCGTGTTTTGTATTTTCGACATATCCCTTGTCTCGAATAATTTGGTTAACCAGTGCCTGATAGGACGCATAGTTGGCATCCAGTTCGAGTGTGCCGTGATCTTGGTAAATCTTATGACCTCGCGCCTGGGGTAAGTGATCGCGCAAATATGTGAAGGCGGCAATAGGAATGTGTGAATTAGGCACACCGATGCCCATCCAATGTGTAGACAAGCCTGCCGCACTGCCAAATATTTGCGGGTATTCATTTAAGGCGTAAACCGAGATGAGTCCGCCCATGCTCGAGCCCATGATGGCGGTGTTGGCAGGCCCTGTCAGCGTGGGGTACCGTGCATCAATGTAGGGCTTCAACTCTGTTGTGATAAAGCGCAGGTAGGCATCGGATTGCGGTTTTTTTTGTAGAGCATCTGCAATGAGTTTTTCGCGAATTTGGGGTGCCAAGTGCGGTAAGAACTTTTGGGGAAAGTATTCACTGTGTCTGAATTTTTCGTTGTTCCATATCCCAACTAAAAGTGTAGGTGCTATTTGGCCAGAAGCCATCAACTGTGAAACCGCGCGGTCTGCATGCCAGGCTTGTTTGTTCCATGTGGTTTGGGGGTCAAACAACATCTGACCATCGTGCATGTAAATCACATTGAACTTTTGGCCAGTTGCTTTAAGTTGTGCAAAGTTGTTAGGCAACCAGACGTCGATATGACGAGGATCAACGTGTTTTGAGGGAAATTGTGCCAATCGTTCAATCCTGCCACTTTCAGGTTGAGGCAAAAGTGAGGCTTGGGTGATAACGGTCACAGTTTGGGCGCCTACTGCGAGCGAAATAAAGCTGAACAAAAGCCAGAGCGATGGAAGTATTGTGTTCATGCTGAATTTTGAATTTATTTTTTGAAAGTCGACTTTTGAATGTGATTTTGACAACAAATGTTGCATGAATGCAATGTAGTATTTATGCTATTTGCATGAGTAGATATTCAAAAATTCCAGTTGACAACCGCATCGCCCAGCGGCGGGAGTTTTGGGTATGAGTCGTCAAGGTTTGTTTTTAATCAAGCCCTTTCCTAAAGTTAGAGCAAATGAGTGAAAAGAAAGAAAATAAGTTCAATGTTTGGAAGATTCAAAATGAATACCGCACTGGCAAAGATTAAAAATTATGTCCAAATCACACAGCGGGGTTTGCTCAAAGTCTCCCACTGGATGACGCAAAGTTTCCAAATTGGTTTGGTCCTGTTAGTGATGGCTTATGCCATTGGCATTGGCTGGTTTGTTTTGTACGCAGACAAGGTCAGCCTCGATAAAAATACAGTCTTGGTGCTCGACCTCAAAGGCGCTTTGGTTGAAGAATCGCCGGGTGGCCTTAAAGACAAAGTTTTGGCAGATTTGCAGGGGGACGTCACTGATAGCGTGCGTTTGCGTGACCTCGCCATGACCCTTGAGTTGGCAGCCAAGGACAAAAACATCGATCGAGTTTTGCTCAAATTGGATGATTTTGCAGGTGGAGGTTTGGTTTCTTTGCGTGAAGCGGCCAGCGCCATTGAAAAGTTCAAGGCCAGTGGCAAGCCAGTGGTGGCATGGTCAACCATGTACGACCAGCGCCAATACTATTTGGCCGCGCATGCCAGTCAGGTTCTGGTACACCCCATGGGCGGTGTTCTGATTGAAGGGTTTGGCCGCTCTCGCAATTACTACAAAGAAGCGCTAGACAAATTGGGCATCAAAGTGAATCTGATTCGCGTGGGTCAGTACAAGTCTGCAGGTGAACCTTATGTGCTCAACGCGCCATCGCCTGAGGCATTAAAAGCTGAGGCGCACGTATACGACGCCCTGTGGTCCCTTTATACCCAAGGGATTGAAACAGCTCGTCAACTGCCCAAGGGCAGCATTGTTCAAAACATCGACCAGCTGCCTGAAGCGCTTTTGCGTGTGAAAGGCAATGGTGCGCAACTCGCCCTAGATTGGAAGTGGGTGGACGGCTTGCAAACCTTTGAGTCTTTGCGCAATTCGCTCATGAAAGACGTTGCCACTGACGAAGACACGCATTCATTCCGTCAAGTCAACTGGAAAGAGTACCTCACATCCGAAGCGGTCAAAGTAAAAGGTGATCACATTGCAGTTGTGGTGGCGCAAGGTTCTATTGGTGATGGTCGCGCACCCGCTGGAAAAATTGGAGGCGTTTCCACCGCCGAGATAATTCGCAAAGCATCCGATGACAAAGACGTTAAAGCCATTGTGCTCAGAGTGAACTCACCGGGTGGTAGTGTGTTGGGTTCCGAGTTAATTCGTGAGCAATTGCAAATTGCCAGAGACAAAGGCAAACCCGTGGTGGTGTCTATGGGCGATGTGGCTGCGTCGGGGGGCTATTGGATTTCTATGGCGGCCGATGCTGTCATCGCAGACCCCGCCACCATTACGGGCTCGATTGGCGTCTTTGCCATGCTGCCAACGGCAGAAGGCCTGATGAACAAAATAGGGGTGAATACTGGCGGTTACAAAACGACTTGGTTGGCGGGTTCTTACGATCCTCGAAAAGCATTGGACCCGCGCGTTCAGCAATTGGTTCAGACCAGCATTGACCACGTGTATGCCGATTTCATTGGCAAAGTGTCAAAGGTAAGAGGCATGCCTATGGATAAAACCGATCAATTGGCGCAAGGCCGAATTTGGACAGGAGCGCAAGCTGTAGAAAATCGTTTAGTAGATCGCATGGGCAGTTTCGAGGACGCCGTGAATGAAGCACGAAAGCAAGTTGCCAAGTTAAATGCATCGTCTGAGAACGCCAAAAAAGAGTTGCCTGTTCGATATGCAGGTCCGAAAAAATCGCCAATTGAAAAGTTGCTGCAGAAATTGGTTGGGCAAGTCAGTGGTCTGCTAGGAGATGAGGGTCAAGTGTTGGCACTGGCCCAAAAATACGCGTTTCAAGATCAAAACGCAGCCTTGTTGAGCGTATTTGGCAAAGATCTGGTGTGGTTACAAGATGTCATAGGTAACCCGCATACCATGGGTGTGGCTGCGCATTGTTTGTGCGACGCATCGCCATGAGCCAAATAACTGAGCTTTCAAAAGGTCATAGGGATTGGTTACGATGCAAGCATGAGTTCCCTCGACTTAACCCTGCTTTATTTGCTGGCTGCAGTGCTAGGCGTGGTGGCATGTCGATTTTTGAAACTGCCACCTATTTTGGGCTATTTGGCGGTAGGTGTTTTGATTGGGCCGAACGCATTGGCCTTGGCGCAAAACTCAGAGGGGGTGAGGCACCTCGCTGAATTTGGTGTGGTCTTTTTGATGTTTGTCATCGGCTTGGAATTCAACCTGCCCAAACTCAAAGCCATGCGCCGCCATGTTTTCGGTCTTGGGTCCATGCAGGTTCTGCTCACCATGCTGTGCGTCACCGTCGGGTCGATGTTTTTGGCGTCACTTGCGCCTACCTTGTGGCACATGCAGTGGCAGACTGCGCTGGCTTTGTCTGGCGCTTTGGCCATGAGCAGCACAGCCATCGTCATCAAGATGATGGTGGACCGGATAGAGCTTGATTCAGATCATGGCAAGCGGGTTGTAGGGGTGTTGCTGTTTCAAGATTTGGCTGTTGTGCCATTGTTGGTCCTCATTCCAGCTTTGGGTGCGCCGCCAGAGAAGATGGCCATTGCACTGGTATTGGCAGCGGTTAAAGCAACTTTGCTCATCACACTGTTGCTGACGGGCGGTCAGCGTTTGATGCACTGGTGGCTAATGTTGGTCGCGCGGCGGCAAAGCCAAGAGCTTTTCATGCTTAACATTTTGCTCACCACGCTTGGTTTGGCCTGGCTGACCGAAATGGTGGGCTTGAGCTTGGCTTTGGGCGCTTTTATTGCTGGCATGTTGATTTCAGAAACAGAGTTCAAACACCAAGTTGAAACCGATATCAAGCCTTTTCACGATGTGCTGTTGGGTTTGTTTTTCATCACCATTGGCATGATGCTGGACTGGCGAATTGTCTTGGACCGTTGGGAATTCGTGTTGCTGTTGGTCACGGTACCCGTGGCATTCAAGTTCGTTCTAATCGCTTCGCTTACACGTCTCACTGGCGCCAGTGAAGGCATCTCTCTAAGGACAGGTTTGTACTTGGCTCAAGCCGGTGAATTTGGTTTTGTGCTACTGACGCTAGGTAATCAAAATCAATTGATACCGGCTGCTTGGTTTAACCCTGTTTTGGCCAGCATGGTGCTCTCGATGTTGGCAACGCCTTTCATCATCATGAACGCCAATCAATGGGTCATGAAATGGGTCGCCAGTGACTGGTTGCAACAGTCTTTAGAGATGACGCAGATTGCGCAAAAAAGTATTAACACCGAAAAGCACATCATCATCTGCGGTTACGGTCGATGCGGTCAAAACCTCGCCAAGTTGTTGAGGTCACAAAACATTCCTTACATGGCCTTAGACCTTGACCCCGATCGTGTTAACCGTGCCATTGCGCAAGGTGACAAGGTGGCGTATGGCGATGCTGCGCGTTTGCAATCTCTGATGGCTGTGGGTTTGGCAAGAGCCAGCGCTATTGTTGTCACCTATTTAGACAACGCTTCTTCTTTGAAAGTGGTCAGCCTGACCCGAGAGCATGCGCCTCAAGTACCTGTGGTGGTGCGCACGCAAGATGACCGTGATTTGGACAAATTCCAGGCGGCTGGTGCCACAGAGGTGGTGCCCGAGACCATTGAGGGTTCGTTGATGTTGGCCACCCATGCGTTGGCCTTGGTCGGGGTTCCCATGAAGCGGGTCATTCGCATGGTTCAAGCACAAAGACTTCAGCGTTATGAGCTGTTGCGAGAGGAAGATTTCACAGAAGATTATGACGATGTGAATACCAACCCGATTTTGAAGACGGCCATGAAATCGGGTTCACACAAAGAAGCCTGATCAGACCGTCAAGGGTTGCATTTGTCACAGCTTGCAGCAGAAACTGTCTTGTTCAATTCTTTGTCTTCTGTAAATTGACATTTTGCGCAAGACCATCTTTCGGCTTTGGGAAGCCGTGTGGCCGAGCCGCATACACTGCACAAAGCGCCAGAAACATATTGGGTCAGTCCAAAGCCAGGCAATTTGCAGCCAGGGCAATTTGAATTCAACAAGGACGCTAATTTGTGTGCGCTTGCTTCAATCGCTTTCATGCGCGTGGGGTTCATGTGCGCACGCATGTCGGTTTCGACCCAAACTGAAGCATCTTTCTGAAATGCATCGTTTAGAAGACATTGAAATTCCGCCTCATTTTGAATGCCTTTTTGAAAATAAGCATCAGAAGGGCTTCCGACAATGAGCGCATGACTGGGAAATTGAGCTTGCTTGGCGAAGGACAGTGCATCGTCAATGGACATCAACCGTTGGCCTGCAAAGTTGGTCTCGGCCGTGCCATGGACGGCATAGATGGCATGCTGTTGTTTGGCGTCCCAAAAAGCCAGAACCTCGTAATTCCAAGGCAATAAATGGACCTGAGGGTGTGGGCCAAAAGAGCCCTCACTGCCCAACCCAAAATCACGGTTTGTCAATTCGCAGGCAAGCTGCGCTTTTTTCAAAGCCGTTTGCATTTGCGTTAATTCACGTGGCTTCTCATTGGTGAATGTACCTAAGTTGTCGGTATTGAAGGCATCAAATACCTCTACTTCAAAACCACATTGTTTCAAAGCGTGTTGAACGGCAGCATCCTTTTGATGACAAGTTAAAAATGCAATTTTTGCCATCATTTTCTGACCTTCAGGTCAATGCCTTTTGTGCAACAAAGAAGTAAAAAGGTATGCCAAAGATGATGTTCAAAGGAAAGGTGAGTCCTAAGGACAAGCCCAAATACAGACTGGGCGATGCCTCTGGAATGGCCAGTTTCAAAGCTGCAGGAACTGCGATGTATGACGCACTTGCGGCCAGTACCATCAGCAGGAAGCAATCGCCCAGAGACAAATTGAGTAAATTGCCAAGCAGCAAAGCCAAGCCACTGTGGACCAAGGGCCCTACTGTGGCATATGCGAGGAGCATGGGGGATTGGCCCTTGAGCAGCGGAAAATTTTTGGCTGCCGTCAAGCCCATGTCCAACAGGAAAAATGCCAACATGCCTTTGAATAAATCAACTGAAAATGGCGCCATCATTTCTTTGCCGTTTTCGCCAGACAAAATACCGACGGCCATGGCGCCCAGCAAAAGCAATTGCGCACCATCGGTGAGTGATTCATGCAGTGTTTGCTTAAGCCCGTGCTGATTGGCTTCTAGCTGCGATCTGGACCTGATTGCATTCACCCAAAATACCGCCAACAAAATAGCGGGTGACTCCATGATTGCCATGGCTGCCGACATGTGCCCAGAAAAAGAGACCTGGTTGGCATCTAGAAACTGCACGGCAGTCATGAAAGTGACCGCACTGACCGAGCCATAGGTGGCCGCAATGGCCGCCGCATCAAACTCCCCCGTTAGGCGTTTGAGAATTTGATAGCCTGCCAATGGCACCAATACGGCAAGACACAGCGCAGCCCCAAGCCCTTTGGCAACTTCGAGGGTGAGGCCTGACTGCGCCAATGCGAAACCACCCTTGAGCCCTAGGGCCATGAGCAAATAAAGCGATAAAAATTTAGAAATAGGTTGCGGAATTTCTAAATTGGACTTGAGCAGTCCAGCAGTCACCCCGAATACAAAAAACAAGATGGCTGGATCCATGAAGTTATTCAGCATGATCTTGCTAGATAAGGAAATTGACCAAACACCGCATTTTTATTGAATTGGCTAAACCTTTGCCTCTGTATGTATTTAAAGCGACGTTAATTTAGGCATTTTGTATCAGTTGACCCGACGCAATAAGGTCTTTGACGTTGCTGTCGCCTCCAACCAGCATGCCGTCTACAAATACCATTGGAAATGTTGGCCAGCCAGTCCACAGTTTGAGGGCATTGCGCTTGCGCCAATCGCTGAAATAGCTGCCGTATTCAAGGTAATACGGCTCAATTTTTGCCTCTTGAAGGCGCTTACGGACGGCTTTGCAAACGGGATTTTGTCGCATGCCCACCACCACCACGCGGTGTTGGGAGATGGCCGTCTGAACTTCCTCAACCACCTCGCGGTAATGATTGGCTACCAAGCTTTGGATGGCAGGGTGAATCTGGGATTCGCTCAATATGTGTCTTGGCATGGGGTTTCCTATAGTGAAAATGGGCAACGTCAAATTTTGGCTAAATGACAAGAGTTCGTTGTTCGAAGGATAATGCATCCCAACCGATGCAGGCTTGCATGGGCTGTCTGCTTAACCATCATTGCAAGTGCACTCCTTCAAATGACGTACCTTACTCTTGACGAATCAATTGGCAATACCCCACTGGTGAGGCTGCAACGCTTGTCTGCAAGCGCCATGGGCCCTAAAGGCAATGTGATCCTCGGTAAATTGGAGGGCAACAACCCTGCAGGATCTGTCAAAGACAGGCCAGCATTGTCCATGATCAAGCGCGCGCAAGAGCGAGGCGAAATCAAGCCGGGCGACACACTGATTGAGGCGACGTCGGGCAACACCGGCATTGCCTTGGCCATGGCGGCCGCCATCAAGGGGTACCGCATGATTTTGATCATGCCCGAGGATTTGTCGATTGAACGCGCCCAAACCATGAAAGCCTTTGGCGCCGAACTTATTTTGACGCCCAAAAGCGGCGGCATGGAATACGCCCGAGACTTGGCAGACAACATGGCC
>JACCDK011157411.1_pt1 | contig 21848 bp, 15 predicted proteins | sample 7445871 | NCBI WGS metagenome assembly JACCDK01 (sample SAMN15323436, study PRJNA562643) | freshwater metagenome | isolation source: river surface water | place: USA:Blue River Watershed | collected 2017-08-15
CACGATGAAGGACAGGATCGCGATGGAGGAAGTGGCATAGACCATGGATGCGTAACCGAACAATTTCTTGCGCGAGAACGCGGGCACGATCTGGCTGATGATGCCGAAGGCCGGCAAGATCATGATGTACACCTCGGGGTGACCGAAGAACCAGAAAATGTGCTGGTACATCACGGGGTCACCACCGCCAGCGGGGTTGAAGAAGCTGGTGCCAAAGTGGCGATCGGTCAGCGTCATGGTGATGGCGCCAGCGAGCACCGGCATCACGGCGATCAGCAGGTAGGCGGTGATCAGCCAGGTCCAGGCGAACATGGGCATCTTCATCAGCGTCATGCCCGGGGCACGCATGTTCAGGATGGTCACGATGATGTTGATCGAGCCCATGATGGACGAAGCGCCCAGAATGTGCATCGCGAAAATGCCGGCATCCATGGAGGGGCCCATCTGCAGCGTCAGCGGCGCGTACAGCGTCCAGCCGGCGGCAGGTGCGCCACCCGGCATGAAGAACGACCCGGCCAGCATCAGGCCGGCGGGGATCATCAGCCAGAAGCTGAAGTTGTTCATGCGGGCAAAGGCCATGTCGGAGGCACCGATCTGCAGCGGCAGCATCCAGTTCGCAAAACCCACGAAGGCCGGCATGATGGCGCCGAACACCATGATCAGGCCGTGCATGGTGGTGAGCTGGTTGAACAGTTCAGGGTTGACGATCTGCAAGCCCGGCTGGAACAGCTCTGCACGGATCAGCAGGGCCAAAATGCCGCCGATCATGAGCATGGCGAAACTGAACAACAGGTAGAGCGTACCGATGTCCTTGTGGTTGGTCGCAAAAACCCAGCGACGCCAGCCCGCAGGTGCGTGACCGTGGTCGTCGTGAGCGTGATCGTGATGGTCGAGAACGGCACTCATCTTGACTTCCTCTTTACTAAATGCGGTACAAGCTTACTTGCGGGCGGCCAAGACGTCGGCCGGCTGCACGATCTGACCGGTCTTGTTGGACCAGTTGTTCTTGGTGTAGGTGATCACGGCGGCGATGTCGGTGTCCGACAGTTGCTTCCAGGCCGGCATGGCACCGTTGGCCTGGCCATTGAGCAGCACGGCGATCTGTTTGGATTTGTCAGCGTCGAGCACCACGGGCGAACCGTCCACCGGCTTGATGGCACCAGCACCCTTGCCGTTGGCCTGGTGGCAGGCGGCACAGTTGGCGGCGTATACCTTCTCGCCACGCTTGGCCAGGTCGTCCAGGGCCCAGACTTTCGAAGGGTCATCAGCCTTGGCGGCCATTTTCTTCTTCTCGACTTCCACCCACTTGGAGTAGTCCTCGGCGGACAGCACCTTCACATGGATGGGCATGTAGGCGTGCTCCTTGCCGCACAGCTCGGCACACTGACCATAGAAGTCACCGGTCTTCTCGGCACGGAACCAGGTGTCGCGGACAAAGCCGGGGATCGCATCTTGCTTGATGCCAAAGGCAGGGACCATGAAGGCGTGGATCACGTCATTGGCTGTTGTGATCACGCGCACTTTTTTGCCAACGGGAACGACCAGAGGGTTGTCGACCTTGAGCAGGTAGTTATCGCCTTGCGGCTTGCCTGCATCGGACATGGCGCGATGGGAAGTGTCCAGGGTAGAGATGTAGTTCAGGCCCTCGCCTTCACCCTTGAGGTAGTCGTAGCCCCATTTCCACTGGTAACCCGTGACCTTGACCGTGAGGTCGGCGTTAGTGGTGTCCTTCTGGGCGACAAGCACTTTGGTGGCCGGCAAAGCCATGGCGATCACGATCAGGAAAGGCGCAGCTGTCCACAGAATTTCGACGGTGACCGACTCGCTGAAGGTGGCGGGCTTGTGACCCACGGATTTGCGGTGCTTCCAGATGGAATAGAACATGACCGAGAAAACCGCAATGAAGATCACCGTGCAGATGATCAGCATCATCCAGTGCAGCCAATGCTGCTGCTCGGCAATCTTGGTCACCGGCGGTGCAAAGTTCAATTGGTTGACCGCTGGGCCACCCGGCAGGTCATTGACGGCGTGGGCGGCTGTCGCCAGCGCCATGCCCGTGAAGATGCCCGCACGGGACAGCAGCGAAGCCAGTTTTCTGGAAATGTTCTTCATGGTTCTCACAAACTTCCAAGTCTCGGTTAGATCCCACACCTTTGGCTGGGGCTGTCGCCAACCCGGGCCAGGCCTCACGCAGAACGCAAGGCCCTTCTGATTTCCCCCGCCAGCACCTGGCGGAGTTCGGGCCGCACGAAGCGACCCACTTCCATTTTTCGCCCCCTGCCGGACAACTCGATCAGGCTGTGTTCGCCAGCCTTGGGCTCCACACGGACCCACTGCCGCTCGAACTCGGCCCGCTCACGGCGTCCCGCAGTCTCGCGCTCCACCACAAGGCTTGCGCCTTGCAGGGAAATCCACTCACCATCCGTGGCGTGGCGGGCATAGACCAGAAAAGCCAGGCCCACAGCCAGCAATTCCAGACCGGCAAACGCCAGTACCAGAGGAGCCCCCTGCAACCAGAAAAACAGGCCAATCGCCAGCGACACCCCGCAGAGCATCAGGTAGACCGCCAGCAGTTGCGCGGGCGTGACCGAACAGTTGCGCCGCAGCCGCCAGCTGATGCTGGGACCCGACACCTGAGCGAACTGGTAAGCCGGATGAGACACGAAACAACTTTCTGCAAAGCCTGCGCCTGAGCTGATGGCAGGCGGATGAAATACCGACGGATTTTAGCCCACTTGGACAGGGGCTTTGACATTTCTCAAACCTTACTGCGAGGAGGGGCGGCGGCTGGCGAGCATTTGACGCATGTCATCCAGATCGATCTCGCTTTGCGGCGCCACTCTGGCGCGCGGGGCGGGCTTGAGTGCATGGCCATAGACCACCTCGAAGGTCAGCTTCAGCCGCCCGTCCGCATCCCGCTCGCCACGCTCGGCCAGCGCCTTCTGCCACTGGTGCTGCCAGCCCCGCCCGCGCAGACCGCCAAAGCGCGCCACATGCAGGTTGCGGCCCAACTCGCGCAACTCCTGCTGCAGGCGCTCGGGCGTCTCGAAAGTCAGCGTGATGCGCTCCATGTCCATCCCCGGCTCGGCAAAGCCGGCCTGCACCAGCATGTCCCCCCAGTCGTGCATGTCGGTGAATTCGTGCGCCGGAGCCGGCCAGCCCATGGTGGCATGCAGGGCTCGCAGCTCGCGCAGGGTGTCGGGACCGAGGCACGAGAACATCAGAAAGCCGTCCACGGCCAATGCGCGGTGCCATTGCGCGATCAGGCGCTGCGGATCGGCCACCTGGTGCAGCAGCATGTTGGCCCACACCATCTGCACGCCGCCGTCGGGCGGTACAGCAGCCTGGACTGAGGGGCCCGTCCAGCGCGAGAGCTGCCACCAGGCGGGCGAGGTTTCTGCACGAACACGCTCGGCCTCCCTGGCTTGCTGCGCCACCTGCCAGACGGCAGCCTGCGGGTAACGCGCACGCAGGACCTGGTGGGCCTGCAGGCCACCGCGCAGCGGCTCCCAGTCGGCCCAGGCCTGAGGTTGCAGCCGGATCACGTCCAGACGCTCCTGCATGCGCCGCGCCACCTCCTCGTGCAGCCAGGCCGAAGCCGGCAGAAGACGAGCCGCCCAGCGCCTTGCGGCCACCGGGTCCAGAGTTGGGGGTTTGTCGGGAGTGCTCATGGATCGAGCCGGCAGTATATTGACCCGATGGGAGAACTCGGACACTGGCTGCACAAAGCCTGGTCCAGCGCGAAGGGCATGGGTTTGCTCCTGCCCAGCCGCTGCGCCATCTGCCGGCAATGGCCGGCCGAACCGGTGTGCGAGGCCTGCATTGCCCGCTTTGCCCAACCCCGCCCTCGCTGTCTGGCCTGCGCCCTGCCCGTGGCCGCGGGCGTGCTGCGCTGCGGCGCCTGCCTGCAAAATTCGCCGCCCTGGGCACGCTGCCTGTGTGCCGTGGACTACGCCTGGCCCTGGCGTGGTCTGGTGGCCCGATTCAAATTCCGTGAGCAGCCCGGCTGGGAGCGGCCTCTGGCCTGGCTGATGCGCAGTGCAACGTGGGCCGAGGACACCCTGCACGAGGCCGACCGGGTCGTGCCCATCCCCCTGTCGCGCGAGCGGCTGGCCGAGCGCGGCTACAACCAGTCATGGCTGCTGGCACGGCAGCTGGCCCCAGACAAAGCCGATGCTTCGCTGCTGCTGCGCATCCGCCACACCCCAGCCCAGCGCACCCTGCCCCGCTCCGAGCGGCTGACCAATCTGCGGGGCGCTTTTGCGCTGGACCCGCTGCGCGCCCGCGAAGTGCGCGGCCAGCGCCTGGTGCTGGTGGACGATGTGATGACCAGCGGGGCCTCGCTGCGTGCCGCTGCCCAGGTGCTGCTTCAGGCGGGGGCGGCGCAGGTGAGCGCCATCGTGCTGGCGCGCACCGGTCTGGGCGACAACGATGCCGACCACGAGGCGGGGACCTGAGCGGCTGCGACAATCGCCGCATGTTCCGCATCGTCCTCGTCGAACCCGAAATCCCGCCCAACACCGGCAACATCATCCGCCTGGCCGCCAACACCGGCTGCGCGCTGCACCTGATCGAGCCATTGGGGTTTTCGATGGACGACAAGCTGATGCGCCGCGCAGGGCTCGATTACCACGAGTACGCAGAAGTCCGGCGCCATGCGAACTGGCAGGCCTTCATCGACCGGGAACAGCCCGACCACACGCGCCTGTTCGCGCTGACCACGCGCGGCAGCCGGCATGCCCATGCGCTGGCGTTTTTGCCGGGCGACTGGTTCGTGTTTGGCTCTGAAAGCCGCGGGCTGGCATCCGAGTTGCGCGATAGTTTTCCGCCCGCGCAGCGCATCCGGCTGCCCATGCGCACCGACCAGCGCAGCCTGAACCTGTCCAATGCCGTGGCGGTAACGGTGTTCGAGGCCTGGCGACAGAACGGCTTTGCGGGCGCCTCAGAACTGCCAAATCAGGCGTAAAGCCTCGCCAGCGACTCCGCCACACACACCGGCTTGTCGCCGCCCTCGCGCTCCACGGTCACGTTCCACTGGATCTGCAGGCCACCGTCGATCGGCGTGGCTTCGGCCAGCGTGAGGTGTGCGCGCAGGCGGCTGCCGACCGGCACCGGCGCCGGAAAACGCACCTTGTTGAGGCCGTAGTTGACGCCCATGCGGGCCTGCTGCACGTGCACCGCATCGCCCATGAACTTGGGCAGCAGCGACAGCGTGAGGAAACCGTGCGCGATCGGCGCGCCAAACGGCCCCTGCCTGGCGCGCTCCACATCCACATGGATCCATTGCTGGTCATGCGTGGCATCCGCAAACTGGTTGACCTGTTCCTGCGTGACGGTCAGCCAGTCGGTGGTGGCCACATGCTGGCCAACGCAGGCGGCCAGATCGGAGAGTTGGGCAAAGACTTTCATGTGCACCACTGTAGGCAATGGTGTGCTGTGCCACTGTCCATGCGGCGACAGGCTTGACCGGTGTCAAGTCGCTGGCCCAGGGTCCGCAACATACTGACTGGATGGTGGACACCCCGACCCCTCCCGAGTACACCGGTCTGAGCAATGGCGAAGCGCTCGAACGCCTGCGCTGTCTGGGCCCCAACGCCCTGGACACCGAACCCCCTCGCACCTGGGTGCATCGGCTGCTGGACATGGCACGCGAACCCATGTTCATGCTGCTGGTGGCAGCAGCCTTGCTCTACATCGCGCTGGGCGATGTGCTCGAGGGCCTGACCCTGTCGCTGTTTGTGCTGGCGGTGCTGGGCATGACCTTCTGGCAGGAAGGCCGGGCCGACTCGGCGCTGCAAGCCCTGCGCGGCCTGACCCAGCCCCAGGCGCGGGTGCTGCGCGATGGGCAAGTGCAACGCATTGCAGCACGCGAAGTGGTGCCCGGCGACCTGCTGCTGCTGGCCGAGGGCGACCGCATCGCCGCCGACGGCTGGCTGCTGCAGGCCGACAACCTGCAGGTGGACGAATCGCTGCTGACCGGCGAATCGGTACCGGTCGGCAAGCGCGCTGCACCAGCGTCCACACCCGAGTCCACCGCCCCGGGCGGCGAGGACACATCCGCCGTGTTCGCTGCCTGCCATGTGGTGCGCGGCCAGGGCATGGCCCGGGTGACGGGCACCGGCGCACGCAGCCAGGTCGGCCAGATCGGCGCCGCCCTGGCGCAAACCCGCGAGCCGCCCAGCCCACTGCGGCAGCAGACCGCGGTGCTGGTGCGCAAACTGGCGCTGGGCGTGGCCCTGCTGTGCCTGCTCATGGTGCTGACCCTGGGCTTGCGGCATGGCGACTGGCTGGCCGCGCTGCTGTCGGCCATTGCCCTGGCCATGGCCCTGCTGCCGGAGGAATACCCGGTGGTGCAGACCCTGTTTCCGGCACTGGGCGCGCGGCGGCTCACGCGCGAAGGCGTCTTGACACGGCGCATCAACGCCATCGAAACCCTGGGCGCGGTCAGCGTGCTGTGCACCGACAAGACCGGCACCCTGACGCAAAACCGCATGACGGTGGCGGCGCTGGCCACCGGAGCGGCCGATGCGCCGCAGCTGCTGCACTGGCCCCCTGGCGCTGCGCCGGTGCTGGCCCCGGCCTTCAGGCCCTTGCTGGAACACGCCATCCTGGCCAGCGCCCCCGAGCCCTTTGACCCGATGGAGCACGCCTTCCACCACATGGGCGCCGAGCACCTGCAGGACACCGGCCATCTGCATGCCGACTGGACGCTGGTGCACAGCTACCCGCTCAGCCCCGCCCTGCCGGCGATGTCGCACATCTGGCAGACCGGCGAAAGGCCGGAGGGCGACCCGCCACACAGCGTGTCGGCCAAAGGCGCGCCCGAGGCGGTGATGGACCTGTGCCACCTGCCGCAGGACCAGCGCCAGCAGTGGCTGGCGACGGTCAACCGGCTCGCCGGAGAGGGACTTCGGGTGCTGGGCGTGGCCCGTGGGCAGCTGGCCGGCAGGGACTTTCCGGGCAGCGCGCACGAGCTGACTTTTGAGTGGCTGGGTCTGATCGGCCTGACCGACCCACTGCGCCCCGACATCCCCGATGCGGTGGCGCAATGCCGAAGTGCCGGCATCCGGGTGATCATGATCACCGGCGACTATCCGACCACAGCCCGGGTGATCGCCACCCAGGCGGGATTGCCTGATGGGGAAGTGCTGACCGGCAGCGAACTGGCCGCATTGGACGAAGCGGCCCTGCGCGAGCGACTGCGCAATGTGCACACCTGCGCCCGCATCACGCCCGCGCAGAAGCTGCGGCTGGTGCAGGCCCTGCAGGCCAGCGGCGAGGTCGTGGCCATGACCGGCGACGGCGTCAACGATGCGCCCGCCCTGCAGGCCGCACATGTGGGCATCGCCATGGGCCTGCGCGGCACCGATGTCGCGCGGGAAGCGTCCGACCTGGTGCTCGTGGACGATCGCTTCAGCGCCATCGTGCGTGCCATCCGCAGCGGCCGACGCATCTTTGACAACCTCGGGCTGGCGATGCGCTACATCTTCGCCATCCACATCCCGATTGGCCTGCTCGCGCTGTGGCCCCTGCTGGGCGGCCCGGCCCTGCTGCTGCCGCTGCACCTGGCGCTGCTCGAACTGGTGATCGACCCGGCCTGTGCGATTGCCTTCGAGCACGAGGTCGAAGCCTCCGACGTGATGCAACGCCCGCCACGCGACACCCGTCGACCGCTCTTTGGCGTGCGCGATGCGTTGCAGGCCGGCCTGCAAGGGCTGGGCCTCGGCCTGGCGGTTGCTCTGGCGCTGCTGTGGTCCACGCAGTCGATGCTGTGGGCCGTGGATTCGGCGCAGACGCGCAGCCTGGCGATGCTCACGCTGGTGATGGGCAACACCGCCCTGATCCTGATCGGCTGCGGCCGCAGCTGGCGGCGCTGGCATCCGGTGGCGTGGTCGCTGGGGGCTGGATCGCTGGCACTGCTGCTGGCGCTGATGCACTGGCCCTGGTCAGCGGCAGCGCTGGGTCTGGCCCCCTTGCCGGCGTTGGCCTGGATGCTGGCTGCGGCCTGCAGCATCGCCTGTGTGGCCGGGGTCCAGGCAGTCACCGCTGCGCGGTGTGCGCCCAGTGCGTGACCTCTGACCCCTGCCAAACAATGAGCCCGCAGTGTTTCAGGGCGCTTGGCGGGTCAAGGCCTGCAGGGCCTGCGCGTCGAGTGTTTCGTGTTGCAGGAGCGCCTGTACACAACGCAGGAGCACCTCCCTTCTTTCCTGCAACAAAGAGGAAGCACGCACCAGCGCTGTCATGACGATGGCGCGCACCGCCTGATCCATGGCCAGCTGCGTGGCTTCGGACACGGGTTCCCGCTGATGCCATTGCGGGGGCAGATCACCCAGCAGTGCAGCGTGCGGGCTGTCGTAGCTCACGCAGCCCAGCGCCTCGTCCATGCCGTGGCGCATCACCATGTCGCGTGCCAGCTGGGTGGCGCGGACCAGATCGTCGGCAGCACCGGTGGACACGGTGCCGAGCATGAGCTGCTCGGCCGCGCGCCCGCCCAACAGCACGCAGATGCGGTTTTCGAGTTCTTCGCGCGTCATCAGGTAACGGTCTTCCAGCGGACGCTGGAGGGTGTAGCCGAGCGCGCCAATGCCCCGCGGGATGATCGAGACCTTGTGCACCACATCGCTGCCCGGCAGGCTCAGCGCCACCAGCGCGTGGCCGATCTCGTGGTGGGCCACGGTGCTGCGCTCGGCCAGATTCAGCAAGCGATTGCGTTTTTCGAGGCCGGCAACGATGCGCTCGATGGCCGCAGTGAAGTCGGCCAGCGTGACCTGCTCGGCATGGCGGCGCGTGGCCACGATGGCCGCCTCGTTGACCAGGTTGGCCAGGTCCGCGCCCGAGAAACCCGGCGTGAGCGACGCCACCTCTTCCAGCGACAGCCCGGGCGCGAGCTTCACCTTGCGCGCATGCACCTGCAGGATCTGCACACGGCCGACCCGGTCGGGCTTGTCCACCAGCACCTGGCGGTCAAAGCGGCCAGCGCGCAGCAGCGCCGGATCGAGGATTTCGGGGCGGTTGGTGGCCGCCAGGATGATCACGCCGGCCGTGGTGTCAAAGCCGTCCATCTCGGCCAGCAGCTGGTTGAGGGTCTGCTCTTTCTCGTCGTGCCCTCCCCAGCCGCCCAACACGCCGCGTGCCCGACCCATCGCGTCGAGTTCGTCGATGAACACGATGGCCGGCGCCAGCTTGCGCGCCTGCTCGAACAGGTCGCGCACCCGCGAGGCGCCCACGCCCACGAACATCTCGACGAACTCGCTGCCCGACATCGAGAAAAACGGCACCCCCGCCTCGCCCGCCACCGCCTTGGCCAGCAGCGTCTTGCCGGTGCCGGGCGGCCCGACCAGCAGCACCCCCTTGGGGATGTGCGCGCCCAGACGCCCGTAATCCTCGGGGTGCTTGAGGAAATCCACCACCTCCACCAGCTCCTGCTTGGCCTCGTCCACGCCCGCCACATCGGCAAAGGTTACGCCGGTGTCCTGCGTGACATGCACCTTGGCCCGGCTCTGGCCGATCTGCATCAGCCCTCCCATGCCCTGGCGCTGCACCAGTTTGCGGATCAGCAGCCACCACAGCCCGAAGAACACCAGCGAAGGCAGGATCCACGACAGCACGTCGCGCAGCAAGCTGCTTTGCAACAACCGCCGGTAGGGCACATGGAAGCCATCGAGCCAGGCCGCCAGTTCGGGCTCGACCCGCACGGTCACCAGCTCGCGCTTGCCCTCCTCGGGGGTTTTGAGGTGCCCGCTCAGGTGGGTCTCGGTCACGAGCACGTCCTGCAGCCGGCCGTCGCGCAGGGCCTGCGCGAATTCGTCGTAGCCCACCAGCTGCGTCTGCCCGGCGGCCAGCCAGGTCTGCAGGCCCAGCACCATCAGCAGGGCAGCGATCCAGTACAGCCAATGCCAGAGGTTCTTGCGGTCCATATTCAGACCTCGTGCTGGCGATGCCGCCTGTGCGCGGCGGGCTCGTGGTGGGCACCGATGGCGTCAAAGGCCTGGCGGTAGCGGCGCAGCCGCGCCTGCACCCGTCCCAGCAGGCTGCCCGGGAGATAACCCGTCGGTCCCAGCTCGCCCCAGGGCAGGCCGCTCAGCAGCGTCATGCCCTCGCCCACCGTGCTGGCCACATGGATGTGAAAGCGCCCCTGTGCGACCGCCTCGACCACCCGCTCGTCCAGCATCAGGTGGCGCCGGTTGCGCGCGGGCATGAGTACGCCCTGCGTGCCGTCCAGCCCCACGCGCTCACAGCTCTTGAAGAAGCCCTCGATCTTTTCATTGATCCCGCCCACCGGCAGCATGTCGCCTTGCGCATTGAGCGAGCCCGTCACCGCGATGCCCTGCGCCAGCGGCACGGCGGCCAGCGAAGACAGCAAGGCGTAGAGCTCGGCACACGAGGCCGAATCGCCTTCAATCCCGCCGTACTCCTGTTCGAAAACCAGGCTGGCCTCGAGCGCCAGCGGGGCCATGTGGGCGAACAGCGACATCAGGTAGCTGTGCAGCACCAGCACGCCTTTGTCGTGCACCGGTCCGGAAAGTTCGACCTCGCGGTCGATGCTCAGCAGGCCCTTGTCTCCGGCATGGGTGCGCGCGGTCACCCGCATCGGAAAGCCAAAGCTGTAGTCGCCCAGCATCACCACGCTCAGGCCATTGACGCTGGCCTCCATGCGACCGCTCAGAGGCAACACGCACTCCCCTTGCGCCAGAGCATCGAGCAGCCGCTCCTCGGGCTGGTTGTGGCGGTGCATGCGCGCCTGAAGGGCGGCCTGCACATCGGCCCTTTGCACTTGCTCGGCTTGCCGTGCGCGCGCCAGCGATGCACTCTCCATGACCAGCGCTTCCGCCCTGGCCAACACGGCGCTCTGGCGAAACTGGTCCTGCGCCTGTCGATGGCTGTCCTCGATCAGCAAGGCGGTGGCCGCTGCCGAAAAGTGCGGCAGGCCCCAACGCGCGCAGGTGCGCGCCACGAACACGGCGGTGTCGTGCCAGGTCTGCGGTCCCGCCAGGAAACTGTCGGCAAAGTCCACCTTGCAGCGAAAGCGGCGGGCCAGTTCGGGGTCGAGCGCCTGCACCGCCTCGAACTCCTCGGGTGCGGCCAGCAGCACCAGTTTGACCTCGGCCTGTACCGCTTCGGGCGTGAGGGACACCGCCGCCACCGGTGCATACAGCACCCCGGGCTCGTCGATCTGCAGGCGTCCGCAACGCACAAAGCGGCTCAGGCGCTCCCACACCGGCGGGTCGGCCAGCACATCGCGCAGGTGCAGCATCAGAAAACCCCCATGCGCACGCAGCAGGCTGCCGGCGCGGATGCGGGTGAAGTCGGTCAGCAGCATCTCGCCGTCCGAGGCGTATTCAATGCAGCCGAACAGCTGGCGGTAGGTCGGGTTGTCCTCCTGCAACACCGGCGCGCCCTGCAGCCCGTGGTTGTCCACCGCCACATTCACACGCAGCCCGCCCAGCAGGTCGTCCAGCGCTTCGAGCCGCAGGTCTTCGTCTTCGGTGTTGCCCTGAAAAAGTTCCACATGTTCGAGCACCTCGGTCTGCAGGGCCTGCAACCAGTCGTCGAGGCGCTGCATTTCGACAGCTGCCGGGTGCACCGACACACGGATCTCCTGCCAGGCGCGCTCGAGCAAGGGCCGCACGATCTGGCGGCGCAGTGCAGCCAGACCTTCGTTGCGCACATGCTCGAGCGCCCGGGTCTTGTCCAGGAAGGCCGCGATCTCGTCGCGCAGGGCGGCCTCGGCCTGATCGATGCTGGCGCGCGCCTGCGGGCTGAGCGCCATCGCCTTGCCGGTGGTCAAGGGTTCACCCTTGTCGTCGTGGCAGGTGAAGACCAAATGGCCCTGATCGCGCATCAGGCTGAAATGCCGGGCCTCGGCAAAGGTGTTGAGGTCGGCGTAGGCCCGTGACTCCTCGCTTTTGTAGGCCTGCTCGATGCGCTCGCTCTCGGCTTTCACATCGGGCTCGGCCAGCCGGCGGGGAATGTCGGTCTGCAGCCGCTTGGCCAGCTGCACCATGGCCTGGCGCAGCTGCCGCCCCTCGCCCGCAGGCAGGCGCAAGGCCAGTGGCCGCTCGGGCTGCGCCACATGGTGCAGGTAAAGCAGGTCGGGTGGCACCGGACAGGTGGCGGCGTGGTGGCGCATGAGCTGGCGCATGAGCGTGGTGCGGCCAGTGCCCACTTCGCCCACGACCAGCAGGTTGTAGCCCGGCAGGGCCATGCCCAGCCCGAAGCGGGCCGCTGCCTCGGCACGTGGCTGCCCGATCCAGGGCAGGGGCTGTGCGATCAATTCCTGGGTGCTGGTGAAACCCAGACTGTCCGGGTCGACCCGCCGCAACAGATCGGCAGGCTCAAGACGCTGGCAGGGCATGGCAACAACAGCAAAGGCAAGGCATGACCCATTGTGGTCAGCGGCCAGCACTGCTGTCGATACACCGGCAGGTTCAGTGTGTGTTCTGCCTCACCGAACACGCGTGGTGCAGCCTGCGGTTTTCAGTCCACCGAGATTTCTGTGCGCTCCAGGATCTTCTGGACCAGCGGGTGGTGGCGTGAGCGGTGGCTGTAGATGGCGTGGATGTCCTCTTTCACGTGGCTCTGACCGAGCAGGGTCAGGCCGGGCATGAGCGCCAGGTCCTGGGCACCCAGGGCGCTGACGGGGAACACGCCCAGTCCCCGCGCCGCAAATACCGACAAAAGTGCGCTGTCTTCGAATTCGCCAACCACTCGTGGACGGATCTCCAGCCCGTCGAGCCAGTGGTCCAGTGCGGCACGCACGGGCGCGTGGTGCGTCGGCAAAAGCACCGGCACATCGCCCAGACTCTGCGGAAACTTTGAACAGGTGTCTTCATTCACCCATTGGCTGGGGCCGTACCAGTGAATCGGCGAAGACACCAAGCGCTGGCTGGAGACGCGCAGGTTCGGGTTGGCGGGCGCCCCCTGCCCGGCCAGCACCAGGTCCAGGTGGTGCAGGGCAAGTTCGGCCATCAGGCTCTCGAACTCCCCTTCGTGGCACAGCAGACGCAGCCCCGTCACCTGGAGCACGGGGTCGAGCAGGGTGTGTGCAGCGAGCTTGGACAGGCCGTCGGACAGACCTATCGACAGGCGGATGGCGGGTCCTGCGGCAGCATCGGCCACTTCGCCGGGGATGCGCTGGCCGATCTCGAAAATTTCTTCGGCCCGGGCATAGGCGACCCGCCCGGCCTCGGTCAGCACCAGCCCACGACCCTCGGGCTTGAGCAGCTGGTGGCCGATGGATTTCTCCAGCTCGCGCACCTGCGTGCTGATGGTCTGGATGGCAATGTCCAGCCGCGCGGCAGCGCGGGCCATGCCACCCTCCTTGGCGACCACCCAGAAGTAATACAGATGACGGTAGTTGAGTTGGCTCACGGATGTCCTGGCGACGAAGTGCCGCCTGATCAGGCCAGGGATTGCCGATCGCGGATGCGGTGCACCTGGGCCACATCGAGCACCCAGACAAGGCCATCACCGATCTGGCCAGTGCCGCAGGCGCCCATGATGGCATCACGGATGGCGTCCACCATATCGTCCGGACACAACACGCAGACCATGAACTTCTCCGTGAAATCGGTCAGCTCATCGCGCACGCTGCGCTTATCGACGGACGCCGGGGCAGTGAAGCCCTCGGCCTTGAACATCGTCACGCCCGGAAAGTTGGGAATGGCCCGCAAGGCCTCGCGCAGGCGGTCGCGGCGGTTGGGGCGGATGATGGCTCGGATTTCCTTCATGTGTGTCTCCTTGAATCAGGCTTCCCGGGGCAGGTCGTCAAACCAGCGGTAGAGCGTGGGCACCACCACCAGGGTCAGCAAGGTGGACGAGAGCAGCCCACCGATCACCACCACGGCCAGCGGTCGTTGAACTTCAGAGCCAGGGCCAGTCGCAAACAGGAAGGGCACCAGACCCAGCAGCGCGACCGTGGCGGTCATCATGACCGGGCGGAAACGCTGCACACAGCCTTCGCGTACCGCTTCGGCAATCGACAGACCGTCCTCGCGCAGTCGGCGAATGCAGCTGACCAGCACCACCCCGTTGAGCACCGCAATGCCCCACAAGGCGATGAAGCCCACCGATGCCGGCACACTGAGGTACTCGCCCGTCACGAACAAGCCGATCACACCGCCAATCGAGGCAAAGGGCAGCACCAGAATGATCAACCCAGCCAGCCGCAGTGAATTGAAGAGCATGAACAGCAGGAAGAAGATGGCAGCAATCGTCAGCGGCACGATGACCATGAGGGTTTCCATGGCGCGCTCCATGTTTTCAAACTGGCCGCCCCAGGACAGGTAGTAGCCCTCGGGCAGGCGCAGCTCAGCGTCGACGCGGCTCTGCACCTCGGCCACGAAGCCACCCAGGTCACGGCCGCTGACGTTGGCGCCCACCACCACACGCCGTTTACCCGATTCGCGGCTGATGGTGGGCGGGCTGTCTTGCAGCTCGATGCGGGCCACCGCCGACAGGGGCACCAGGGTGCCGTCGCTGGTGCGCAGTGTGCTGTTGCGTATCGCCTCGACCGAGCTGCGGTATTCAGGCGGGTAGCGCACCAAGATGCCAAAGCGCCGCTGGCCCTCGTACAGTTGCCCGACCTCGTTGCCACCGAAAGCAGTTTCGATCAGATCGTTCACATCGGCCACATTGATGCCATAGCGCGCAATCGCCTGTCGGTCGATGTCGATGGTCAGTGTCTGCTGGCCCGACAGGCGCTCGACACGGATATCGACGGCGCCTGGCACGGTACGGACAATCCGCGCCAGGTCTTCCGAGACGCGCTTGAGTTCGTCCAGGTCGTCGCCGAAGACCTTGATCGCCAGCTGCGAGCGCACACCGGTCACCATCTCGTCCACCCGCTGGGCGATCGGCTGGTTCATGATGACCTGCACACCCGGCAGCACCGACAAAGCCTTGCGGATGTCCTCCTCGATCTCGGCCTGAGTACGTCCGGCCTCGCGGTCAATCACCGCGATCGGATCGGACTCGTTCGGCCCGGCCGGATCGGCCGGTGACTCGCCACGGCCAAGTTTGGAAATCACAGACTTCACGCCCGGCACCTGGGACACCAGCTTCATGGCTTCGGTTTCGACCTTGAGCGATTCGTCCAGCGAAATGCTGGGCACGCGCACGATCTGCGGCACGATGGAGCCCTCTTTCATGGTCGGGATGAAGCTCTTGCCCAGGAAGGGAAACAACGACATCGAGCCCAGCAGCAAGGCAATGGCCACCAAAATGGTCTTTTTCTCGGCCCCGAGCGCCAGGTGCAACAGGTTGAGGTAGTGGCGCTTGAGAAAAGCGATTGGTCGGGTGTCGTGGTCGCTGCCGCCGCGCAGGATGTAGCTGCACAGCACCGGCGACAGGAAAAGCGAGACCGCCAGCGAAACCGCCAGCGCGATCGCAATCGTCAGCGCCAACGGGCCGAACATCTTGCCTTCCATGCCCGACAGCATCATCAGTGGCAGGAACACCAAAATGATGATCGAGATGCCATAGACGGTGGGCTTCGCGATTTCGCTGGTGGCCTCCAGGATCACGCGCAGCCGGGACTCCCGGGAATTGCCCGCCTGCCCGAGCTTGTGGAACACGTTTTCCACCACCACCACCGTGCCGTCGACCATCAGGCCGATGGCGATGGCGAGACCTCCCAGGGACATGAGGTTGGCCGACAATCCCAGCCGGTTCATGGCCATGAAGGTGACCAGAGGCGTGATGACGATGGTGGCCACCACCACCAGACTGGAGCGCACATCACCCAGGAACAGGAACAGGATGATGATGATGAAGACAATGCCTTCGAGCAATACCTTGGTTACCATCCAGAGTGCAGAGTCGACCAGCTCGGTACGGTCATAAAAAGGCTCGATCTGCAGGCCGCCAGGCAACATGCCCTGGCTGTTGATCTCATCGACCTTGGTCTTGATGCGGCTAACCACCTCCTTGGCATTGCCGCCGCGCAGCATCATCACGATACCGGCCACCGCCTCGCTGTCACCGTTGCGTACGATGGCGCCCTGACGCACCGCAGCGCCAATTTGCACCTGAGCGACATCACGCACGAAGACAGGCACACCCCGCTCTTCCTTCAGGATGATGTTGGCAATGTCATCGGATGAGCGTATCAGACCCACACCCCGGATGAGGTACTGCTCGGCCGCCGAGCGCAGCACACCGCCACCGGCATTGGCGTTGTTGCGCTCTACCGCTTCCAGCACCTCGCGCAGCGAGAGCCTGTAGTGGCGCAGGCGATCGGGGTTGACGAGCACCTGGAACTGCCGTTCCAGGCCACCCATGGAGTTGATTTCTGCCACGCCCGGGATCGAGCGCAGCATCGGGCGCAGCACCCAGTCCTGCACCACACGCCGCTCCATCAGCTCCTCGGGGGTGAGCTGGCGCTGGCCATCGTCCGGATGCACGAGGGTGTACTGGTAGACCTCGCCCAGACCGGTAGACACCGGCCCCAGCACCGGCACCACGCCCTCGGGCATGCGGGGTGTGACTTCGAGCAAACGCTCCATCACCAGCTGACGCGCAAAGTAAACGTCGGTCTTGTCGGTGAAGACTAGGGTGATGAGGGACAAGCCGGCACGGTTGAGGGCGCGCATCTCGGTCAGGCCAGGCAGACCGGTCATGGCGATCTCCAGCGGCACGGTGACAAAGCGCTCAACCTCCTCGGGCGAGCGGCCAGGCACTTCGGTGGCCACCTGCACCTGCACGTTGGTCACATCAGGAAAGGCATCCACCGACAGGCGCATGGCAGCCCGCAGACCAAAGCCGAGCAAGGCTGCGGCCACCACCAGCACCAGCAGCCGCTGGCTCAGCGCTGCACGTATCAATGATTTGAGCATGCTGCGTCCTTACTGGAGTTCGGCGCGCTTGCGCTCGTTGTGCAGGTGAAAGGCGCCCTGCACGACCACTGGATCGCCTTCCGAGAGGCCTTTGGTCACCGGACGCCGCGTGTCCTGCGCCGCGCCCAACTCGACCGGTACATAGCGGAAAGTGTTTTCCGCGACGCGCACATACACATGGTCGCGGTCACCTTCGCGGATCACGGCCTCCTGAGGCACCACCAGCTGACGGACCGACTCACCGCGGATGCGCATGGTGGCGAGCATCTGCGGCTTGAGGTCCCGGCCAGGGTTGTCGACCTGGGTTCGGATCGGCACGGTACGGGTATCCGGCGATACGGTGTCCCCCACATAGACGATCTTGCCCGACAACTGTCGCCCGCCAAGCGCGGGCACCTCGATGTCCACACGCTGACCGACCTGCACCGCGCGGGCAGTCTGTTCGGGCAAGGCTCCGACCACCCAGACATTGCCAAGGTCGGCCACGGTGAAGAGCGGGTCGCCGGGCTGAGCCACCTGACCGTTACTGACGTTGCGCTCGATCACAACGCCGGACTGGGTGGCCAGCACCGCCGCATGCGGCTGCAAGGTACCACGCTCGCGCAGGAGGTCAATGGCTGGCTGCGAAATGCCCAGCAGACGCAATTGGTCGCTCTGGGCACGCAGTTCAGCACGCGCCACCGACAGTTCCGATTCGCGGCGCTGCAATTCAGCCGCGCCGATGACATCGGCCTGGAACAGCTGTCGCGCGCGATCCACAGCGCGATCGGCCAGGCCAGCATTCGAGTGGGCTCGGAGATAGGCCATCTGGGCCTGGGTGAGCTCAGGACTGGCCACATTGGCCAGAGACTGGCCATTGCGCACGCGGTCACCCACCTCGGCCAGTACTTCCGTCACACGACCGGTAACCGATGCACCGATGCGTGTGACCAGACGCTCGTTCGCCTCGATCCGGCCCGGGACCTCCTGGACAGGCACCAGATCGGCCATGGCTGCAGCAGCCACCTGAAAGCGGCTGGCCATGGCGGCATCGATGCGGATCTGCTGGGCTGCTTCGGCAGCAGCGGAGGCCTCGGGACTGGGCGCTGCGGCGCGCGAGGCATCCGACTTCTGGCCGCATGCAGACAGCAGCAAGGCGGCAGCGACAGCCGCTGCCACGGGTGCACAACGCAGTACGGAAGGTGCTATGTCATAAAAAGGCATGGTGGTGCTCATGGTGAAGTGGATGAGGGATCGGCCGCATAACGACCGCTGAGCTGTTCAAGACTGATGCGCGCTGCCTGTTGCTGGTAGCGGGCCTGCAGCAAATCGGCGCGAACGGTACGCAGCACGCGCTGGGCATCGAGCACATCCAGAATGCCTCGCTCGCCGAAACGGTAGGCTGCCTCGGCCACGCGCAGGGCCGCCTCTGCATCGCGCAGCACCCCCTGGCTCAGGGCTTCGACACGCAAGCGGGCCATGTCCAAGGCTCGCCAAGCCAGCAGGACCTGCTGCTCCAGTACAGCCTGCTGGCCCTCATAGAGCACACGGCTGCGTTCGAGTTCGGCAGCAGCCTCGCCCACCGGACCACGGCGCTGGTCCAGCAACGGCAGTTGCACGCCAACACCCCACTGGGTTTGTCTGACCTGCGGGTCTTTCATTTCGGTGTAGCGCAGATCGATGGCAGGCAGCACACTGGCGCGCGCAGCGTCCAGTCGATGACGTGCACGCTCAAGTTCATGGCGCAGACTTTGCAACTCCGGATTGCTCTCGCGTGCCGTCTGCTGTAGCCGAGCCAGATCCAGCGGCTCCTGGCGCTCCACGCCCGTATCGGGCTTCAGGGTCCAACGCGCCGGCAGCTGGCCTGCCGCAAGCCTATTGATCTCCAGCAACGACTGCTCGGCCTTGAGGGCCGCGCTCTGCTTTCGCTCCCGAGCCGTGATGACTTCGGCATCGGCCTTGATCAGTTCGTAGCGCGCCGCCTCGCCACTGTCGACCCGCACTCGCACCCGCTGGCGCACCTGCTCAAGCAAGCTCAAGGCTTCGGCGGCGGCATCGGCCTCTGCCTGGTGCAGCAGTGCTTCGTGGATGCGCAGTCGCAGCTGAGCAATCAGGTCATTGCGAACCATCGCCAGATGCTGCTGGGCGCTGCGCTGCCCAGCCTGTGCCGCATCGATGCGTGCACTGCGCAACCAAGGGTTTTCAATCGGCTGGGAAAACGTCCAGGCTTGCCCGCGTTGCCCCGTGGTGGCGGAGGGGTCCTGCATCTGCCAAGGTCCACGGGACCATTCAAGCCGTGGATTGGGCAATGCCCCCGCGGTAGTGACCGCAGCACGTGCTCCTTGCAGGACCTGGCTGGCGGACAAAAGCCCAGGGTTATGGTTCAAAGCGATCCGGATGATCTCTTCGACTGTGAATTCAGCCTGACGCACAGGGGAAGCGGCACCTTGCGGCACCGAAGCCATCGGCTGAGCGAAGATCGCCGTGCTCATGCCGGCACCTGTCATGAGCACGGCCAGGCAAGCACCCGTCATGATCGATCGCGGCATATCGGGCTCCTCAATGGAAATGGGTTGTTCATCTGGTCTGCTTTTTCATGTGCAAGCGGTGAACTTTACGGCGATAAAAGCACCAATAAAAGCAGAGCAAAAATGAAATTGACTTCTATTTTTCCTGATTAAAAATACCCCTGTGACCCCACAGCTTTTCAATCCGGACAACCGGCATGGGGGGCAGCGTGCAGCCGGGCGAGGCCTTGCCCCAAGGCGTGGGCCGGCAGGTGAGCGGATTGAATGGCCTGCCCGCAGCACTGGCGGTCAGCCGGCGCGCACGATCAGGCGCTGGCGATGTCGATCACCACATTGCCAATCGCCTGCCCCGACTCCACCGCCTGGTGGGCCAGCACAGTCTGCGCCAGGCCAAAACGCGGCCCGATGGTGTGCTGCAGCGTGCCGCTTTCGAGCAAGCCGCTCAGCCGGGCGATGGCCACGGTCCGGTCCGCAGGGCTGAGGTCGTAGACCAGGAAGAACTTCACCCCCAGCGAGCCAAACAGCCAAGGGCGGTACTGGAAGTTCTGCTCGAGCCCATTGGAGCCGTAGCAGACCACGGTCCCATGCGGCTTGAGGGCTTCGGGCGCCCATGCCGCAGTGCCCGAAAAATCCATGTCGATGACCACATCGACACCCTGCCCCTGGGTCAGCTCGCGCACTCGGGCCGCCACCGGCTCGCGCTTGTAGAAGATCGGCGACTGCAGGCCCGCAGCCTGGGCGTGCGCGGCGCGCTCGGCCGAACCGACCGTGCCCAGCACCTGCGCCCCGGCCTGGTGCACCAGCTGCGTGATGTAGTGCCCCACCGAAGAAGCCGCCCCCACCACCAGCACCTGTTTGCCGCGCAGGTCGCCCGCCAGGCGTTCGGCCCAGGCCACGGCCTGCACGGCCGTCAGTGCAGGAATGCCGAAACAGGCGCCGGCAGCGAAATCAGTGTTGTCGGGCAAGTGCACGGCCTGGGCCTGCGGCAGCACCACGTATTCGGCCGCCGTGCCCATGGGGCGCTGCCACTGGGCATTCCAGGTCCAGACACGCTGGCCCAGACGCTGGCGGTCCACGCCCTCACCGACCTGGTCGATGACGCCGGCACCATCGCTGTGCGGCACGATCAGGGGGTCGGTGACCGGCCGGGCCCGGCGCGACTTGACATCCGAGGGGTTGACCCCCGACGTCACAAGGCGCACACGCACCTCGCCCGGGCCGGCCTGCGGCGTGGGCAATTCACCGCAGGTGAGGACCTGCTCGGCGGCTCCGGGTTGGGTGTACCAGACGGCTTGCATGACGCGGCTCCTGTGCGCTTGGATGGCGCCGCATCTTAGGGCCGTGTGGCACTGCTGCCCGACACGCGCGGGACAAACAGCGCAGCAGCGACCGAAGCCGGATCAGACCCGCTCGAGGATCAGCGCAATGCCCTGGCCCACGCCAATGCACATCGTGCACAGCGCGTAGCGGCCGCCGGTGGCGTGCAGGCGGTTGACGGCGGTGGTGGCCAGGCGCGCACCCGAGGCACCCAGCGGGTGGCCCAAGGCGATCGCACCGCCCCAGGCGTTGACACGCTCGTCGTCGTCCTTGAGGCCCAGCATGCGCAGCACGGCCAGGCCCTGCGCGGCAAAGGCTTCGTTGAGTTCGATCACGTCCAGCTGTTCGAGCTTCAGACCTGTCTGGGCCAGCACTTTTTGCGTGGCCGGTGCCGGGCCGATGCCCATGATGCGCGGGGCCACACCGGCAGTCGCCATGCCCACCACGCGGGCCTTGGGTGTCAGGCCGTACTTGGCGGCCTCGGCCTCACCGGCCAGCAGCAACGCGCAGGCGCCGTCGTTCACGCCCGAAGCATTGCCCGCTGTCACGGTGCCGTCCGGGCGCACCACGCCCTTGAGCTTGGCCAGGGCTTCCAGGCTGGTTTCGCGCGGGTGCTCGTCGGTGTCGACCACGATGGCGTCGCCCTTTTTCTGGGGGATGGTCACCGGGCAGATTTCACGGGCCAGATGGCCGGCCTTGATGGCCGCGACCGCACGCAGCTGGCTGTTCATGGCCATGCGGTCCTGCGCTTCGCGCTCGATCTTGAAGTCGGTGGCGACGTTCTCGGCGGTCTCGGGCATGGAGTCCACGCCGTACTTTTCCTTCATCAGCTTGTTGACAAAGCGCCAGCCAATCGTCGTGTCGTAGACCGCGTTGGCTCGCGAAAAAGCGCTCTCGGCCTTGGGCATGACAAACGGTGCGCGGCTCATGCTTTCCACCCCGCCGGCGATCATCAGGCCGGCTTCGCCGGCCTTGATGGCGCGCGCAGCCGTGCCCACGGCGTCCAGGCCCGAGCCGCACAGGCGGTTGAGGGTGGCGCCGGGCACGTCAATGGGCAGACCCGCCAGCAGGCTGCTCATGTGGGCCACGTTGCGGTTGTCCTCGCCGGCCTGGTTGGCGCAGCCATACAGCACGTCGGTCACGGCCGCCCAGTCCACATTCGGGTTGCGGGCCATCAGCGCCTTGAGCG
>JACCDK012198966.1_pt1 | contig 21823 bp, 21 predicted proteins | sample 7445871 | NCBI WGS metagenome assembly JACCDK01 (sample SAMN15323436, study PRJNA562643) | freshwater metagenome | isolation source: river surface water | place: USA:Blue River Watershed | collected 2017-08-15
CATGCGTCTAGACCATGTTTCTTATGTGACTTCCCATGATCAACTAGCTGACACAGTACAACGCTTAGGTGCGCGCCTCGGTAGCACCTTTGTTGACGGTGGCATCCACCCACGATTTGGAACACGCAACTTCACATGTGCACTTAAGAACGGTCAATACATTGAGGTTGTATGTCCGCTTGATCACCCAGCAACAGAACAAACACCATGGGGTAAAGCTGTATCAAAGAAAGCCAACGAAGGTGGAGGTTGGTTTACATGGGTTTTCAGCACCAGGGACATTACACCAATTGAAGAGAAGTTTGGACGCGAGGCAATCGAAGGTCATCGCACACGCCCAAATGGTTCAGACTTAAAGTGGAAGCAAATCGGCGTAAAGGAGATAGCGGACACTCGTGAATTCCCATTTTTTATTCAATGGCTATCTGCCGATCATCCTTCGCAAGATGGAACCCCACTCGCGGAGATAGAGAAGATTGTGATTGCTGACAGCAATCAACTAGCTGAATCTTGGTTCAAGGAAGAGATCCTTGATTCACTGGGTGACGTGGATATCGAATGGGTTGACCCCTCAGCAAACGATAATCAATCTGGAATAGTTTCAGTCCAACTATCAACCCCCGAAGGAGTAATAAAGTTGGATTAAGATTTATGCGATATGAGGAGTTAATTACGTATCAAATTTTAGCGTCTGGAACAACGAGTCTATTTATTCTAAAGAAAAGCACCCATGCGAGAACTACTATGGCTGACAGAATCAGATTCACCCTTGTGCCCGTATCTTCCATAAAGAAATTAATTACCAAAAATAGAGCCAATGTCAAAGTTGACTCAAGCAAATAATTACTTGACAGATTGTTCTTTCTCACACGAAAAAACATGTAGATAGCGGCAGCAATGAGGAAATTTCTTAAATCAAACTGGAGTGTGGGCAACAGAAGAAGAAGAAGTAAACTGTCCCTACCTATGAAGTTCATTCTGTAGCTAAACATTAACATTGACATTATCGAGATTATTGCGAAATCATAGGTATGTACATAAGCGAGAAGTAATGGGGACAAGCTAGTAGTCAAAAAAACAGGAAACTCAATCTTGCGATTTCTAAATTTTAATGCGGTTAAAAGAACCACAGAAATGTAAACTGCAAAACTAACAAATAACCAGAATGTATGGTGGCCAGAAATAGATCCGACAACTGACCAGAGACTATTTTCTCTGCTGATACTCGAAGTGGTTTCGCTGGACCTGCCCAACAGGCGCACAACCCAGAAGTAGTCTAAAGGCATTCTGTATACAAGTGAAACTGAAATGTGCAAAATTAATTCGTAGCAAATAAATCTAAAAACAACATTTCGAGAATTTTTCCTAAAAAAAATCACAACCAGTACAGGAATCAATAATTGTGGTTTGAGTTCAAAAGGAATGATCAACAGAAGCGGCATTAACCAGACCGAGCGACTTGAAATATTTTTGCTGCGATCTTCAACCATTTGTTGAAGTTTAAGGAATAAATAGATTAAACCTAGAACAACCCCAGAATGCTGGACACTATCCACCATCGCCCTAATCGGACTTGTAGATAAGAGTGCGAATGCAGCCAAAAAACGCTCGTTGCTCGAAATTGATTTTGGAATTAAATCCCAAAGAACAAGAACTAGGAAGGTGAGATTCGCAAGAACATACAACTTTACGAAGATGAACTCACCGAGTAAGGAATACGCAAAATGATATGGGATGGAAATTACAAAGCTATTAAGGAAGAATGGATCTAGGTAGGGATTGATGTTTTTGTGCAAATCTCGTGCAGCGCTAATCAATGTTTGGCTATCCTGCATAGTGTTTGCTTTATAGGTATATAACAACATCAGACCACAAAGTGGCAGAAGCAAGATTCTTGATGGAATTGCCCGAAATGGATTCTTGCCGTATTCAAAAAAAGTATTCATGAATTATTTCCGAAAACCCCAGGTTGGCGATTCACCTTTAGGAAACCACAAATAGTTGTTAGATTGGGCAGTAAAGCCACTTATCATTTTAATCTGGGAACTTTGAGGACCAAGAATCCACAGAAGACGAGAATGCGTGAATACTCCATTCTCATAACCTAACGAGTCCATAAATTCTTTTATCTGTTTATATACCTCTGCATTCTGAATCTCAACAAGAATTATTGGGCGACAACGTTCAACTGTTTTTGTAGCACCTCTTAAAACAGACAACTCACTTCCCTCAACATCGATTTTCAAGAAGAATATGCTTAAATCATGTTGATCAAGTGTTTGCACTTCGACTTCAGTTCTTAGAATCGTTACTCTTCCCGGTTCGATTCCCAAGTCATGGGTAAGCTGAAACACAAGGGATTCTTTGTGAAATGATGAATACTGAGTGAGCAAACTCCTTCCAATAAGTGGGGTATGAATCGTCTGCCTAAAAACTGAATCGCCAAGTGCTATTTTCATAAATCGGACCTGGTTGCGCATATTTCTTGGAATACGGGGTTCGCGAATTGGATCAAAACAAATAATATTTGAAATAGGTAGAAACTTCGAGATCAGGGCGACCGAAGTTCCATCATTTGACCCAACATCTACGGCTACCGCGTCGTGCTTAGGTACAACTGAGTGGAGCACCGAGAATCCCTCCTCTAATGCCAAATAGCGACAGATCAGCGGTGCTAACTTTCGCACCACAAGATAAAGCATCAATCTCTTACGAACAAGCTTCTGAAGACCCGTAAACTTCCTCACGGAGATAGTCTACGCACAGCCAATCAGGGTCAAACCCATAAACCACATAAACGGGCTACCTAAATAGAAATTTCAAAAAGATTTTCTAATACTTTGATAGATTTAATGAATGTTGAATCTCCAGGGGCTATTTCAAGCTTCAAATTTTCGTAGAATTATAAATGTAATGCTTCTAATTGCAGTTGTTTTCATTTTATTCAGATGGTGGAAACCCACGGAATTAACGGATCTATCTTTTTATACAGAAAGTGGAAAGGCAATATTGAATGGCAAAAACCCTTACAGCTCACCGGATTTGTATCAGAGTAAGTGGGGTGCATTTGGGGCAATTCTGCTTTACTTGGGTTTCGGTTGGTATCCAATAATAGTTGCCTCGTCATTATTACTTATATTGAATTGCTTGGGAATATATTTATTCACAAAAATATCTGCAAATAAAGGCTTCTCACATTTAGGTATTGCCACGGCACTAATCCTTATATCCAGTGTAAATCGTGAGAATCTAGTAAATGGACAGATTACAGGACTAATCTTGCTCGCGATTGCGATTGGTATAAGATATTTAAATCAGACCAAATCAAGCCTTCTTTCTGTTTTTTGCCTGGGTTTTGCGATAGAGATGAAACCCCAAGTCGCCATCCCGTTGATAATTTTCTTGTTCTCCAGAAATCAATTCCCAGCAAGGGGAGTTTTCCTATATTTTATAGTCACACGAATTTGCCTCTTTGCGATAAGTGGAAAATTTATAGAAATAGATCTAGCGATTCTGTTGTTGACTAAATCTACCAAGAATCCAAATGGAGAATGGCACGATACCAATAATATTTTGCCCATACTTGATCACTTTATTAATAATTCTAGTGTTCTTCGAGGTATTGGGCTTGTAGCAACCCTTGTATTGTTATGGGGGATTGCAGCGAGAAAGTCCTTAACCTTTCTAATTTTACTCCCTGTCGTTTTTCCTTATATTCATCTTTACGACCTCACAGGTACTTTAATAATCGCCTTGACACACAAATCGCGAGAATGGCGCCCGATTTCTAATTGGGTTATTACATTAGGAATATTGATTGCACCATTGAAATTCATAAGCATACAGACCATCGTTTTAATTGCTGTATTTTTACTTGCGATAAAAGTAAATGCTATTTCCAAAGTAAATTCAAAGGAAGTACAATTCGAATACATACCTAACATATTTCTACTTTTAAGTGTAGTCATTGCCAAAATAAACAGCAATAGTCAACTAATTCCTTGTGTTACTTTGCTAATGACTGTTTCGGCTATGTTGTACGCAAATTCAATCAGAGAGAGGTTGAATCATTAACCAGCATCCAAATATTGAAAATTCAAGAGTAGTAATTTGTTCGGCGGCTAGGAACGTGGAAACAAAAGTAAAATCCTTTATTGAACTGATGGAAAATTGCTTCCAAAACTTTTTGAGCGTTACATTTGTGATTTGTGAAAGTTTTTCAAATGATTCAACGCGAGCGATTTTAGAAGCATTACAAAAGGAAAATATAAACATAATTTTGCTCGAAGACACAGAAATCGATGCAGCTGAAAGTAGAAGAACTGTTCGAATCGCGTCGGCAAGAAACATGACTGTGCGATATGTGACGGAGCACAAATCAGAATTTGATTATGTAGTCGTCGCCGATGTTGACGGAGTAAACCGAGATCTTTCCAGAAATCGGATCGAATCAAGTTGGGAATTTCCGGGATGGGACATGGTCGCGGCTAACCAACCCTTTAAGTACTATGACATTTGGGCGCTAAGAGCACACAATTGGTCGGAAGGTGACTGCTGGGAAGAATTTAGGGCTCTGAAGGATACGTTTGGCAAAAAGCATGCTCTCAAAATCGCAGTGACTTCAAAAATGAAGTCCATCCCTACTTCTGCAAGTCCTATTCAAGTCGAGTCCGCTTTCGGTGGAATAGCTATTTATCGTATCGAAGCTTTTTTGAAAGGTGATTACAAAGGATATTCCGACGAAGGGAGTGAAGTTTGTGAACATGTGCATTTCCACCAAATGCTACGGAGCAACGGCTTTAGACTTTTCATCAATCCTAAATTAGTTAATTTAAACCGACGCAGCCAGATTTTGACCATATCAAAGGAGTTGTTGCTGAGAATAATGAAAAGAATTTGATTTTTCGGCTAAGATTTCCGTAGGGTTAAAATCGAAACAGGCAAAAGGATGAAGTTTAAATGAGAATTTTAGTTACTGGTGGCGCCGGCTTTCTTGGATCTCATCTTTGTGAGAAACTTGTGTCCTTAAATCATGAAGTGATCGCGCTCGACAATTTCTATACTGGAGAAAAGTGGAAAATCAAAGGTTTAATTACTAACCCTAATTTTGAGATTGTCAGACAAGACGTCACTTCCCCAATCAATTACGAAGTCGACGCAATAATGAACTTGGCATGCCCTGCGTCGCCTGTTCACTATCAAAAATTTCCAGTTCAAACGATAAAAACAAACATCCTTGGTGCAATCAACGTGCTTGATTTAGCCACCAAATTGAGTGTTCCAATTTTTCAAGCGTCTACAAGTGAAGTTTACGGAGATCCAATGGTCTCCCCACAAGAAGAAAGTTATTGGGGGAGCGTTAATCCAATAGGCATACGAGCATGTTACGACGAAGGCAAAAGAGCTTCCGAAACGCTATTTTTTGATTTTCATAGGCAATTTGGTACAAAAATCAAGGTTGCAAGAATTTTTAATACCTACGGACCGAAAATGAGTTTTAATGATGGCCGAGTAGTAAGTAATTTTATTGTGCAAGCACTAAAAAACGAACCCATTTCTATTTATGGGGAAGGAACTCAGACAAGATCATTTTGTTATGTTTCCGATCTTATTGAGGGATTTATCAAGCTAATGTTTTCAAAGGGAGAGATAACAGGTCCCATTAATCTGGGAAACCCAATCGAGTTTACAATGCTTCAACTTGCAGAGGAAGTCATAAGACTTACAAACTCGAATTCAGAAATATCATTCCATGAATTGCCACAAGATGATCCGAAGCAGAGAAAACCAGACATCACAAGAGCAAAAGCGGAATTGAATTGGGAACCTCAAGTTGAGCTAACTGAAGGGTTGAAATTAACAATAAAAGAATTTGCATCCCGCATTTGAAATGAAAATTCAATCTGCTGGAAGATTGGGAAATGTACTATTCATTTGGGCCTACGCAATTAATGTTTCAAAGAACCGGAACACGAAAGTATCTATTTTCACGGACAAATATCACTCGGTTACTGGAAAAGAGTCTACTGAGACCAGGACCCTTCTAGCGGGACCAGATATCGAATTCTACAACTCTGATGTACTTGGTTTATTGCTTGTAATTATCGACTGGATTTCTTCGAAATTCCCCAACATTGGAAAAATCCTAAGAAATGTTCTCGGTATTTCGAATGAGAATGACCCTGAAAAAAAATCAATTTGGATTTACAGAGGTTACTTTCAAAATTCTGATTATGTTTTAAGAAATAAGGAGACAATTGTTGAAAAACTCTCAGCCGCAATTGTTTCGGTTGAACGAGAGAGCGAAAAAGTAAGAGAGTTGAAATCGAGGTACTCTAAATATCAGGTGGTTCATATTCGGCTCGGGGATTTCATAAATACTGATTTCGGAGTTATCTCGCCAAAAAGTTACAAATCAGAAATTGAGTCAAATTTGCCGATATTCATATGTTCCGATGGCTCCCGAGAAGAAATTATCAAACTAGTTGATTTCCCCTTCAACGAAATTTTCACCCCCAAGGAACTGAGCACCTGGGAAACCCTATGCTTGATAAAAAGTGCCACTATATTTATTGGAGCAAATTCAACTCTTTCGTGGTGGGGCGCATTTCTGGCAGTAGATAACGGCAATATTGCCTATCTCCCCAACCAATGGCTGAAATCGGGCAACTCTACGAACTCTGAATTGCTCAGTTTCAAAGGATGTTCGACGTACAAAGCGTGCTTCGTTTAAGTTATTCCAGCAAGAATCTTTCCGTAATTGATGTTTCAGAATCACTTTGGCCGATCAAACTTCGTCGAAACCGTAGAAGCCTAAAACTTCTCATCCACCCCATTGACATGTATACAGCGTCCGCACTTAAAAATTCAGGAGAATTAATTTTCAGCGCAGCTTCAGCAAATCTTCTTGAAACTATGTAGGCATGAGCACCAGGACGGATGTCATTGAGAACTACTTTGAAAGGTATCCCCAATTGTTCGCGAATTAGTAATTTTTTCCCAACCTTATTTCTCACAAACATTGAGTGATTCGCTAAATTACACAGAATCTTTAATAGCCAGTCAAAAGTTCCAGTCAGTATTATGTGAAATCTATCAAGTGTATTTGTGATCAAGAATCCAAGCTGAAAAAAATCTGCATTAAGAGCCAAACCAAGATGAATTAATTCTTGATTCCACCGACTGGAAAGAACGAAATCATCTTCCATGATTAAGGCATACTTTTCTTCAGTCTCCAAGAATTGGCTCATGGCTTTTTGGTGTGATTGCCATGTAGCAGCAATAACGGGGGTTACGAGTGGCGAGACAACGACAGACTTGACGGATACCGCGGAAACCCTGTGAATATCAACCCCAAGGCGATCGCGTTGAGCGTGGACTTCTGACCATCTGTCAATCCGTGAATCCAAATTGATTACATACGCTCTCACAAATGCATTATGCCTTATTATGGAACATGACTCTCACCAAACTCATTCGGCCAATTTATCGTGTCGTCAAAAAGTCGGTCAAGAGCGGCGTAGCGACATTGAACTCTTTTAAGTATCTTAATTCTAGTGCCAGAAATCAATCGCGAAATATCTATTTAGGAAATGTGCTAGTTGTTAAGAAACCAATTTATGCTAAATTAGCCAGACTCTGCGTAGAAAGTTTTCTTTATTACAACCCAGGATGCAAGATTATTGTCAATGTGGATTCTGCGACTGAGCAGGCCGTGTCCAAAGCCTTCAGAAAAGCAAAAGCAAGGCGAAATATAGAAATTAGAAATCTTGGCGATTGTGGTGAATCTTGGCAAGAAATTAAATTAAAGCTCATTCTCGCAATGAAAGACCCACAGGAATTCTTTATGGATGCGGATCTTCGATGGAATGGTCCTATTCCTGAATTGAATGGCACTACTTTTTTCGTAAATGAATTTAAACTTAAAGAAACCTATCCTTATTCGAATTTGCTCGAAATGAGTAACTGGCAATCAAGAAAAGAATTCACAATGAAGAACACCTCATTTCTTTATTGGGGCGGCTTCAAACCAGAGAGACGCGATGAGTTATTTATTCAGGAAGCAATGTGCAAAATACAAGAATTGTATAGTCAGGATGTTATCTCTAAAGAGAATGCAGATTCTATGAATCGCATTAGTGAACAGATTGCGCTAAGTGTTCTAGTTGATGTGAGAAATCAAGATGTGAAATTTTTGAAAGAGACTGATGGATACAGAGATGGGACTTTTGTCGAGTCCAGCTATTTTGGAGCCACAGGATCTATCTTTTAATTCAAGAACTCCATAACTTTATTTTCCCAAAATGGCATCCACAGAGCAGGATTCTCGAACGTCTTCGTAAATTTCCTGGTTCTAGCTAGAACTTCGAGAATATTCTCATGGGTCCAAGAATCTAAGACTTCCACTTCCGGGAAATAAATGGCGAGTGAATCCCACCAAGCTGATTTTTCTACAACAGGAGTAACGCCACGGTAGAGTGATTCCCAGAGGCGATGGGTGTCAACACCGTTCCCGCGCACTGCCGCAACATGACTATATCTCTTGGTTAATTTGTCAAAATCTCGAGGCGCAATTCGCCCGCTGAAGAAATCCCAATACTGAGAAGCAACATCAAAACTTTTTGTAACTTTTTCTCGGGTTGGATGTGTTTTGCCCAATGGCCCGAATAAGACCCTAGTCTTTGAGATATTGGATGCTCCTTGGGTTCTTATAAATTTAGGATTTCCATTGACCCCCCATCTGAAATTTTCAATTCCAAGGGGGATGGAGAACAATCGTGCATTGTCACTTACAAACGAGTTCTGAAGAAAGACTGCTCTGACACTTATTGGTAAATTTATTGGCGGAGTATGAAATTCAAAGTCACTGTTTCCAGCAATAATTACGGAAGCCCGAATTTCATGACCATGCTGATCTACAAGCTCTTGAAGGTTCTCGCTTCGAACAAAAATAATCTTTGCGCTACAAAGCGTAACTTTATTTAGGTTTCTCCAGCGAGGAGGTTCATAAACATAATCAGCTAAATCGGCAAAGGCATCACCAGAAATATAGGGGTATGTATTGCGACGCCAACGTATGGCTCTCTTGGCGTAAATGTAGGCGACCGCTGCTCGCGTAGGGCGCTTCTCATTCATCTGCGACATCCTACAGATTTTAGTTGCAGAAACACTAAATACTCATAAACTTCAGTGTGCTGATTTCCGTATCTGACTTGGTCAAATTTTGGGGTGTAAGACCGAAGAATGTATTGCATATTGGAGCCCATAACGCAGAAGAATTAGATGCGTATACGAGGCACAAATGGAACGAAGTCACATGGATCGAGGCTCAGCCGGACAAAATTGAGTATTTAAAGAATAAAATTCCTCCCCATCACAAGCTCATCCATGCAGCTGTATGGAGCGAAAGCGATATTTCTTTAGATCTGAATGTCATGACAAATACCGAGTCTACTTCTTTGCTCAATTTGGGGACGCACGCCTCCGAACACCCCAAAGTGAGGCTTGACTACCAAATTCCTTTAAAAACCCAAGTTTTGGATGACCTGATTCCATTAAATGAAACACCAGACCTCATTACACTCGATATTCAAGGGGCGGAGCTAAAAGCTTTGGAAGGATTTGGCACACGAATTCGTGAAGTTAAATGGATTTACTGCGAAGTAAATAAGGATTATCTATATGAAGGGTGTTGCCTAGTATCAGACCTGGATTCCTACCTCAACAAGTTTGGGTTTAAACGAATTATCACTCGCTGGACTTATCATGGGTGGGGTGATGCCCTATTCGCACAGGAGTATTTAATTCCTTCTGAAAATAATCTTTGGAGAGTTCAGGTAAAAATTTCCGATTCGATTTGGTTGATAAAAAACTTTAAAATGCGAGTCAAAGAATTCTTAATTAGAGTTAGAGACAGAACTTACTCGCATTCTTAGGTGATGAATGGAATGTCGCGCTCTCTTAACGGTAAGTATCAAAAAAAGCGGGAGTCCCAGGCGCTTGTTGTTATCAAATGATGAGTAATGTCGAATAAATAGTTTAATTAAAATAAGCTTATTTGTAAGGCCCACAACATAATTTGCATGGAAAATATAAGGTTCAGGTGATCCAAGACCAGGCATAATTGACTTTTTCCCATATAGTTTCAACGTTCGCCCAACCGGGAATGCGCACTGAGGTAATTCTAGAAACGACGCCGGAAATCCCTGTTCAGCAAACATTAAAGAAACAATGTCATCATCGCCAATTCTTTTCTGAGTAGAAGATTCTCTTTCGTGTCGAGCGGCGCAGTCTTCAACAAAGTTTCTATTGAAAGCGGAAACCCTAAATGCGACAAATCCCATACATAGCTTTGGGTTTGATGGATCATCAGTGAAGCTTTGGATTTGTATCTCCACAGACTTCCGCTCTTCAAAAGCCTTCTCAATCGCAGGAAGGGGATTCAAGTTCCAATATACGTCTGTATCCGAGTAAACTATAAACTTGAAATCTAACTCCAACATCTTCATCAAGAGCTGCCACTTATACTGAACAATCTGATAGAAGTTCTCTGTAGAGAAGTCTTGATATTCAGCTGACGTATTAGATCTCCGGTCGGCAGTAAGTAAATTTAACTTAATGTAGTGAACACGATGGGATTCTGGCAGGCCTACCGAATCCCTCTCATCGAGGATTCCAATAAATACTGGGGCATTCGTTCTATCTAAAACGCTCTGGAGTGCAATTTTGGGCAATTCCCCAAGCTGGCCTATTAACAATAGACAAACAGCTAAGTTGCTTGATTCTGCTTGAGCCATAATTCACCTCAAAACATATGCCGCGGGAATCTGTAAACCTTTCGTGCCTATAATTCCATACTATGCCAGCTAAGGAAGCAAACGCCTCGATTACCTTGAGTGCGATTATTCCTGTCGGAGGCTTCCCAAATGGAGATGCAACTTTAAAGTCCTGGGTACTAAACGAACTCCCGCGCGGTCTAGAAGTGATACTGGTGGTAGATTCCGATGAAGAATCAGTGAGAAAATCTATCCAAGAAATAGCAGCGTCGGTCAATGGAAATGTAAAAGTGCTACTTAGCCAACATCGAAACCCAGGCTCGACTAGAGAAATCGGTTTAAGAGCCTGCCGGGGCACTTGGGTGTGCTTCTGGGATGCTGATGATTTACCGGAAGTTACAAATGTATGGAGCAATGTGGATAATAGTGCGCATCAGGAAGCTGACATTATTGTAGGTAACTTTCGAAGCCTTGATGTCGAAACCAAGACTGAAGTAGAACATCTCCATGGGACAGGTGATCGATTAATGAATGTGTACCTGAACCCAGGACTATGGCGATTTGTATTTAAAACCAAACTTCTTGAAGATATGTTATTTCCTGGTCTCACAATGGGAGAGGATCAAGTGTTCCTATTCCGTTCAATTACAAAATCAAGAGAGATTGAATTCGTAAACGATTTTTTCTACAACTATTACGTGTATTCAAGTGGTCAACTTACCAAATCGACCGACATTTCGGTGGATTTAATGAAGGCACGGGATCTCTGCAAAGAGATTTATGTGGCAGAGAAAAATAATTATTTGTTATCTGCGATATTTAAACAAGACTTGACTCTTATTAAGCGGGGAAAGTTATCAATAAAATTCAATACTATTTGCGATTTAATAAATTTGTCCTCTCGGTCAATCAATAATCTGAGGACACTTTTCGGCGTAATCTCAAAGGTCTACTATGACAAATAAAAGGAAGATAACGATTGCATTAACAGGTGGCTTGGGAAATCAACTATTTCAGTTAGCTGCGGCGTTGAGCTGCGCAGGCAGTGGAACTGTTCAAATTTTGAAGCGACAAGGCCATCCAAGGACTAATAGTTCCGGAGATCCCGAGTTGTTCTCCTTTTCACTTCCGAAGAATGTCAAGGTCATAAATGGCGGATATTTCACGTGGCTTAGCTCAAAAATTATAGGGTTTAACTTAAGGACAGGCTTTAACCCAAAAGAATGGGAATTGCGTAGCTTGCCAGTACTTCATTTTTTTTCCAGCACCATACTTTTTCTACTCACGGGAAGATTTTGGAGAATCGCAGTCGCGGATGATCTTGGGTTTCCCTCTTCTCTTAATTTAAAGAGGAATACCCTTCTTATTGGTTATTTTCAAACTGATCGATTTATAGGAGAAATCGGAATAGATAAATTCATCCGCAGCTCTGAGATAACAAACCCCCTTGTCGAGGAATATCGAAAGTTATCAGAAATTGAATCGCCACTGGTTGTGCATGTTCGACTTGGAGATTATCGAGGCGAAGCAAGAATTGGAATTTTGAGCGATACATACTACTTAGATAATTATCAATCCCTTTTGAGTACAGGGAAATTTCGGAAGACCTGGCTCTTCAGCGATGAACCAGATGAAGCCATCAAGTTATTTAATTCGAATTTCATCCCTGAAATGAGAGTTGTCGATTCTCGAAACCTATCGTCAGCCCAAACGCTGGAAATTATGAGTTTTGGAAAAGGTTATTTGATAGCAAACTCTACTTTTGGATGGTGGGGAGCCTATTTAACGAAAACCGCCAATGCAGAAGTGATCGCACCTAAGCCATGGTTCAGGAATCTGCGGGAACCAAGATATTTAGTCCCAGCGAAATGGATTCGAGCCGAAGGCTTTGAGCAGTTAGAGTAGGTTACAGGTATGGCACAACGAGATAGTCAAAAATTTTCCACACTTCGTAGATGCATCTCTGTTTTCTCGCGAAAAGACAGAAGAAAAATTGGTCTGGTTGTAATTCTTCAAACTTTATTAGGGGCGATGGATTTATTGGGCGTAATGCTCATTGGAATTATCGGGTCTCTTGCCGTGACAGGGATACAATCCTCTGGTCCAGGCATTCGCGTAAGTAAAGTGTTAGAAATTCTACACCTAGAAGCATTTAGCTTTCAGGAGCAAACGGCAATTCTTGGAATAATTGCCACTGCAGTATTAATTGGCAGGACAATATTATCGGTAGTGTTCACGAGAAAAGTATTGTTTTTCATCGGTAGAAGAAGTGCAATTATTTCAAGTGATTTAGTAAACCGTTTACTTCAGCAGAATATCCTGCAAATTAACAGTAAAAGCATACAAGAGACAATATACGCCTCTACAAATGGTGTTGTGTCCGTAACAATGGGCGTGGTAGGAACCGCGGTAATTCTAATTGCAGACGTATCTTTACTCGCGGTCATGGCAGCTGGGCTCTTTTTTGTTGACCCAATAATTGCACTTTGCTCATTTCTGTTGTTTTCAGGTGTTGGAATTGTGCTCTACCAAATTATGCACAGAAAGGCTACAAAGTTTGGGAAACTCAACGCAGAATTGAATATAAGAAGCAATGAGAAAATTTCTGAAGTACTAACGTCTTACCGAGAAGCAACCGTACGCAATAGAAGATCCTATTATGCTCAAGAAATTGGAAATGCAAGGATGGAGCTTTCGAACGCATTAGCCGAGTTGAGTTTTATGCCCTCTATTAGTAAGTACGCAATTGAAGCCAGTATGGTAATTGGCGCGGTAACTATCGCTGGGTTGCAATTTTCTCTTCAGGATTCAAAACATGCTATTGCGACCCTTGCGGTTTTCCTAGCAGCTGGTAGTCGCATCGCACCAGCGATTCTGCGCGTTCAACAGGGTTCTATTGCTATCAAGTCAGGAATTGGTTCTGCACAACAGACGCTCGAATTAATTGATAGTCTAAAGCATATAACTGTAATCACTCGCAATGACAATATACAATTTGATCATAAAGAGTTCTCTCCAAGCTTACAATTTAAGGATGTCAGCTTCAAGTATCCGGGAAGCTCGAAATTTGCTATTCAAGATATTAACTTGGATATTTCCGAAGGAAGCCTTATTGCAATTGTTGGCCCTTCAGGTTCAGGAAAAACAACAATTGTCGATCTCTTGCTTGGGATGTTTGAACCTACGAGTGGGTCTATTCTGATTTCAGGGAAAAGGCCAAATCTTTGTCTTTCAGAGTATCCAGGTTCAATTGGTTACGTACCCCAAGACGTTGCCATCATCGAAGGAACTGTTAGAGAAAATGTCTCTATGGGATTCCCAATTCAGTTGGCGACGGACAAAAGAGTAAGCGAAGCCTTACAAACTGCCAAACTTTTGGATTTTATTAAATCTTTACCGAATGACTTGGATTCTTCGGTGGGGCCACGTGGCTCAAAACTGAGTGGAGGGCAAAGACAGAGACTTGGGATTGCGCGGGCAATGTTCACCTCCCCTAAGTTGCTCATACTTGACGAATCTACAAGCGCTTTGGATGCCCACACAGAATATGAAGTTACAAAAGCGATTTCTGAGATTCCATACGCGATTACCAAGGTTGTAATTGCTCATCGCTTGTCAACAGTTCTTAATGCAGACGTTGTATATTATGTGGAAAATGGGCAAATCAAAGCACACGGTACCTTTGCAGAAGTAAGGGCAGTAATCCCAAATTTTGATGAACAGGCGAAGTTGCACGGGATGTAACCAAAGGCAGAACAAATTTGTCCATGCAGTTACTTAATTATAGAAACTCAGCAATCAAATAAGTTTAAAGGCCACTTGACATTCGGAGAAAGCAATTGGAATTGCGCTTAGCTTGGAATTTGCGAGGAATTCCTCCCAAGCCTTGAACTCATGTGCTCGCCAATTTGGATAGCCAAAGAATTCATCAAATAAAATTATGGTTCCTGATGACAAAGTCGGTTCAAGCACTGAAAGGACATAACTTGTGGGTAAATATGTATCTGCGTCCATGTGCACGAATGAAATAGAGATCTGCTGGTGTTGTTCAAGGAAAGGAATCAAGGTGTCTTGAAACTTGCCGACAATGAGATTGACATTTGGTTCACATTTTGGAACAGAACCATTCAGCGAAAAATGTCCCTTTGTCAAGACATAACCACTCCAATTTTCCTCTAATCCAAGAAATGAATCGAATCCATAGATAGTTCTATTTGAAAGTCTTCTAGCAAAGTGGTTGATCGAGAATCCCTCAAAGACTCCGAACTCTAAGATCACGCCATCGGAATTGGACTCCGCCACCTTTGATAATGTGTAATCCCAAAGATCAACTTTATTTTCGAAGTGAATTGCGTCAGTGAGGCTTGATGCGGCGAATAGAACTGAATCCTTGACAGCTAGATTTCTCAACTCAAGGTGAAAATCAACGACCTCAGAGAAAGCTTTTGGAGGGAGGAATTTCTGGAGAGTTCTCAGAACTCTTCCAACCGTCCAATTCAGAATTTTCGAAACTGTTCCATTAACTTTGCTAATTAGTATGCTCACTTCCACAATGTACTATGCAAATGTGAATAACTCGGTTAAACACTTCAGAATTCCGCAAGTCTCCTCACAATAAAAAGGAATTCAAAGCTAGGTCCGCAAGAACCAATTCTCATTTTCTGAAAGCCAGGTTGCACTAAAAAGACCAGAAGTCGAAAATTGGGAAGTACTACGAATCCTTTCAACTTGTATGTCTAACTCATTATTTCTCTCTGGCGCGAGACCAAAAACGTACTGTAACATTTCTTCTACGCCCTTAAGAATATCTAACTGAGAAGTGTCAGCAACGCCAATCCCTCGCTCGAATAGTTGTCTTCGGTTGAAGTTGTCATAGCCGATATGAGAACCCAGAATTTCCATGAGTGGGAGTTTTTCACCTTCCCTCGTATATGTTTTTGGAATGTAGATTGTTCCAGGCGATAAAGAAAAAGTTTCAAGTCCAATACTTGTGAGATTAGTAATTAGAGAAGGCACGCCATAGAGTGGCGGATACATCTTTGGCCCCGAGTTCGTACCAATAAAGAATTTTGCTTTGGCGAGAGCATAAAGGTGTAAAGGAGAGTGCAACTTAGAGTCCCTTGACAAATCAATGAATCCAGGTATCGCATTGATTTTTTCCATGCTTGGATCACCAATTCGGATTACCTTGCCACCATTTGCAATGATTAAATTAATAGAAGCCAAATAATCTTTGATTGACTGTTCGCGGACATCAATAGAAGATCCCGTATTTCTAACATGGATAGTCACAAACCAGTCGGATTTTGATAAACCATATTCTTCAAGTCTCAATCTTGCGTAGGACTCATACTCCGGAAGCAACTCAAACATTGGTTCATCACTACCGAGATTAAAATTATTGAAAACCTTTTCGATGATTGGATAATTGTCAGAAAAACCTTCCCTGGTCTTAAATAGTTGCAGACGCTCTGCCAGGTGCCATTCACTCGGAACACGATTCCAGTCAGGATTTTCATGCGGTATGACATTGATAACCCCTGCCAAGTTCTGTATAAAGGGGCGTAGTGACACGTTCTTCGATGCAGTTAATGACCTCTTTCCAGACTGAAGCAACCCCTGATTTTGAGCCATGGCGTGGATAGCGATAAGTGGATTGTGTCCGAAAGGACCACAAAAGTCGTTAGATAAAAATGGTGGCGCATACTCTGAGTTGTAAACATTATTTTGTAAATAAACATCTTCCATTACTTCAGAGCGAAGCGCAACCGACTTGGAATATTCTCCGCGATTCCATAGTTGATAGGAATGCTCCCAAGTCGCATCCCATTTGTAATATTTTCTCGCGTTGCCCGAAAAAAGAGCGGAGTTATAGATGTGTCTCGCAAAATTTGTACTGGGCCTTGCGAGTTTGCGATGTACGACTAAATTGTATCCTGTGACCCAAGTGCGAAGAAATAAAACCAGAAACAAGTTTTTGGCTGATCCTATTGAAACGAGCGCCATCTGTTTAATCTTCACTCAGCCTCAATCCCAGATATTGACTGTACCAAAAGAGAATCCTGTCTCAACGGCATACTTGATAAGTGGCAATTATATCCACAATTGACATTCGGCTAGCTATTTGTCGTTTTGTTTGGCAATTAGTGCTCTCAGAAAGTTTTCTCGCACCTAATGCGCCTGTGGCTATTCAAATATACGTCGGTTCAGGGGTAGGCTGTAGCGCGCTTGAAATGATTTGGAGGCAAAGAAATTAGAACTGTGTTGGTCACTGGTGGTAGCGGCTATGTTGGTTCAACTTTGGTGCCAAAGCTTCTAGGTTTGGGCATTAAAGTCATCGCGGTTGACACCTTTTGGTTTGGTGATCATCTAACCGAACACAAAAATTTGATCAAAATCAATCGTGACATTCGAGATTTGCGTGCTTCGGATTTACCTGACATTCATTCGATAATTCATCTTGCAGCCGTTGCAAATGACCCAAGTGTTGACTTGGATCCGACATTATCATGGGAGATTGGCTGTCTCGGAACTCGAAATCTATGCGAAATTGGATTGACAAAAAAGATAGATTTATTTGTTCTAGCCTCTTCTGGGAGTGTTTACGGAATAAAATCTGAGCCAAGAGTAACTGAAAACCTCGAACTTGTTCCGGTCAGCGTCTATAACAAAGTTAAAATGATCAAGGAACGAATTGCAATGTCATACAAGGAAAGTTTTCGCACGGTGGTCTACAGACCAGCGACAATTTGTGGAAATTCACCTCGTATGAGATTGGATTTGGCTGTGAATGCACTGACTATAAGTGCGTTAACAAAAGGCGAGATTACCGTGTTTGGTGGAGAACAACTCAGGCCACAATTGCATATTGACGATATGATTCGAGCGTATGAATGGGCGCTGTCAAATTCTTCAATAGAGGGAATTTATAACATAGGATTCGAAAACGACTCAATACTAGAAATAGCTAAAAAAGTCCAAAGTGCAATTCAATCGAAAATCCAAATTACTTCATCAAACGATGTGCGAAGTTATCGCCTCGACAGCAGCAAATTTCTGGAAACAGGTTTTACTCCGATAAAGAAATCGTTAGACGCAGTCACGGAAATTAAAGAATATTTTGAAAGCAATCAACTAGCCGTGGACGAATCGAATTTTAATGTTACTTGGATGGCGAAACTTATTGCAAATGGATCGATTCGCTAGATGGAGAAATGGCTGAGGTGAAGGCGATAGATATTCAAGGGTTAAAGTCTCAAAGCAATGAGTTGCGAGTGGTTATGCTTGAAGCCGCCCATAAAGCGGGCGGAGGGCACCTTGGTGGAGCATTTAGCGTTATAGATATTCTGCTATATCTATATTCGCAAGTCTTGACGTTCGATCCCAATAATCCAAATCTACCAAATCGAGATCGGCTAATACTTTCTAAGGGGCATTCTTGCCTGGCTCTCTATGCTTGCATGGAGGAATTTGGCTTTCTCTCCCCAGGAGAACTGATGACTTTTCTTGAGACGGGCTCGAGACTGGCGGGACATTCAGAACACTTTCTAATCCCAGGTGTCGAAGTAACGACAGGATCTCTCGGCCACGGATTGGGTATTTCAGCAGGTATCGCTCTTGCTGGGAAAAAGCAGAAGGCACCTTGGAAAGTTTTTTGCATCCTAGGTGATGGAGAGTGCAATGAAGGAAGCATTTGGGAGAGTTTGCTTTTCGTCCGTCAACACTCATTAAACAATTTAATAACCATCATTGACTACAACAAACAAGAATCACTTGATCGCACAGAAAATATCTTATCGATAGATCCATTACCTAAGAAAGTAGAAGCTTTCGGTTTAATACCTTTAGAAATAGACGGACATTCATTCAAAGAGATAGAAAATGCTTTCGCGACGGCCATACAAAGTGAAACCCCTGTCGTAATCATTGCTAACACAATTAAAGGTTACGGCGTGGATTTCATGGAAGAGGTAACAAAATGGCACTACAGGGGACCAACTCAAGAAGAGTTGAACGAAGCAAGAATTCAACTTAAGGAAAGAAAATGAGAAATCGCTTTGTGGCTGAACTCGAAAAGAGAGCAGAAGAAAATAAAAAACTAATTCTCTTAGTTGGGGACATTGGTTTTGGAGTATTTGAAAACTATAAGTCACAGTTCCCGGATAGGTACATAAATATGGGAATAGCTGAACAAAACATGATCAGCGTTGCAAGTGGTTTAGCTAAAGAAGGATATACTCCAGTTGTCTATACAATTATTCCTTTTCTGACAATGCGTGCCTTTGAACAAATTCGAGTAGATATCGGAATGCATGCCAGAAACGTACTTCTTGTTGGGGTAGGAGGAGGATTTTCATATGACATTCTGGGGCCGACCCATCATGCATTAGAGGATGTTGCCCTAATGAGGTCGGTACCAGGGATGACCATTTTCACACCAGGCAGTCCAGATCAGCTATCCAAGTGTGCATCAGAAATTTTCCAGGTAGACGGGCCCACATACGTCCGACTTGGAAAAAATGGCGAAAAGAACATGGAGGAGGGAAGTGATTTTGATTCGAATTTTGGTGCTTTTACGCATGGATCCGACTCTTCCATATTTTTTGTAAGCCATGGTCCCCTCTCGTATGAAGTTGAAACTGCCCGAAAAGCCATATCCATAAAGTCCGATTTACAAGTTAAACACATTTCAGTTGTTAGAAATGAACCGGTATCTGCTTCCCTTTTTGAGTATCTCAAAAAATCTGGGAAAGAAGTGTACTTCTTTGAAGAAAACTATTTTCCCGGAAGTCTATTTTCTGAATATTGCCGATACTATGCAGAAGAGCCGACTAGTAACACTTTAGTTTCTGGAGTAGTCGTCGAAAAGAAATTCTACTCGCGTGTTGCAAGTCGACCCGAAATCCTAGATGAGATGGGGCTATCGCCTGAAAAAATTGAAGATTTCTTTTACTCGAGAACCGAATTTATCGTCAAGGGATGATAATTAATACCGATGTCGCGACTCAAATAATTAATGAGTGTATTTCTAATTCAATTGAGCTAAATGAGTTTTCACGGTTAAATCCTCAATTTGCGAGTTTAATGGATAGCTCAATCGCACTTGCCGCTCAGACAAATCTGAGCGACAAAGAGTGGGGCACCTTAAACTTAAAGGAATTTGGGTTGATTCACTGGCCAAACATTTCATTTGGAAAAGTTACAACTTCTGACCTAATTAATCTATCTGAATTAACTCTGTTTCACATTTATCAACTTGTTTCCGCTGACTATGAAGTAGCGCTTGACTTGGGAGCTAACGTAGGTCTCCATACCGTAATGATGGCGAAGGCTGGATTTAAACAAATTATTGCAGTTGAAGCCGATCCTTCACATATTACAAACCTGAAAAAGAATCTTTTATTGAACAACATAACAAATGTTGAAATTAGAAATCAAGCAGTATCGGACTGCAACGGCGAGGTAATATTTACTCGAATCCTAGGAAACCTAACCGGATCCCATATTAAAGGCAGTAAGGAATTGGTTTATGGTGAGATTGAGGAAATTGCAGTAAGGCGGTTCCCCGCTAGAGCTTTGATGGAATCAAAAGGTAGAATTTTTTGTAAAATGGACATTGAGGGTCACGAACTCGCCGCCATCAACAACATTCCTAAACCCAATTGGGAAAATCTCGATCTTTTCGTAGAGATTGGTTCAGCAGAAAACGCTCTCGGTATATTTGAATATTGTAAAGAAAACGGGTTATTGATCTTCACTGAAAAAAATTGCTGGAATGAGGCGATCCAATTAGAGTCAATCCCAATCAATTGGCGTGAAGGTACCGCCTTGATCACTTCTAGTACCCGAATCATAGATAAAATCAGGCCGTTCGTGTCTACCCAAAGATTCCTTCAGGGAGGGGGTGTCATCTAGCTGAAAAACTGTCAGTATGCCCCAGCATTCCTTGATTTCAAACATTTTAGTGGAAATGTGGAATAGGCTGTAGTCGTGGGAAATTTTCAAAACTATGTTGCCTCTCAATTGAAATTCGTGTCACCGCAAAACGAAACCGAGATAGGAAATCTCGTATCATGCCTTTTAGGCAAAATTGACACCAGCTCAATTATCTACACAATTGGAAATGGAGGAAGTCATTCAACTGCAGATCACTTTTCTGCTGATCTCAATTTGACCCTGCAACGTACAGGTCACAGCTTGCGCTCAATCTGCGCTAGTTCTCAGAATTCTACTTTTACGGCACTGGCTAATGATTACTCTTATGCAGAAACACTCGAACTATTCCTATTGAACTTTCTTAAGCCAAGCGATGTAGTGATTGCTTTTTCGGCTTCAGGAAATAGCGAGAATATTCTCCGAGCCCTTGCGCGCTCTTTAGACATTACCGATGATGTCTTCATCCTTACAGGTTTTGAAGGTGGTAAATCAAAAGCAATTCCTGGAGTAAATTCTATTCATATTCAAACTCCCGTGGGAGCATATGGGATAGTTGAAAACATACATCTTACAGTTTGCCATTTTATTGTTGACCAGATCACAAATATTGAGAATGAATTATGAGAATGAAAGTTGGATAATCTCTCTCCAGGATTGTTTCTTGATCGAGATGGTGTTATAAATCAAGATACAGGCTTTGTGCATACGATTGAGCAGTTTATTTTTCTCCCAGGAATCTTTGAACTTTGCAAGATAGCCCTGGCTTCACAAATGAAAATTATAATTATCACAAATCAAAGTGGTATTGGACGGGGTTTTTTTTCGCAGAGCCAGTTTGATAAATTGATGGATTGGGTAATCGAGGAGTTCAAAAAAGAAGGAATTTTAATTTCAGGTGTCTTGTACGCCTCTGAGAATCCAGATGTTGCAAATTTAACACCAAAAACCATCCACCGCCGAAAACCTAACCCAACAATGTTCTTCGAAGCGGCACAGAAATTTCTCATCGACCTTGGATCCTCTCTAATGATTGGAGATAGGGAGACGGACATGATCGCTGCAGCTAATGCTGGAGTGAAAGGGCGTATTTTATTGGGGGAATCACACGAAAA
>JACCDK011326423.1_pt1 | contig 21815 bp, 21 predicted proteins | sample 7445871 | NCBI WGS metagenome assembly JACCDK01 (sample SAMN15323436, study PRJNA562643) | freshwater metagenome | isolation source: river surface water | place: USA:Blue River Watershed | collected 2017-08-15
AACAGCAAGATTGAGCTTCCAGCACTTCTTCTAGTTGATGGTGACAAGATCACTAGCGACGCAGCAGCTTTAGCAAAGGTTAAAGTCACCGCAGAGGTTCTCGGCAACCTACGTGGCCCAAAGATTGTTATTCAGCACTACAAGAACAAGACCGGTTACAAGCGACGCATGGGTTTCCGTGCAGAGCTAACCCGCGTCCAGGTCACAGAAATAAAGTAAAGGACTGACGCAAAATGGCTTCCAAAAAAGGTGTTAGCTCGACTCGAAACGGTCGCGATTCAAATGCACAGCGACTCGGTGTAAAACGTTACGCAGGTCAAGAAGTGAACGCGGGCGAGATTCTTGTTCGTCAGCGTGGAACTCACTTCCACCCAGGCGTAAACGTAGGCAAAGGCAAAGACGACACACTGTTCGCTCTAGCTGCTGGCGCAGTTTCATTCGGTACCAAGGGTGGCCGTCGCGTTGTAAACGTGGTTGAAGCTGCATAGTTAGAAAAATTTCTCAGCAGGGCGAGCCAATGGCTCGCCTTTGCTGTTTCTAAAGCGAAAGAGATAGAAGGGAATCATGGTTACATTCGTTGATCAAGTGACCCTTCACTTGCGTGCAGGAAATGGTGGCGACGGTTGTGTTTCCGTCAAGCGCGAAAAATTTAAACCGCTAGCTGGTCCAGATGGAGCCGATGGCGGTAACGGTGGAACCATTTCGCTAATTGCTGATCCAAACACTACAACTCTGCTTGAGTATCACTTTCAACCCCACCGCGCTGGTGGGGATGGTGCCGATGGTGCCGGAGACTTTCGCAATGGTGCCACCGGAGCAGATGTAAAACTGCCAGTGCCTATCGGCACCGTAGTAAAAAATGCCAAGGGTGAATTTATAGCCGACTTACTCGAGCCAGGCATGGAACTGATTGTCGCCGAGGGCGGTATGGGTGGGCTCGGCAACGCTGCTCTATCCAACTCGAAGCGCAAGGCGCCCGGCTTTGCCCTACTTGGAGTGCCCGGTTGGAAGGGTGACATCATCCTGGAGCTCAAGGCGGTTGCCGATGTTGCTCTGGTTGGTTATCCATCTGCCGGTAAGTCGAGTCTGATAGCCGCCATGTCTGCCGCAAGGCCAAAAATTGCCGACTATCCGTTTACTACTTTGCACCCGAACCTCGGTGTTGTGCAGGCGGGCTCGTCGCGTTACGTAATTGCCGATGTGCCTGGGCTTATCGAGGGTGCAAGCGAGGGCAAGGGTCTAGGCCTTCAGTTTTTGCGCCACGTGGAGCGCTGTTCAGCTCTGCTTCATGTAATCGACTGCGCAACCATCGAGCCTAACCGCGATCCAATTTCAGATCTGGATCGAATTCTTAAGGAGCTCGATGCCTACAAGGTGCCAGATGGTGAAGTTCCACTTACTCAGCGGCCACAGTTGATTGCCCTCAATAAGGCCGATGTTCCAGACGCAAAGGAACTCGCCGAATTTGTAAAGGCAGATTTCGAATCTCGTGGTTTCAAAGTATTTATTGTCTCTGCAGCTACACACGAAGGCCTTCGCGAATTGAACTTTGCCCTTGCTGCGATGGTTGAAGAGGAACGCAAGAACAAAGCAAGTTTGACGCCGGTGCGTCCGCGAATCACACTTATGCAGGCTCGTCGCGATGACAGCAAGTTCACCGTCACTCGAGAACATAATCACGAGGGCGAGTTCTTCCGAATTCTCGGTGCTAAACCAGAGCGCTGGGTTGCTCAGACTCAATTTGGAAACGACGAAGCCGTCGGCTATCTAGGGGACCGTCTCTACAAACTTGGCGTTGAAGACGCACTATTTAAGGCCGGTGCCGTTGCTGGTTCAACTGTTGTGATTGGGCCAGGTCAAGGCGTGCTATTCGATTGGGAGCCTTCGGTTGCTAGTGCCGGTGAGCTAATTGGTGGTCGACGCGGCGAAGACATACGCATCGATCAAAACGACCGGCGCACCACTACTCAGCGCCGTGCAGAGTATAAAGAAATGATGGATGCTCGAGCGAAATTGCGTATCGAGATGGAAAACGAGCGAAAGTCCGGAGTATTTAATGCCGCTCCGGTTATCGACGAAGATGCTGAAACCAAAGAGAATTAAGAAATGCTGAAACACCAATCCGAGCTAACCCACGCTAAACGCGTTGTAGTTAAAGTTGGTTCGTCTTCAATTAGTGGCGTGAACGAAAGCAAAATCGACAAAATAGTTGATGCGCTTGCGACAGCACACAAGCGCGGTCAAGAAGTGGTGCTTGTAACCTCGGGTGCAATTGCCACGGGGCTCCCGCTTCTTGGCCTAGAGGTACGGCCAGATGACCTAGCTACGTCTCAAGCGCTGGCCTCGGTTGGTCAGGGTCGCTTGATTTCGCGCTATCAGCAGAGTCTTGAGCGGTACGGCATCATTGCTGGGCAGGTTCTACTAACCGCACAAGATTTAGAGGCCGAAGAAACCACGCTCAATGCCCAGCGCGCCATGGAGCGACTGCTTGACCTTAGGGTGCTGCCCATTGTGAACGAGAATGACACGGTTGCCACTGCCGAAATTCGTTTTGGAGATAACGACAGGCTTGGTGCTTTGGTTTCGGTGCTTATTGAAGCGGATGCCTTGGTCTTGCTGAGCGATGTAGATGCGCTATACGACATGCCGCCATCAAAGCCTGGGGCAAAACGTATTGAGCGAGTCGAATACGGGCAGGATATTTCGAATATTGAAATTGGTGGCACCGGCACCTCTGTAGGCACCGGCGGAGCAGTCACAAAGGTTTCGGCAGCAAAGTTGGCAAACGACGCCGGCGTTGCCGTGTTGCTAACCAGTTCAGATTTAGTAAACGAGGCTTTATCGGGTGCAGACATCGGCACTTGGTTTGCTGCGAAAGGATAAATTGCGATGACTACTGCATTAGACAAAATGCGTTTAGTGAAGACTGCTTCGGTTGTTTTAGCGAACGCCACAGCTCAGCAACGAGCAGATGCCTTGCACAACATCGCCCAATTATTGATAGATCGCACTGCTGAAATCATGAGCGCTAATGCCAAAGACATCGAGCGCGGCCAGGCTAATGACATGACTCCAAGTACCCAAGACCGCATTCGCCTCGACGAAAAGCGCATTCGTGCAATTTCTGAATCGGTCACCAAAATAACAACACTGCCCGATCCGCTAGGGGATGTCCTTCGAGGAATGACCCTGCCAAACGGTTTGAAGTTGACTCAAATTCGGGTTCCACTTGGTGTAGTTGGAGTTATCTATGAGGCTAGACCAAATGTAACTATCGATATTGCGGTGCTGGCGATAAAGAGCGGTAACGCAGTTGTGCTCAGAGGGGGCCGAGATGCTCAGAGCAGCAACGAAGTTTTGGTGAAGTTACTTCAGGATGCGTTGACTCAAGCCGGGCTATCTTCAGATGCAATTCACACTCTCGACGAATTTGGTCGCGAAGGCGGCGTAGAGATGATGAAAGCTGTCGGGCTAATTGATGTGCTGATACCTAGGGGCTCTGCCGGTTTGATTCAAGCTGTTGTTGAAGAGTCAAAAGTGCCGGTTATTCAAACTGGAGATGGAGTGGTGCACATCTTTGTTGATGAGACAGCTCGCCTTGACTGGTCGGTAGACATAATTCACAATGCCAAGGTTCAGCGTCCATCGGTTTGCAATGCAGTAGAGACACTACTCGTGCACGAAAAAGCTGCCGAGCGAATTCTGCCTGAAGTACTGAAGAATCTCACCGCGGCCAATGTCACCATCCATGGTGATAGCGCCACAGCGAAGCTAGGTCACGGGGTAGTGCCTGCCACAGAAGAAGATTGGAAAGCCGAATATCATGACCTTGATCTGGCCGTGAAGGTAGTAAAAGACCTTGATGAGGCATTGGATCACATCGCGAAATACGGCACCAAGCACACCGAATCAATCATCACCGAAAACGTTGAGCATGCGGAGCGATTCCTGAATGAAGTGGACGCCTCGACGGTCATGGTTAACGCATCCACTCGTTTTACGGATGGGGGAGAATTCGGTTTTGGAGCAGAAGTTGGAATTTCGACCCAGAAGCTCCACGCCCGCGGCCCGATGGGCATATTGGAGCTAACCAGCACAAAATGGCTGGTCCGCGGGGCCGGTCAAACCCGGGCCTAAGGTAGTCTTTTCTAGAAGTTAATAGGAGAACCATGATTCGCATTCTTGCTGAGGCTGAGATCGTAAACCCGTTGCCGTTTCCCGCACCTATTTTCGGAGCGATTGCCATGGCAGTATTCCTACTTTTAGGGTTCATTACTTGGAGCTACCGAGATGTAGCCAACCGTCACGACCACAAAGACTCTGATTCAAAGGGTCAACACTAAGCCTTCCGGCGTTTTAGGTTTTTATGGCCAAACTTCGATTAGGTGTGATGGGTGGAACTTTTGACCCGATTCACCACGGACACTTGGTTGCGGCAAGTGAAGTAGCAGCTCAATTTAATTTAGACGAAGTAATCTTTGTTCCTACCGGCAAGCCTTGGCAAAAGGCTAATGTTTCAGACTCGGAAGATCGTTATTTAATGACGGTGATTGCTACCGCTTCAAATCCAAGATTCAATGTAAGTCGAGTAGATATTGATCGCGATGGACTTACATATACGGTCGATACACTCAAGGACATTCAAAGCGAGTACCCAGATGCGGAACTGTTCTTTATTTCTGGCGCCGATGCCATAACTCAAATCCTCACCTGGAAAGATGTCGATGAAATTTGGCCGCTCGCACACTTTGTAGCTGTGACTCGACCCGGATACAAAATGGAGCTTCCGCCTTCGGCACCGCAGGGTGCGATAACAGTGATAGAGATTCCAGCGCTGGCAATTTCATCTACCGACATTCGGGGCAGAGCAGAACGAAAAGAGCCTGTTTGGTACCTCGTGCCAGATGGCGTAGTGCAGTACATCAATAAGCACAATGTTTACGGCGGAAAACATGAGTAATGAGTTTTTCGATCCAGACGAGTTTGACATTACTTCAGCGCCGAAATCATCCCCTGCGCAAGTTTCGGCACCGGTGAGTCTCCAACCGGTAATTTCAGAGAAACCTAAATTTTTTGAACTTAAGCCGGTTGCAACTGCTAGTAGTGCCACTCCCGTTGAGAATTACAAAGTTCCCGAAGGCATCAAGATGCCTGAGCCAATCGAAATTCCAACCGAGTTTCCAAGCTTTCAAGCGCCTGAGGGCTATCACGTCGACCTATCCGATTTGCCTATCGATACCGAACAACCAATGACCAGGCGACAAATTAGAGAGATGGAAAAACTCACCGGCAGCGATTTTGCCGTTGAGGTCGAACCTGATTATGAAGTGGAGCTACCTTTTACTTCAGACTTGGCAGAACAGATTCCGTCCGAAGTGGAAGAACAGCCGGCCTTGGTGGAACCAATCAGTTACACCACCAATGAAGCAATGTTCAATCTTTCACCTGGCCTATTAGTTGAGCCAACTACAAACTCAATTGTGATTGACCAGGTTCAAGACCTCACAAATTACACCGCCACAGTAACCGAGACCGGTGAAATTCTGACCACCGGAGCTATCCAGCTTCCAATTCTTAGCAATATCGACACTGAGACGGGTGAGATTGCAGTCATTCAAGAGGCTGAGGCTCTCGATGAGGCAATAGCCCTAGACAATTCCACGGGGTTTATAAACACTATTGCACCGATGAGAGTGACCGGTATCGTAAATGCAGCAAAGAAATTTCATGTAATTCCAACTAACCTAAAACGGGGAAAGAATCATCCCTATCTAGTTCTCACCGCAGCAATCGTCATGGTTGCAATCGGTGGGCTCACTGTTGCAGCTTTCATGCTCAACATCATCTAAGGAACCAATGACCGCTTCGGCCAATGCAATAAAACTAACCAACATCGCCGCCAATGCTGCAGCAGATAAGTTAGGCGAGAACATAGTTGCTCTCGATGTAACTGAACTCATGCCTCTTACCGATGTCTTTCTTTTAGCATCGGGGCGCAACGAACGACAGGTAGTTTCGATAGCTGATGAAATTGAAGAGAAGATGCTCGAGGCGGGGCACAAGATGTTAAGGCGTGAGGGTAAAACCCAGGCGCGTTGGATTCTTCTCGACTTTGGAGATGTAGTTTGCCATGTGATGCACGAGGAAGATCGGATGTATTACTCGCTGGAGCGATTGTGGAAGGATAGCCCAGTGGTAAAACTGGAAATCGCTCAAAACAACGGCTAAACTGACGGAGTTACAAATTCGGGCCTATGGCGCAGCTGGTAGCGCACCTGCATGGCATGCAGGGGGTCAGGGGTTCAAGTCCCCTTAGGTCCACCGACATTGATACGTTTGATTCTCGAGGTAAATCCACTTTCGATGGTTATTTCCGATTTGGAAACCTGGTAGTGCTTTGCCAATACAGCGATAAGACCCTCGTTTGCGGCTCCGTCTATGGCTCTTTCTCGAATAAACACCGTCAGGCTGCCATCTTCGGCGACCTCGACTAGCGGCCCCTTTTTGGATCCTGGTTTGACCTGGACTGTGATTCGCACAACACCACTCTAGGCTTGAGTTTTTTGTCAAGGGGTGCTTTACTTAAGTCATGAACGACACTCTGCCGAGTATTTACATTTCGCACGGAGCACCTCCGCTACTTGATGATCAACTGTGGATGGATCAATTGGCTCACTGGTCCGGTGAGCTTGAGAAGCCAAAGGCGATTTTGATTGTTTCGGCCCACTGGGAAAGCGCTCCAGTTGCCATTTCTTCTACCTCTGCTAACACACCGTTGATTTACGACTTCGGTGGTTTTTCACCAAAGTTTTACAACATGAAATACGAAACCCCTGACGCATCGTGGCTGGGTGATCTGGTTGCCAAGTTAATGCCAGATACCGAGCCACTTCACCAGCACACATCTCGCGGTCTGGATCACGGCGCCTGGGTGCCACTCAAGGTTATGTACCCTGACGCAGACATACCGGTAGTGCAACTTTCGATGCCGACTCACGATCCGGTGCGGCTGATGGAACTCGGCCGACGCTTGCGCCCACTGCGTGACCAGGGCGTTCTTATTATTGGTTCCGGATTTATGACTCACGGTCTACCTTTTATTCGCGATTGGAGAGTCAATGCCGATGCTCCGGGGTGGTCTGCCGAATTCGATGCTTGGGTAAAAGAGGCTCTAGATCGTGGGGATGTAGAAACCCTCATTAACTACCAAACTCTGGCGCCAGGAATGCCGTATGCGCATCCAACAGTTGAGCACTTCACTCCGTTGTTTGTAACTCTGGGGGCATCGCTCAACCCCGAACAAGTCGCGCAAACAAAAATTGATGGCTACTTTATGGGACTTTCTAAGCGCTCGTTTGAAGTTGCTTAGCATTCCACTGCTGCCAAAGTTCTTTTAGATCCCAAGCGTTCTCTGCCATTATGGAAACTCCTCGAACTCCGGTGCGCCTAGTCTTTCCGGAAATTAACATCAGTTTGGTGTTGAACAGCATATGACTGCAGCGCTGCTGTGCCTCATCAAAAAAGGTGCTATCGCTGCAGCCGAAGCCGTCATCCAGGCTGACAAAAACCACGCGTTTGCCGGAACGCATTGGCGGAGTTTGGGTGGCCACTCGCACCCCGGCAATCAGAATATCGGTCTTGCTGCGTAGATTCACCAGTTCGTCGCTACGGATTACTCCCATCTCGTCTAACATCGGTCGATACTGCTCCAGCGCATGCTCTGTGTAGTCAAGATGCATAATCGAGAGTTCGGCGCGCACCTTTTCGGCATTGCTAGGCTCTGGGTTTCCGCGAGGTAAATCATCGAAGTTAAATTGCAACTGATTTGGATCTAGATACTTTTTATTTTTTGCGGCGTTTAATTGGCGCACTCTGGCCAGTACATCGCCCCTGGTGTGCTTGGGCCCAAAATCACCTAGCTTGAGCGAATCCAAGCCGCCAATTAGTGCAATCCGTTCGAAGGTGCGCCTACTGGGTTTGGCTTTCATATAGAAATCACCAACATCTTGGTATGGGCGATTACTGAGTATTCGGCTCACCTCAGCCTCGCTTATTCCTGCAATTTCGTGAATTGCTAGGCGCACGGCTAATCCGTCTGGGGTTTCTTCCACAAGGTATTCATCGGTGGACTTATTCACATCAACCGGCAGCATTCTTACCCCGAGTCGACGAGCCTCGGCCAATAGCAGCCGCTTCGGGTACATGCCCGGGTCGTGGGTAAACAAACCGGCCATGAACTGCACGGGGTAGTGGGTCTTTAGCCAGGCACTTTGATAGGTAGGCAGAGCAAAGGCGGCTCCGTGTGCCTTGCAGAATCCAAAACTGGAAAAGCCCTCGAGGATATCCCAGACCCTTTGAATAACCGCGGCCGAATAACCTCGTTCTTTGGTCTTGGTTCTAAAAAACACTTCGATTTTTGGCTTGAGTCGCGGATCTTCTAGCGAGCGACGCATCTCATCGGCACGGGCTAGGCTGCAACCGGTCATTACATTTAGAATGCGCAACACATGCTCGTGAAAGATCACCACGCCAAAGGTTTCCCGCAATATCGGTTCTAGGTCTTTGTGGATAAAGTCTGGGCTAGCAAAACCGTGACGACCATCTAGATATGGCGCAATCATGTTGCCCTTCATTGGCCCCGGACGGAATAGCGAAATTTGAATGGTTAGGTCGTTGAAAACGATTGGTTGATGTTTACCGGTGAGCTCTCTTTGACCGGGGCTCTCAATTTGAAATATGCCAAGCGTATTGGTGGTACGAATATTTTTGAATGTTTCGGAATCGGATCTGTCGACCGCGTCTAAATCAAATTGTGCATCGGCGGTGCGACGAATTTCTTTAACCGCATAAGCCATGGCACTTTGCATGCGAACGCCAAGCACATCCAGTTTTAGTAATCCCATCGGATCCATGTCGTCTTTATCGAATTGACTCATCGGAAGACCCATGCCGCTCGGTTCGATCGGCGTTACCTTGAGCAGATTGCTGTCGCCCAGAATCACTCCGCACGGATGCATAGAAATGTGCCTAGGTAGCCGATTGAGACGTTCGGTGATATCAACCAGCAAATTCATTTTGCGATCAGTTTCGAGTGCTTCAGCAATCATGCCAAGCTCCGGTTTTTTCCCCACGGCGTTGCGAAAACTGCCGGCGCTCAATCTCCATACGCTTTTTGCAATTTTGTCGATTTCGTCTTCATCGATGCCGAGGGCTAAGCCACTGTCACGTACCGCTCCGCGTCCGCGGTAAGTGCTCTGCATCGAAAGAAGAGTCACTCGATTACTGCCGTAGCGTTTAAAAATATTGCGGTAGATGTCGTGCCTTCTAGCCGATTCGACATCGATATCTATGTCGGGCAGGCTGGAGCGTTCGGTGCTTAAGAATCGCTCAAACAGTAGGTCGTGCTCGATTGGGTCGACGCCACTTATGCCGAGCAGGTAGTTCACCAGTGATCCAGCACCAGAGCCCCTGGCTGCTATGCGAATGTTCATGTCCCGAATCATCTGGGCCACATCGGCTACGGTCAAAAAATAGGTCGCGAAGCCCAGTTGGTTGATGGTGATTAACTCTTGGTTAAGCCGATGCTGAACTCTGGCTAGTTCTTTTGCGGATATCCCCGGATAGCGCCAGCCAACACCCGCCTCGGCCTTTTGCCAGAGCACCTCAAAGGGGTTGCCGTCAATCCCGAGCGAAGACTTCTCTGGGGTTTTCGGCTTTCCCCATCCGCAATCCGATACCGGCTCGAGCCGAAAACGATTAGCCAGCATCTCGGTTTCTTCAACAAGCTGCCTCGCTCTATTGCTATCGCCGGCAACTTCATTGGCAATCGCGAGCATGAGGCCCGCTGGTTTTAGCTAGGCCTGAGCATTGGGTTGGGTTTGAAAAAAACCCAGTGGCTCCAAAAATCGGGCGGCATCCAGAACATCGGCGGTGACTGCGTCATCTGGGGTTAGGTAACGCACGGCATTGGTGAGCACTGCTGGTAAACCTACGGCATCGGCTAACTGCAGCATACGACTGGCTTGCATCACCGAATGTTCACTACCCGGTTCGGTTAGCAGGGTAGTAATTTCAATCGCAAGTGAATTTGGAATTGCGAATAGTTCTTGCCAAGGTTTTAGTAACTGCATCGCTTCTTCACGCGTGCCTTGTAAAGCACCTCTGCCAACATCACTGTCATTGCCGAGCAATACCGTGCAGGCCCCGAGGGTCTCGCCAATTATTTTTGCTAACTCACCGCGACGAATTGCGATGCGATCTTGTTTGCGTCCACGATTAGTCAGCGCGGCTTTTATGTTGTAGCCGTGAGCTGCCGAAACTATCGAACACAGGGTCGACCAGCCAACTCCGTTGTCGTGGCCGCGGGCGATGATTGCGCAACGGGCTAGTGGTGCGCCCTCATCATCAACTACAGAAAGTTCAACTCCGATAATTGGCGAGATACCTAAGGTTTGACAAGCACCAATATGTTTCACCGCACCATATAGCCCGTCGCGATCAGTAATGGCCAGTGCATTCATTCCAAGCGAAGCCGCAGCTTCTGCGAGCAGCTCTGGCCTGGTAACACCGTAGTGCGCTGAGAATGCTGACGCCACGTGTAGGTGAACGAACGACATTAGTAAATACGGCTGAGCTTCCAGATATTTTTATCGTCAACAATATTGTGGATTAGTTCAAATTGGTTCTTTTCGTTCTCTCTTGAAGCAATTTGGTTTTGAGCTACTAGTCGCCACATCTCTACCTCGAGCACGCCGGATCCAATGCCGCGCTGCACTCTGGCCGATTCAACCCACCACTCTCTTCTGGCAAACCAGCGCACCGGTTTGCTGAGCACTAGGTAGGCACCATTGCGCCAGCTGAAGCCAATTGGCTCACCGTTTGGGTTCACCGCAACCTCGACTAATTCATCGATTCGAGTCATTTCAGACCCCTTCCCACCCTCAAAAAATTCGAACAAATGTTCGAATGTTAAGAATGTAGGAGTCACCACCGACAAAGCAAATTGCTACGGCGTGGCGAGCTCAACCATTGGTTGAAGGTTGCCCAAATGCTTTATTTATAAAGGGAGAATCAACTCGGGGCTGTTGTTCTTGACAGAGCCGACCGCATTATCGACCCGATGAAACTCCACCTCACCAGCTACCAAATCGCTCTCACCGGCCACCGCTCTTAACAGGTCAAGATCGCCGAGATTATGCGGGTCAATCCAGGCGTCAAGGGTTTCCGGACTCAGTAGCACCGGATTACGGTCGTGGATGTGGGCTAGATCAGGAGCGGTGTCCTTGGTCAAGGTGGTGGCCGAAAGCAGCCAGCGGGTCGGGTCATTCTCAGCTTTACTCGGATTGCGCCACCATTCGTAGAGCCCAGCAAGGGCGAGCATGCCATCCGGTCCGGCAGAAATGTAAAACGGTTGCTTGCTTCCATCCTCGGCAACGTGCCATTCGTAATAACCCGAAGCTGGAATCACACAGCGACGACGAGCAACAGATTCCCTGAAAGAAGGCTTTTCTAGAATGCTCTCGATGCGCCCGTTAATCAACGGAGAGGAATTTGCTGGGCCATCCTTGCTCCAGCGGGGCACCAAGCCCCATCGCGCAGAATACATTTCTCGATGAAGTTCACCAAGTGGGGAACCGTCTTGAGCTTTCTGATCAGGCCGTTCCACAATTATTGAAATCTGATGAGTTGGTGCAACGTTATAGCTCACACCAGGCTGCTCGCCAATAATTTCATCTACTTCGAATATCTTCATAATCTCGGATGAAGTTTTTGCTACAACAAATCGTCCACACATAAGTTCTGATTACCTAATCGAAGAGCTGAGAAGTCGAAGCCGCTTGTTGAATGATTCCACATGCGTAGGGATTGCTAGTGGCCCACCAAGTTCCAACCAATCAACCACCGGGCGAATTCCCTGCAGGCTAGAGAGTATCCATACTTCGGTTTCGACCAGATCGGCGGGTTTAACTTTTTCAGTGCGGGTGGTCAGCCCCATTTGCTCGGCAATAGCGAAAATTTCACGGCGAGTAATGCTATCTAACCAAGCTGTATCATCGTTTGGTGCACAAAGCACATTTCCTCGCCACCAAACTAAAGCAGACAGCGCACCCTCGCAGATAAATCCGGCACTGTCCAAAATAACAGCTTCATCGGCTCCCATGATATTGGCTCGACGTCGAAGTTGCATGCCAAGGCTTAAGTCCGGTCCCTTAATCTGCGCCTGAGTCCGAGGATCCGGTTCGCCAAACGTCCAGAGAATCGCGTTGCCAAGTTGTTCCGGAGATTCGCGAAGCCTGAGGTGCAATTGCTTACCGATTGGTTGTTCTCGATGAAGTTCGATTCGAGGAAACCATCGCCCATCCGTTGGAATCGCCTTGGTGACGGCAGCAAAGAAGTCTGTCAGCTGGGCTGCAGAGGCGGGCGACTGGGTTTCAGTCCAGGTTCTGAAGCGGTCAAAATGAGCCTGAAGACTGCGACAGCGTCCGTCTTCAACCAGCCAGCTGTCGGCTACGGCAAGTTCGGTCTCCAGACTTGGCGGCACCTCAGTAAACCAAGACTCGCTGAACTGCAGTAGTTGATTGGTCATTAGCCACCTCCGTCTCTGTTGTCTAATCTAATAGGCGTGCCACTCTTCGTTTCCACGCTCAAGGGTTGGGTGCATCCGGCTGACCTTTTTGTTGGATTGCACGCCAACGACGCCAATGCCTTTTGGCTTGATCGGCAGACCCATCCCACTGAGCGATTTAGCGTAATGGGAGCATCAACCAAGGTAGTGAGCCGGGCTGATTTTGACTGGCTAGCCGATGAGCTAAAGGCTGTTGAAGAAATTGCTTTACCGTTTGATTTTCGTCCTGGCTACGTTGGAAAAATAAACTACGACGGCAGCAGCGATTTTTTACACGTAGATCGGGCGTTGGTGCTCGATCATGATGGCGGTCAAATTTACTTCATCGGTGATTTTGAAACTGAAGAGAAGTTTGAGTATTGGCACCACGCGGCACTACTTCGCATAGGGGTTAGCGGCGGAGAGCAAGCTATGTATCGTCTTAAACACTCTCCGTTAATTTCAAAAAATGCCAAGGTTCGTCATTCGGCTGAAGACTACTTATTACTTATTGAAAATGCGCAGCAGCATATTGCTGCCGGAGATGTGTATCAACTATGTCTAACCAACGAAATTACTATGGATATATCTGGCGATGCCCTGCTAACTTTCCTGCAGCTTCGAGAAAGCAACCCGGCACCGTTTTCCACTTTTCTTCGTATTGGCGGCGATGCCGTTATTTGCTGTTCGCCCGAACAATTTCTAAAAGTTTCTCGCGACAGGGTTATTTCTTCTAAACCAATCAAAGGCACTAGGCCACGTGGAAAAGATGCTGAACAAGATTTAGCAATATCAACTGAGCTTAAAAATAATGAAAAAGAACGTGCTGAAAATTTGATGATTGTCGACCTGATGCGAAATGATTTTGGCCGAGTGGCAAAACCAGATTCAGTTCAAGTGCCTAGATTATTTGAAGTGGAAACCTATGCGACAGTGCATCAACTGGTGAGCACCATTGGGGCCGAGCTGGCAGATGGCCTGACTGCAATAGATGCGCTCAAGTCTGCTTTCCCTGGCGGCTCGATGACAGGAGCGCCTAAGCAGCGTGCCATGGAACTTATTGGTGAACTTGAAGGTGGTCCGCGAGGCGCTTATTCTGGCATCGTTGGTTATCTGACTCACGGGGGCGTGGCCGAGTTCGGAATGACAATTCGCTCAGTGATTGTTTCCGATGGCAGGGCAACTATCGGGGTTGGCGGTGGAATCACCATTGATTCGGTGCCGACCGAGGAACTTCAAGAAACCAAGGTAAAGGCGGGAGCGCTTTTACAGGCCTTGCAAGCCCGTGACCCTTGGGTCAATTGGTAACCTTATAAGAATGTCTGAGCTTCAAAACCAATCCGAGTACGACGTATTCGCAATCCAAGACCGCTGGTTACCGGTCTGGGATGAACTACGGCCGTTCAACTCGGGGTTAGCTGGCGATCCGCGCCCGAAGAAATACGTACTTGACATGTTTCCCTACCCATCCGGCGATTTGCACATGGGTCATGCTGAGGCGTATGCGCTCGGCGACGTAATTTCACGATATTGGGTTCAAAAGGGCTTCAACGTGATGCACCCGATTGGCTGGGATTCATTTGGTCTTCCTGCTGAGAATGCCGCTATTAAGCGTGGCCTTGACCCTAAGGGTTGGACCTACGACAATATTGCCCAGCAGAAAGCCTCGATGCGACGCTACGCCTGTTCCTTTGATTGGGACCGCGTAATCGTAACCAGCGATCCGATTTACTATCGCTGGAACCAGTGGCTTTTCCTAGAGTTTTACAACAAGGGTTTGGCTTACCGCAAAAACTCAAACGTAAATTGGTGTCCGAGCTGTCAAACCGTTCTGGCTAATGAGCAGGTCGTGGCTGGATTGTGTGAGCGCTGCGACAGTGTGGTCACTAAGAAGGCTCTTACTCAGTGGTATTTCAAGGTCACGGACTATGCCGATCGCCTGCTCGATGACCTTGACACGCTTGAGGGAAACTGGCCGGCAAAAGTTTTGACAATGCAGCGTAACTGGATCGGTCGCTCTGTTGGCGCAGAAGTTGAGTTTGAAGTTGAGGGCCGGAGCAATCCAATCACGGTTTACACGACACGACCAGACACATTGTTTGGCGCGACCTTTATGGTGGTTGCCGCCGATAGCGACCTGGCAGCCGAACTTGCATCCATGGCAACGCCAGAGGTGCGAGCTAAGTTCCAGGACTACCTAGAGCAGGTTAAGAAGTCCAATGATATTGAGCGGCTCGCTACAGATCGAAAGAAGACCGGTGTCGAGCTTGGTGTTTACGCAGTAAATCCAATTAATGGGGAGCGCATCCCGATGTGGGCCGCCGACTACGTGCTCGCAGACTACGGAACTGGCGCCATCATGGCGGTACCAGCGCACGACCAGCGAGATTTCGAATTTGCCAAAGCCTTTAATTTACCGGTGCGCATGGTGGTCGATACCGGTGAGGGCGATCCAAATGAAATCGGAGCTCCTACCGCAGGCGATGGAGTAATGGTCAACTCCGGTGAACTAAATGGTTTGACCAAAGATGCCGCGATTGCCAAGGCAATTGAAATACTGTCTGCTCGCGGCAAGGGTAAGCCGGCAAAGAATTTCCGCCTGCGCGACTGGTTGATTTCACGTCAACGTTATTGGGGTACTCCAATACCGATTATTCATTGTGAAACTTGCGGCGAAGTCCCGGTTCCAGCCGACCAGTTACCGGTTCAATTACCTTCCGCGGAAGGTCTTGACCTCAAACCAAAGGGCACATCACCGCTAGGTGGAGCTGAGGATTGGGTCAATGTTAATTGTCCGAAATGTGGACAGCCCGCAAAGCGCGATACCGACACTATGGATACCTTTGTCGATTCTTCATGGTATTTCTTGCGGTTCTTATCCCCAAACTCAACCGAAGAGGCATTCTCGCAGGAGGCAGCGAATGAGTGGGCACCGGTTGATCAGTACGTGGGTGGTGTAACTCACGCAATTCTGCATTTGCTTTACGCACGCTTTTTCACCAAGGTTTTGCATGATCTTGGATACGTTAATTTCGAAGAGCCATTTACTCGCCTGCTGAATCAGGGGATGGTCTTAATGAATGGCTCAGCTATGTCTAAGTCGCGTGGCAACCTCGTGGCTCTAAGCGATCAGCTCGATGAGCACGGCGTTGATGCAATTCGCCTCACCATGGCCTTCGCTGGTCCGCCAGAAGATGACATCGATTGGGCCGATGTTTCTCCAGCCGGTTCGGCCAAGTTTTTGGCCCGAGCCTGGCGCACTGCAAACGATGTGACATCAAAACCGGGTGTCGATTTCAAGACTGGCAGCTCAGAGCTTCGTAAAGCCACGCATTCGTTCTTGCGAGACTTTGGTCCGGCGATTGAAGGATTCAAGTTCAACGTTGGTGTGGCCAAGGTCATGGAGCTTGTGAATGCTCTGCGAAAGTCAATCGATGGCGAAGCTGGTCCGGGCGATCCTGCGGTGCGTGAAGCAGCCGAGGTGGTTGCCAAGTCAATCTCACTATTCGCCCCGTACACCGCCGAAGATATGTGGCAAAAACTCGGACATCAACCCGGAGTTGCCCTTGCTGGTTTGCAGGAAGCAGACGAGTCTTTGCTGGTGCAAAGCTCAGTTATTGCGGTGGTTCAAGTGGACGGAAAATTGCGCGACAAGTTTGAAGTCTCGGTTTCTATTACCGAGGATGAGTTACGCGAAAAGGCTTTTGCATCAGAAAATGTGGTTCGCGCAATTGCGGATAAACAGGTGGCTAACGTAATTATTCGAGCGCCAAAACTTGTCAACATAGCCACTTACTAGTTACTTATCAACAGTTTTTGCTGAGCTCCCAAGATTGGTGTTAGGCAGTCTTAGTTTGCTTTGGTGAGGTTTCTTCAAGACAAACTACAAGCGGTAATCGCTAGCGGGGAGCTGGTCAATAAGCGGCTGGTAGTCGTGATTGGCTTAGCGGTCATGGTTGTAGTTGCCCTTTTGTACAGCCTAAATTCAGCTAAACCTTTACCCGCTAGCGGTCTTGCTGCGTCTCAAGCTGCTGTTTCCATGGCTCCGCCAGATTGCTACGTGCATGTTGTTGGCGAAGTTCAGAAACCTGGAATCTACGACCTACCGTCTGATAGTCGGGTTTTTGAGGCTGTCTTTGCTGCGGGTGGGTTTACCGATAAGGCCGATCAAACGAGCATCAATTTGGCCAGACCGATAGGAGATGGTGAGCAGATTCTCGTACTCGCGAAGGGTCAGGCCGCAGCGCCTGGTCTTATCAACTCTCTATCCTCAGCAATATCTCTCAACAATGCATCTCAATCGCAGCTTGAAGAATTGCCCGGCGTTGGCCCCACACTTGCAGCGCGAATTATCGACTGGCGCATTGCAAACGGCGGATTCAAGAAAGTCGAAGACCTTCGGAGTGTATCTGGCATCGGCACCAAGTTGTTCCAACAAATCAAACCCAAGGTCACTCTTTGAGCACCATAGTTTCAGCGGTGTATCTTTGGATCTTAACTTTCGGTATCGTCACTCAGCAGAACTGGCTGATACTCACCGCGTTATTGGCCTTGGTAGCTTCAGCTTTGATTTTTCGAAAGCGTGGTACCAGTGCGATTCTTCTCGTCAGCTTTGCGTCAACCATTCTGGTTTTGGCTTCCACGAAATGGCAAATCTTTTCGGATTTTAGCCTTGATCCACTTTCTGAAATACGAAAGTTACTGACGCGGTCCATCATTGGCGTGAATAATGACGCATCGGCGATAGTGCTTGGGCTCACCTTGGGCGATGACAGTCAGGTCAGCCATGAACTTCAAGCTGCCATGAGAACAACCTCCCTTACCCACCTGATGGCGGTATCAGGAGCAAACTGCGCAATTGTGGTTGGAGCAAGTTACTTTCTCTTGGCTCGGTTTAGCATTCGAATCCGAGTGATTCTTTCAATTACTGCGCTTGCAGCATATGTGCTCTTGGTGGGTTTTCAGCCAAGTGTGCTTAGGGCTTCAACTATGGCAATTGCTGTCCTAATCGCAATTTCAATTGGCCAGAAGATCAATCCGCTTTCAGCTTTGGCGCTCAGCGTGATTGTTTTACTTTGCCTGAACCCTCTCTTGTCTAGGGAATATGGTTTTGCCTTGTCGGTACTGGCAACGGCGGGAATTCTGATCGCGACACCTTCGCTGTATCAAAAATTGGCAACAAAGTTACCCAAGTTGCTAGCCATGGGGATAGCAGTAAGTCTTGGGGCACAACTATTTTGCCTACCTCTGTTGCTTGGCTTGCAAGGCGGATTACCAACCTATTCGCTACTTGCCAATCTTCTTTGCGAACCACTGGTTGCTCCAATCACAATTTTGGGACTGGTTGCTTCTATTTTTTTCTGGTGTCCGCCGATATCAGGCGCAATGTTTTGGCTTGCATCAGTAGTTGCCTGGCCGATTCCTAAAATTGCTAGCTTGTTAGCTGACCTTCCCGCAGCTACGGTTCCTTGGCGGTTAGATGGAGTTGGCATCGCTCTTACAATTTTTCTTATCGGCCTAACTCTTCATGCGCTAAATTCCAAATCTGCCAATCACCGCAACATATCTTTGGCATTAATCGCAGTGATAGTCGCGTCCAGTTGTGGATATGTGTTTTATAAAGTAGTCAGGACTTCAGTTTGGCCAATGCCTGATTGGCAGATATCAAGTTGCGACGTTGGGCAAGGCGACGCCACCGTAATCCGAGATGGTGCTTCCGTGGCAGTTATCGATGTCGGACGTGATAACAAGAAAATTGATAGTTGTCTGAGCAGACTTGGAGTATCTCGCATAGATTTGCTGGTCCTAACCCACTTCGATGCCGATCACGTCAATGGTTTATCTGGAGCCATTCGTAATCGCTCTGTGGGGCGAGCATTGGTTACGAGCTTCGAAGACGACAGACCGGGAGCAGACCTTTCAAGGCTCCAACTCGAAGCAGCAGCAATCCCAACCTGGAAGACTGAATCGGGTTTGCATGGTTCACTAGGTTCAATCACCTGGAAGGTTCTTTCACCAAGTCGCACCGCAATTGAAGCGGATGACTCTAACGACGGTAGCGTAACAATGCTTTTCCGGTTTCCTAAATTTCAATTGTTGACGCTTGCCGACATAGGCGAAAAGGGTCAAATGCGTTTGGCGAGCAACCTTGGGTCTTGGTACACAGATAGAAATTTGCCTTTGGTTATGAAAGTTTCCCATCACGGTTCGTCCGATCAATACTCCGAATTCATAGAGTGGCTCAAGCCCAAAATCGCCTTAATTTCAGTTGGGGCGAACAATGGCTACGGTCACCCAACAAGGCGAACCCTAGGCGCATTGGCTAGGGCGGGGGCGGTTTTATTGAGAACCGACTTGCTCGGCTCGATAGCACTCAAGAACATCGACGGGAGTTTTCAAATTAGTGATACTGGGTCAAGTTAGGCTGTACCAGTGAGTAAGGCAAAGGTTGCTGATTGGCGTAAGGTAACGCCAGCGCCAGTCTTACTGGTTTTTGGCCCCGAGGAATATCTGGTTTCGCGGGTACTCAGGTCGATTCGTGAGCAACTGCGCTTGGGCAATCCAGATCTTGAAATAACCGACATTGAAGCCGCCGACTACTCTGGCGGGCAACTCCAGGATCTCAGCGGCCCTTCTCTTTTCGCTTCACCGAGATTGGTTGTCATTCGGGGGCTAGACCGATGCTCAGATGAGTTGATTGAAGACGGAATTTCTTATCTTGATTCCCTCGGCGATGAAACTACCTTGGTTTTGATTCACAACGGCTCGTCAGTGCGCGGCAAGAAACTTCTTGATGCTCTGCGCGGTAACCCAAATGTGACCGAAGTCCCATGTGCAAAATTGACAAAAGATTCCGAGCGTGCAGCATTCATCACAGCCGAGTTTGCAAGCGAGGGAAGGCAAATCACCTCTGGAGCAATAAAGGCACTGCAAGAGGCTTTCGAAAAAGACTTGGCCGAACTCGCCGCCGCCTGCGCCCAACTGATGCAGGACTCGTCTTCGACCATCAGCGAGGAGCTGGTTGACAGCTACTACGGTGGTCGAGTAGAAACCTCCGTGTTTAAGGTTGCCGATGCCGCGATCGCTGGGCAATCTGCCAAGGCTCTCGGTCTGCTTAGGCACCTATTAGCTTCTGGAGCCGATCCGGTGCAAATAGTCGCGGGCTTGGCCACCACAATGCGTCGCTACGCCAAAGCCTTTGGTAATCGCTCCGTGACTTCAGGTGATTTGGGTGTGCAACCTTGGGTATTAGAGCAAATTCGCCGAAATCTAAACGGCTGGACGGATGAAGGGATGGCACGCACCGTCATTGCGATGGCAGACGCAGATGCAGCCGCAAAAGGCGAAAAACGAGACCCAATTTACAACTTGGAGCAGTTAATTATTTTGATATCGAAAAAGGGTGCACTTTGAGTAAAAAACTCGTGGTTCTTACTCTGATTGCACTGTTCTTTATCACAGTTATATTGCGACCACCAATTGCGCAAATTGGGCCACTACTTCATGAAATCACCGGTGACCTAAAGTTAGGGCCAACCGAAGTTGGACTCCTGGCATCAGCGCCTGTATTCACCTTTGGTGCTGGTGCTTTTCTCGCACCTTGGCTATTGAGAAGATTTGGACTCAATCAAGCGATTTTGTTGATGCTGGTCATCATATTTGTGTCAATAGCCTTGCGCAGTTGGTTTGGTTATTCAATTCTGTTGATTGGCACGCTACTGATTGGTTTGGCCATTGCCATTACCAACGTTTTGTTGCCAACATTTCTACGCGTGGACTTTCCCAAGCAAACAGTGATCTTAACAAGTGGCTACACCACGATGCTTGCCGTTACCGCAAGTATCGCCGCTGCAGTTTCTGTACCACTTAGTGAATCCCTTGGCGGATGGGAAATGTCGCTGCTAGTTACCGCGATCCCGGCACTGTTAGCGGTCGTTTTTTGGTATCCACGCGTTCAAGAGGCGGAGCCTCACGTTCGTATTCCCTCGCATGCAGCCAAGGCTGATACCAAGTCGGTTTACAGCTCGCTAATTGCCTGGTCTTCTCTGCTGTTCTTTGGCATCCAGTCGATGAATTTTTATGTAGTTCTAAGTTGGTTACCAACCATGTTGATTTCGATTGGAGTAAATCCGGGATTAGCCGGCGGGTTTCTTGGGTTGGCCACAGCAATCGGAATACCAACAGCGATGCTCTTAGGTCCGGTAATGAATAGGCTCAAGTCAATTTCCTGGCTTGCACTCGGCTTCTCTGCTCTATCGATGAGTGGTTTTACCTCCTTGAGTTTGTTTCTCTCAGCCGGTGATCCCAACAACACAATTTGGCTCGTTATTAGTTGTGTGCTGATTTCAATTGGTCAAACCGCAACTTTCCCTCTATCGCTGACGATTATTTCAACGCGAGCTCACGGTCAATCCAAAACCACTGTATTAAGTGCGATGAGTCAAGGTTGGGGGTATTTGCTCTCTGGTGTGGGCGTGTTCGCGATCGGTGCCTTTGCAGTCGCCACGGGAAGTTGGGCTACTGGAGTCATGGCCATAGTTTTCACTGGAATTGTCCAGGCTGCTGCCGGTTTCTACGGTGGGCGTGATCGCTACATAGAATAAAAAATCCCCGCCGATTAATCGACGGGGATTTTTCAAAAATTTTTTACTTAAGACCTGCAGACTTCTTTGCAATAGCCGACTTGCGGTTTGCTGCCTGGTTCTTGTGGATTACTCCCTTTGACACTGCCTTGTCTAGCTTCTTTGAAGCCACTGCAACTGCAGCAGCAGCCTTGGTCTTGTCTCCAGCAGCAACAGCTTCTTTAGCAGCGCGGATTGCAGTCTTGAGTTCGCTCTTGACTGCCTTGTTGCGCTCGTTTGCCTTAGCGTTGGTGCCAATTCGCTTGATTTGCGACTTGATGTTTGCCATGTTTCACTTTCTGATTCGAGCGCTCGTGTGAACACTCGTGAATTTGAGGTTTGGGGATTTGGATGGAGACACTCATCCGTATCGGGTTAAAGACTACCAGCGCAAGGCATTTAGGGGCAAGTATGCGACAATTAGAAGTACCGAAATCGGTCCCTTTAATCCATCAAATCTGAGGTCAAATTGTCGCCACGCGCTAAAACCCGCCTAGAGCCGGCTAAGACCAACCCCGACCTAATTCGCAATTTCTGCATCATTGCCCACATTGACCACGGTAAATCAACCTTGGCCGACCGCATGCTGC
>JACCDK010721098.1_pt1 | contig 21797 bp, 18 predicted proteins | sample 7445871 | NCBI WGS metagenome assembly JACCDK01 (sample SAMN15323436, study PRJNA562643) | freshwater metagenome | isolation source: river surface water | place: USA:Blue River Watershed | collected 2017-08-15
CGTGGTCAAACTCAAGGCACTGGGCTTCGAAAACGTGCGGATTGAACCGTTCACCTTTGATGGCTGGGTGCGCGGCCCGGAGAGCGCCATGCTGACTGCGCCCTATCCGCACAGGCTGGCGCTCACTGCGCTGGGCTATAGCGCGCCGACGCCAAAGGGCGGGTTGACTGCTCCCCTGGTCTATTTCCCGACGCTCGATGCCCTGAAGACCGCGCCGGAGGGTTCGCTGAAGGGTAAGATCGCCTTTATCGACCATGCCATGCGCGCGACGCAGGATGGGGCCGGTTATGGCCCCTTTGGTGCAGCGCGGCGGCAGGGTCCGTCAATTGCCGCGAGCAAGGGCGCGGCCGGCGTGGTGATCCGCTCGATTGGCACCGACTGGCACCGCAACCCGCATACCGGCGCGACGAGCTGGACCAAAGATGTGACCCCAATCCCGGCCGGGGCCGTATCCAACCCCGATGCTGACCTGATCGCCCGTGCTGCCAAGAGCGGCAAGCCGATGACCCTGGCGCTGCAATTGGAAGGCCGGCCGGTGGCCAAGCTGCCTTCGGGCAATGTCGTGGCTGAACTGCCGGGGCGTGATCCCACACTGCCGCCGATCCTGGTGGCTTGCCACCTTGATAGCTGGGACCTGGGAACCGGCGCCTTTGACGATGCGGCCGGTTGCGGGATCGTCACCGCCGGGGCGCTGGCCGCGCAGAAGGATGGCAAGGCGCTGCGCACGATCCGCGTGCTCTGGGCAGGTTCCGAAGAAGTCGGCGTGTTTGGCGGGGCGGCCTATGCCGAAGCCCACAAGAACGAGCCACACGGCCTGGCGATGGAAAGCGATTTCGGCGCCGACAAGGTCTGGCGTGTCCAGTTTGATTTTGGCCCCGGCAATGCCGCTCTGGCCGACAAGATCGCGGCCTCGCTGGCTGAGATCGGCATTGTCCGTGCCGGTGGCAAGGCCAGCGGCGGAGCGGATGTTGGTGCGATTGCGCGGGCGCAGAAGCTGGCCGTGGTTGACCTCAGCCAGGATGGCACCCGCTATTTTGATCTGCACCACACCCCGGACGATACGCTCGACAAGGTGGATCCGGTGCAGCTGGCCCAGAATGTCGAAGCCTGGCGCCGCGTCTTGGCGATTGTCGCCAACGAGGCCGGGCCGCTGGGCGGCAGTTAAGCTGGGCTGAAAGGGACTTGGTCGGGGAGACAGGATTCGAACCTGCGACATCCTGCTCCCAAAGCAGGCGCGCTACCGGGCTGCGCTACTCCCCGACCGTGCGGGCGCCTTAGGCTCAACTTGCGCTGGTGGCAATCAGGCGCGTGAAGAAACGGATCATGCTGCCAAGATTTTCAGTCGTGATGTGTTCGTTGGTGCCGTGGATCATCTTGGTCTCCTTGGTGGAAAGCCGCAGCGCCTGGAACCGGTAGGTGTCCTGCGAGACGTCCTTCATATAACGACTGTCGGTGCCGCCCACGACCATGAAGGGCGCAACCGGGGCGCCGGGAGCCTCTGCCTCGGCCGCGGCGCGGAGCAGCTTCCAGCCTTGCGAGGTGGTTGAGGAAACCGGCGATGCTTCGCGCGGTTCGCGTTCCCAGCTGAAGGTCACCGGCAGCTTGCCGACCGCCTGCTTGGCGCGGGCCAATACGTCGGCCGAGCTGTCCCAGGGGGCCAGGCGATAATTGACGAGGCCGAAGGCTTCCTGCGGCAGGACGTTTTCCTTGGGGCTGCCCTGGAGCATCGTTGGGGCGATGGTGGTGTGGAGTTGCGCCGCGCCGGCCGGGCTAGCACCCATCTGCGACTTGATCAGGCTGCCAAACAGCCACGGATTGGCGGCAATCACCTTCATCAGGCCACCTTTTTCCGCCGCCAGGGCCTCAACCGTGCCAAAGGCTGGCTGATCCAGCCGCAGTGGGAACTGCTGGGCGTGGATTGCCGTGATCGCCTTGGCGAGGGTGACCGTGCCAATTTCTTCCGGCGGCATGGAGGAGTGCCCGCCCGGGGCCTTGGCCGTGACGCGCAGGGTGGCATAACCCTTTTCAGCCACGGCAATCATGATCGCCGGGCCATTGATGATCGGGGCATCGCTGATGATCGCGCTGCCTTCGTCCAACGTGAAGAGCGATTTGACGCCGCGCTTTTTCAGCGCATCGGCCGCAGCCTGGGCGCCGGTGCCGCCGACTTCCTCGTCATGACCGGATACGATGATGATCGTCCGCTTGGGCTTGAAGCCCTTGGTCGCGAGCAATTCAGCCGCTTCGAACAGGGTGATGAGCGAGCCCTTGTCATCCACCGCACCGCGGCCCCAGACCGCGCCATCGGCAACCACGCCGGCGAAGGGCGGATGCTGCCAGTCCTTCTCGGTACCCGGGGTGACGGGGACAACGTCCTGGTGTGCCATCAGGATGATCGGTTGGAGCGCCGCGTCGCTGCCGGGCCAGGTGTAAAGCAGGGTTGCCTTGCCCACGATCTCGCGCTGCATGGCCTTGTGCGCGGCGGGGTAGGTGGTCTGGAGCCATGCCTGAAAGCCCGCCCACTGGTCCATCCGGTTCTGCGCCGGGTCCTGGTTCGATACGGTCTGGAAGCGGATCGCCTCGCCCAGCCGGTTGGCCGCAGCGTTTACGTCAGGCTCGATTGCAGCGGCAACCTTGATGTCATCCGCGCGGGCCAGCCCTTCGGGCGCAAAGGTGGCCGTATTCCAGGCGATGACGCCCGCTGCTGCACCAAGCCCGAGCAGGACTGCCAAACCGATCTTCTTACGCATAGTCTTTCCCCTCCAAACCGATCTCGCGGGGGCTGTGGAGGGTGGTGGGCCCGGCAGGACTCGAACCCGCGACCTAGCCGTTATGAGCGGCCAGCTCTAACCAACTGAGCTACAGGCCCATCTGCGCGATGGCGGTGATCCGGTTAGCTGGCCTGTGGCGCTTAGGCAAGGGTGACCGCCTGCAACAGGTCACTGACCGAACTTGGTTGGACACCACGCCGCTGAAGATAGGCGAAGACGCCGCGCCACCAATCGTAGAATGCATCGAGATCGGCGTCATTGCGGACGTAGGGTGTGTGGCCCGGTGCAAGCGAAGGGCTGTGGAACGAGAAGACCAGCACCGGCAGGCCTTCGTCCAGCGCGATATCGATGCCGCGGATCGCTTCGTCCAGTGTCACGCCTTCCGGGGTGAGGGGAATGCGCTCTAGCAGGCCGCTCTTCGCAAGGAGGCCGCGCAACTGCGGCGTGCGCCACAGCATCGGGTAAAGCCGCGGGCCGAATTGGCGCAGCAGGCCCCAATAGACCGTGGTGAGGGGCAGCTCCATCAGCCGCTGTCCGGAATCCACCCACCAGGGGGTGGTGGGGTGGTTCCGAAAGCTTGGTCCGCCTTCGATGGTGTAATCGAACCGTGACCGGATCGAGGTGTCGATCGCAATGCCATGGTCCAGCAACACCTCCGCCGTCGCGGGCCCAAGGCCATATCGACCGGCGCGGTAAATCCGGGGGGTGACGCCAAAGCCTTTTTCAATGGCATCAAGCAAATGCTTGAACTTTTCTTGTTCAAGTTCCGGCGGAAGATTTCCCGAAAAAGAATTGAAATCACTGACGATTTCGGAATGAGGCGGATTGACCCACGGGTGCAGCTGAATCCCGATTTCTGCTTTCCCGGCAGCAATGGCGGGGCGCAAGGCTTCACAAGCGGCGGGCGATGTGGCGATCGGATAATCGACCAGATAGACCGGGATGACGCCGACCGTTTCGCAGAATTCCTGGAAGCTGGCGAGCCTGGCCACTGCATGCAAGGTAAAGCCGTCGCGCCGGATCGGCTGTGACCAGTCAAATTCCTCTTCGGTGTCGACAGTCAGCAGGAAGCGTTGGCCAAAGTCGGCGGGAAAGCGAACGGCTTGCGATGGGCCGGGCAAATCCGTGATGCAAACCTGCGGCACGTTTCGGTTTCCCCACCAGCGCCGCGCCGGTTTGGGGCGGCGGCTTCAAACCGCTTGGCTATGGCGGTCTGCGGGGGCGGTCAAGCCCGGGAGATCAAGGACAAGGCGGTCGTCCGTTCGCACCAGGTCTCCGCCGGCTGCACGCGCCTCGGCACGGGCGAGCCGCAGCGCGAAGCCGACACCGAAGACACCTGCCGAAATCGCCTGGGGGATCGCGCCCGGGGCGGCCTCGAACAGGTCTTGATCGGTCTGCGATGCCAGACCCGCTGGCAGACCCAGCGCAACACGAAGTCCGGCGGCGCCAGGCTCGATCGCAATTGGCAATTGCTCGCCAGGCGCGGCCGTTCCGGCGAGGGTAGCCAGGAGCCGCCAGGCCAGCCGCTCAAGCTCCAGCCGCGCCAGCGCGACCGGGCATGGGCCGGATGGGCCCTCAAGGCTGAAGCCGCTGCCGCGCTGGCCGGTATGGACCGCCAGTTGGGCGATGGTCGCCGCAAGGACTTCGGCCAGGTCGGCCTCGCCCGGTTCCAGCTCCATCGCTGCGCTTTCCAGCCGGGCCAGGCGTTCCAGCTCCTCAAAGGCCGCCAGCATGCGGGCGGCGTCGCCAGCGATCCCGGCGGCCAAGGCCCGGTATTCATGCGGCGTCGGGCCAAACAGCTGCTGCTGGATGACTTCCGAAAAGCCCTGGATCGCGTTTACCGGCGTGCGCAGTTCGTGCAGCAACTGGCGGATTCGCTCTGCTTCGCTGTCTGGCGAGGATGCCGGAGCCACGGCCGCCGGTGAGGGCCAACGCCGCATCCGACCCTGGTGGCCAAGGAACTGTCCGCTTAGTGGATCAAACCGCGGGCTGGCGTCGATCCGCCAGGCCCCGGCAATGGCCGGGCTGCCAGCCAGATCGATCCGCGCGCCCCGGATTGGCTGGCGGCGGGTAACCGCGTTGAGCAGGACTTCTGCGGCAGCGGGCCCGGCGAGCGGCTGGCCGATCACCATCGGCGCGACACCGGGGTCGGCCCAGACAATCTGGCCGTTGGCATTGGTGGCGAAATCGAAGGCCCGCGCTTCGGCAGGGACGTGGAGCACATGCTCTTCATCCAGCGGAAGCTGCGGGGCTTGACCGGTGGCTTCGGGCGCGCGGGCCTTGCGGTAGGCCTCGATCCGCTTGACGATCGCGCTGATCGATCCATCGTTTTGGTCATCATCGACCTTGGTGATCGGTTCGGGTGCCGGAGCGGCGGCATCGGCGGGCGTCGCCATTGCGCCCGATTGCGTTGGCGGCAAGCCAGGCCGGGCTACCCCCAGCCGCGCCAACTGTTCGGTCAACATCGGGATCAGATCGGCGCGCGTGCCCAGGCGTGCCCGCGCCGTTGGGGGCAGGGCTGGGAGCAGGTCGGTCCACTCGGCCGGATCAAGCTTAGCAGCGTCAATCGCGGCTCCGGCGAGCATGGGTTCGGTTGCGCTGAGCGCGGCGACCAGCCGTGGTGAACGCAACCGCATGGCCTTGTCGCGGAGGATCTTGGCCCGCTCGGCGGCTGGAATCACGTCTGAAAGTTCGGCGAGGCGCTGATAGGCCGCCTCGACATTTTCGCCACGCGCGTCGCTGGGCTGGGTCCCGAGCAGATCGAGCAACTGACGATACTGGATGCGCGTCAGCGCCGCGCCCTGGGCGCGCAAGCGCAGGACGGTGGCCAGACGATCGTCAAAATGCATCGGGTTGTCGCTCAATTCAGCACGGGCTCTTCTGCCGGATCGCCATAGCAAACCCCCGCTTGGGCCATAGCGTTCCGATTGATGCGTTGCAAAGCGGGACAGTTGCGATATGAAACAATAATATTATCGCATTCCTGCACACAGGGCTGTAAAAATTACGAGCTTTGTTGCTGCTTCGGCGCAGGGGAACGCCAAAAGGTGGGTGAGATGGCAAATCTAGATGGAATCGACCGGCGTTTGCTTGCGGAATTGCAAGCCGAAGGGCGGGTCACCAACGTCGAACTGGCCCAGCGGGTCGGGCTGACGGCCCCGCCGTGCCTTCGCCGTGTCCGCGCGCTTGAGGAATCCGGCGTTATCCGCGGTTATCATGCCGATCTTGACGCTTCGAAGCTGGGCTTTGCCATCACCGTATTCGCCATGGTTTCGCTGAAAAGCCAGGCCGAGGATTCGCTGCGCCAGTTTGAAGACGCGATGAAAGGCCTGCCCGAAGTGCGCGAATGCCATATGCTGAATGGCGAGATCGACTTTATCCTGAAGATCGTCAGCAAGGACCTGCAAAGCTTCCAGGAATTCCTGACCAGCAAGCTGACCCCGGCTCCGAATGTCGCGAGCGTGAAGACTTCGTTAACCATTCGCACTGCCAAGCAGATGCCGGGCGTGCCGCTGGAATAGGCTTACTGGGTTCAGCCCGCCCGCTGGGCCAGCCACTCTTCCAGCCACTTGATCGTGTAATCGCCGTGGATGAAGTCGGGCTCGCTCATCAGGGCCTGATGCAGCGGGATGCTGGTCTTGACGCCGCCGATCACCATTTCTTCGAGCGCCCGCTTGAGCCGCATGATGCAGCCTTCGCGGGTGCGCCCCTTGACGATCAGCTTGGCGATCATCGAGTCATAATACGGCGGCACCTTGTACCCGGCATAGAGCCCGGAATCGACGCGAACGTTCATCCCGCCAGCCGCGTGATAGCTGCTGATCAGGCCCGGTGAGGGGGCAAAGGTCCACGGATCTTCCGCATTGATGCGGCATTCGATGGCGTGGCCGTTGAATTCGATGTCTTCCTGCGCGACCGACAGCGGCTTGCCATCGGCGATGCGGATCTGTTCGCGCACCAGGTCAACCCCGGTAATCGCTTCGGTCACCGGGTGCTCCACCTGCAGGCGGGTGTTCATTTCGATGAAATAGAACTCGCCATTTTCCCACAGGAACTCGATCGTACCGGCGCCGCGATAGCCCATATCGGCCATAGCCTTGGCAACGATGCCGCCCATCCGTTCCCGCTCTTCGGGCGAGATCACGGGCGAGGGGGCCTCTTCCAGCACCTTCTGGTGGCGACGCTGCAGCGAACAGTCACGCTCACCAAGGTGAATGGCATTGCCCTTGCCATCGCCGAACACCTGGAACTCGATGTGGCGCGGATTGCCGAGATACTTTTCGATATAGACCGTTGCATCGCCAAAGGCGGCCTTGGCCTCGCTCCCGGCTTGCTGGATCAGCGTTTCCAGCTCTTCGGGGCCGTTGCAGACCTTCATCCCGCGGCCACCGCCGCCCGATGCGGCCTTGATGATCACCGGATAGCCGGCGGCTTCCGCGATCTGCTTGGCCTCCGCGATGTCAGAGACGGCGCCATCCGAACCCGGAACCAAAGGCAGGCCCAATGCACCAGCCGTGCGCTTGGCCTCAATCTTGTCACCCATCGTCCGGATGTGTTCCGGCTTGGGGCCAATCCAGGTGATGTTGTGGGCTTCGACAATCTCGGCGAACTTGGCGTTTTCCGAGAGGAAGCCGTAGCCGGGGTGGATTGCATCGGCCTGGGTGATCTCCGCCGCCGAAATGATCGCCGCGACGTTAAGGTAGCTGTCCTTCGCGGCCGGGGGGCCAATGCAGACCGCATGGTCGGCCAGGCGCACGTGCATGGCATCGGCATCGGCGGTCGAGTGAACCGCCACCGTCTCGATGCCCATTTCGTGTGCCGCGCGGTGGATGCGCAGCGCGATCTCGCCGCGGTTGGCGATCAGGATTCGCGAGATGCCCATGGTATTGTGTGCCTTACGCGATCACGACCAGCGGCTGGTCGAATTCGACCGGCTGGGCATTGTCGACCAGGATCGCGGTGACCGTGCCGCCGCGCGGAGCGGTGATCGGGTTCATCACCTTCATCGCCTCGATGATCAGCAGGGTATCGCCTTCCTTGACCGCCTGGCCGACGCTGACGAAGTTCGCCGCGCCCGGTTCCGGGGCCATGTAAGCCGTGCCAACCATCGGCGACTTGACGGCATTGGGATCGCTGGCGGGCGCCGCCGGGGCAGCTGGCGCGGGTGCGGCAGCTGCGGCCGGAGCGGCTGCCGGTGCGGCAACGGGGGCGGGTGCCGAATGGAATACCGGGGCGATACCGCCACCGCGCGAGACCTTGATTTTGCGATCGCCGTCCTCAACCTCAATCTCGGTCAGGCCGGTATCGGCGAGCATTTCCGCCAGTTCGCGCACCAGCGCGGTATCGATGTTCATTCCGGTGGGGCGGCTGCTTGCCTTGCTGTCGGCCATGCGTTCCTCGACTGGTTGCTTTGGCCTTCGCCTATGCGCGGGGCGGCGGTGCGAGGCAAGACCCCAGACGTTACGGAATGTTGGCAACCCACAGGATCGCAATGGCCGACTGGGCTGGCCGGGCTGGTTTGGAGCCTGGCCGCCCGAACCGGCCCTAGCGATCGGATCCGGCTACTTTGCCCCATTGCCGGGCAGCCGTGTAGCCAAGGTAACCCGTGCCAAAGAGCGCATAGAGCGCCTCGGGAATGGCGGAGAGATAGGCGCTCATTCCCGATGCGATCGCCTGGGCCTTGTCTGGGCGGAACGCGGCGATCAGCCCCATTGGCAAGGCCCAAAGGATCAACAGATACATGACATAGAGAAAGCTGGGCCGGGCGCGGCTGGTCCACGGGTCGCGCGAATTGGCTTCGGCGACAATGGCAGAAAGTCGGGCCTCGATTTCAGCCAGGGCCTGCGACCCCTGCAATTGCAGCAGTTCCAGCTTGGCCTTGTCGCGGGCGCCCTTGTCAGGGATCACCTTGTCGATGATCGCGGCAACAGGACCGATCAGGGCTTCGAGAATGGGCATGGCAGGGCTCCTTTGCGTGGCAAGAAGCTGGTCCAGCTATAGCATTTTAATGATGTAGGAAAATCGCAGGATCGCGGTGGGGTTACGAGCCGCACGCGGTTGCGGAGTCGGTGCCGGATAGTCCGGAAGTCAAGTCGCGATTGTCGCGGACGATAAAGGCGGCTTCGCGTTTCATGACCTTGTTCTGGACGAACAGCGTTCCAAACAGTCCTTTGTAATTATAAAAGACTTCGACAAACATGACGGCTGAATCGGTTGGGGCGGTGATCTTCTGCGCACCATTGCCGATGCTTCCCAGTGGCTTGCCCTCGGTCAAGCCATTGTTGGTGCCGTCGTTGCCATAGTCAGACTGCCTCTGAAGCTGCCCGATGCAGCGTTGCCAATGGATATACTGCTTCGCGTCGGCCGAACTGTATTCCAGACTGCTTAAGATTACGCGGCCATTGGCGCCAAGTTTGACCATCTCGCCCTGCTTGAGCGCGCCGTTAAGGATGGAGGAGACTTCGGCAGCGGTAACCGAGGGCGCAATCGAGCTGGTTGAGGACTGCCCCAATCGCGAAGCATTATCCGCCACCAGGATCGAAATCTGGCTTAGCTGCAGATTGACCACGGCAAGATAGGCGATCTCGAGCCCGAACATCCCGATCGTTGTGATGATTGGCAGGGAAAGGGCAAATTCAAGCAGCGCGGTGCCGCCGCTGGCGCGGCAGAGTGTGCGAAATGCAGCAACGAAACCGGGCTTGGATGGGGGCGCCGTGGGCTTGATCATGTGCAGGTGCCCGGGGTGGTGCCTTGAACGTTGGCCCCTTGCGCATCGTAGGGTTCGTTTTTCTTGATCACACTGGCGGTCAGCGTTGTGCTTGACCAATCCGTAATCAAGAGCGGAACGGTAAGCATCGGCTTGTAGGTTGCCTTCACGGTGTAAAGGGTTACGTCGTTTGCTCCGCCATTGCCGGCTTTGCCCACATCATCGTCCCATTTCCCGTTGTTGTTTTCATCCGTGTAGGGCTCGCTATTTGAGCACTTGCCATCTTGGTTGGTGTCGGTGAACTTTTCCGGACGTTTGACGTCGATAAAATCGAAATAGCTTTTCCGTGTGCTCGCAATCGTCACGTCCGGAAGGATTGGCGCGATCCTTCCCTTGACGAAGTCGTCCACTGTGGAGGTATCCGCGCCCTGGACCGTGGTGCCCCGCGCGGCTTCCTGAACCGCGCCATTCAGCACCGCCATGCCAAGCATCATCTGGCCCAAGTTCAGGATGGTCATGACCAGTCCCAGAAACACGGGCGCGACCAAGGCGAACTCGACAGCCGTAACGCCGGCTTGATCGGGGTAGAGTTTGCGCCGGACCAGCATCATTTCGTCACCCGAAGTTCGCTGATTTTCTTGGCAATTCCCGAAAACGCGGCGTTCAGCTGGGCGGCATCCTTTGCGGTGTAAACGCTATTGGGCGATGCGCAGGTGGTTAAATCCGCCGTTAGTGTGGTCGCGAATGAGATCGCCCACAACCGTATGCCCCGGTCCTTGATCGCTTCGCAGACGGCCAGGAACCGTGAGCGATGCCGATTGTATTGGTCCGTTGTCACGCCACCTGTGATCCGCATGTCGAGCGATTCAATGCCATAGGCTGACTGAGTTGAGAGGTTTGGCTCTACATCGCCATCGGTCATGAAAATCATATGGCGGGTTACCGAACCGCTGCTACCCGTTGCATCGTTGACGGAACTGCTCCAGATTCCGGTGGGGGAGGAAAGCCTGGCTCCCCACATCAGGCCCACATCGGGATAGGTGAAGCCATTGGCGGTGAGTGAATCTACATACTTGCCAAATGCGTCTTTATCCATCGCGGCAAACAACTGGGCGGCCGACGGGCAGGCAGAAGCTGCGATTGACCCTGAGCTGGATGAGCCGGCTGAGGACCGTGTATAAGCAACCTCCGGCCAGAGCGGCTTCCATTTGGTTGTGTCGTCGCTTGTGGTTGGGGCGCTATCAATATCCAGATCGAGTGCTATAGTGGGCGTTATGCGCTTTGCCGCGGAGTCGAACACAAAGCTGGCGGCTGGCGTGGTTTGCCGTTCTTCGATGCAGCCCTGCCAGGTAGAGGTGACTGCCAGCGGTTTACCATCGGTGGTCATCCCGGTGATCGTAGTGACATTGTTTCCAGCCAGGTATGGGCCTGCATCGTAGGTTCGCTGAAGGTAAAGCAGGCCATCATATGGCTGGGTGGCGCTGGTCAGATAAATCGGTGAGTTTTTGGTGATGGTGTAAGTTTGGTTGAACCGCAGCCATTCCCGAACGCGTGAGACATACGACACGCCGGAACGCGTGCAGCCCCACTCATAGCGCGTTTGCTTTTGTTGACTGGTCAATTTGGTGCTGGTGATGCTGCCATCGGCAGGGTTTGTTGCCCAGGTTTCCGTATTGGGAGAGCTTGGCGCGCCGCTGTTTGCCCAGTTGCTGCTCGCAGGCAGCGCAGCAGTGCAAGCGGCCAAGTTTGAATAAGGGGCGCCGATGTTTACCCACCCGCCGGCGGTCTCCGCGGTTGTGGCGGTACTCGTGCCTGCGGGCTGGTAGCCACTCCACTTGTACCATCCGCGGGTCTGGACGGTGTAATTGCTTGCCAGATAACCGGTATTTGCGGCGTAGAGCAATTTCCCCACATTCACGGTGGAGCTGAAGGGGACAAACCCATAGCGAATTCGGGCTTTTGAACCCTTCGCGGCAACTGCCAACGCGTCATAGAAACTCTTTGCTGCAGCCCGAAGATCCTGCAGGCGCGTGGTTTGGCCTGGCAACGGGCCCAATCCGGCGGCCGTTCGATTCATCGACCCGGTGGTATCCAGCACCATCATTATATCGTTATCGCCCATCTCCAGCTTTGAGTTGCAACTTACTGAAATTGATATGTCGTTGACGCCAATCATTTTCACGACAGTTGTATTTAGAACCGTTGAAGCTGAGGCATCCAGACTGTTGCCATCTGTCTTGTTAACATCGCTTGTGAATGAAGTGGATTTGCTGCTTTCGTTGGTTTCATCGAAATTGGATAAGAAGTATTTATTGGCGAAGGCCTTTTCTGCCGTACCGTAACTGCCGCTTTGCATGGCTTTGCGTCCGGCGAGGATGCCGGCATCGCAGGCGGCCTGAAGGCGGCTGCGGACACTGTAGGCGCGGCTCATATCAACCGCGGCCCCAATCATGGCGGCGGACAACAGGATCGCAGCGGCCGCCATCGGCAGCACGCTGCCGGTTGTTGACTTGATCAGCCTGGACCAGAAGACGGATTTGACAATCATGATCTGCCCTCGAAGTGAAAACGCCGCATTGCCTTTGGCTGCCTTGTTGGCGCACCGGGGGTTAAGATTAACTTACTGACAATAGACAGGTATTCTTCCGGAGCCGGCTAATTGCGCGGCGCGGTTGATGGCATGATTGGCGGTTCGCTTTGCGGCGGTGGCGCTGTCGCTGCCGCTGCCGCAGCCGCTGCCGCAACTTCTGCAGCAACCTGCGCCTCCGAAACCATTTGCCCGGGATCAATATCGGTATCTGGGGGAGCGAACTCGCCTTCCGGCATAGCAGGCGCCGAAGGGGCTATCGGGGTCTGTGCCGGTACCGCGGCGATTGGGGCGATAGGCGCGGGGGCAGAATCAATCGTGGCCGCAGGCTTGCTGGCACTATCCGCCAAGCCGCCCGGCCGAACCAGGACATAGGTGATTGCCATCACGCCGATGCCAAGAAGCGCCAGTGATTTGGAAAGTTTCTGCATTCCAGAGGTTTAGCGCACCGGCGCTTTCCAATCGGTTACCGGGACCGACAGTGGCGGAATTGCTGGGTTTTTGGGAGCAATTCGGCGGCATGGACAGAGGCGGATGCGCGATAAATCCCTTACTATCAATTTGGTAAGGGTTTATCCCTAATAACGCTCCGGCTTGGTCAAACTTTCTCCGGCATATCGGGGGCTGGCGATGAGCAAGCGGTCGCTTTGGAATGGTCACGCGCCAGCAGGACGGATCACCAAAACGGTCGTCAGGGATAAATCGGAGTTTAAACCAATGAACAAGATCTTCATCACTGTGGCCACTTCGGTGCTCGCCGTGGCGCTGCCTGGAGTTGCTCATGCGCAGTCTACAGCCAGTGCTTCGGCATCGGGTTCAACCACCATTGTTCGCCCGATCACCATCAGCAAGACGGCAGACATGGCGTTCGGGACGATCGTCAAGCCCAGCAGCGGCACTGCAACCATCCAACTGCCCAGCAGCGGGGACACGGTTTCCGCAACGGGTGGCGCAGCTGCGGTCGGCGGGGGCACGCTCTCGCGCGCCAAGTTCGCCATTGGCGGCGAGGGCGGCCAGGCGGTCTCGATCTCGGTTCCGGCCAGCTTTAACATGAGCATGGGGTCGGACACGATCGCGGTTACCCTTACCCCGGATCTCGCTGCGTCGGTGAACCTCAGCAATGCAGCAGGCTCGAGCGGCTCTGCCACTCTGAATGTTGGCGGTCAGTTCTCTTTGCCGAGCACCTAGGCGACTGGCGTTTACTCCGGCTCGTTTACGGTTACGGTCGCTTACCAGTAAGCGCTGCTCTGGCAGGGACAGGGTCCGGCAATGGATCAGTCTGGCGTCCGATCCGCAAGGCAGCGAACAGCGTGCAGGATTGCCTGTGCGCTGTTCGCCTTGCTGCAGGGCGGCATGGCCCATGGTCAGACCGCCACGGCGCAAGCGACTGGATCGGTAGCGATCGAACCCGCAGTTGGCGGCAGCCTTGCCCTCGAAACGACCAAGCAGGCGGTCACGGCTGTGTTTCAGCCGCGCTCATCCGATAGTCTCAACCTGCTTGCCAAACCGGTGCGAAAAGGCGCCTCGGTTTATAGCGCGCTGATAACCCAGCCGACCGGTCAAGAGCAGATCTATTCCGGCGATGCCGATGTTCTTTCTGCCTACCTCGCGTTTGATCGCGGAAATCGCAGATATATGGCTGATTTCAAGGGTTTTTGGGAGGGGAGAGATCGCCTGCGGGTGGTCTTGGTCCTCATTAACTTCAATTAGCGACCGGAGCATTCTGTCATGCGACCACACTTCCGTTTTGCGCGCCTTGCGGCGTTAACCATGATCTCCGCCGCGACTTGCCTGATGGCCAGCGCCGGGGCAGCGCAGGACGCCCCCGGCAAGGAGCCGGCCAAAGTTGTGGTCACCACGCCGAGCGCAAACCTCAACATCACGCCGCGCCGGGTGGTATTCGATACCGTGAAGCGGACCGAGGCGGTCTTTGTCTTCAATCAGGGCAATTCGCCGGTCACGGTTGACGTTTCCCTGGTCGATAATGTCATGTTGGCGAACGGCGAGATCGTGCCGCTTGATAAGCTGGCGCAGAAATCGCCGGCCGATCAGGCCGTGGCCGCGCGGTTGCAATCAGCGCGCGATCTAATCCTTGCCTCGCCCTCGCGGCTGACCCTGCCCCCCGGCAAGGGGCGGACGATCCGGCTGCGGGCGACGGCGCCCGCAACCGCTGGCAGCGCCGAATTGCGCACGCATCTGGCGGTAACCACGGTGCCGTCGGCGGACAGCGGGCTTACCGCAGAGGCCGCTGCTGCGCCGCACGCGGGCGAACTGGCCTTCAAGATCCAATCGATCTTCGGGATCAGCATCCCCCTGATCCTGCGGAATGGCCCGGTCGAAGCGACCGCAACAATATCAGACCTTAAGATCGCAACAGTCGAAGCGCCGGTAGGCCCCACCGGTGAGGTGCGCACGGTGCCGGCTTTGACCTTTGCCCTGGCGCGCGGCGGAACCGGCTCGATCTTTGGCAATCTTGAAGTAAAGTCTAAAGATAAAAATCGCAATGAAAACATCGGCTTTGGCAGAGGTCTTGCCGTATATTCTGAAATTTCAGGGCGAAGGGTGGTGATCCCGCTGATCCGGCAACCCCAGCCGGGCGAGACCCTGACCGTGAGCTTTACCAGCGATGATCCGCAGCTACCCAACCTGCATGCCAGCGGGATGCTGACCGTTCGCTGACATGCGGCGCTTGCTTGCCTTGATCGGCGCTTTGCTGGCCGGATTGGCGACGCTGGGTGCGTCGGCCGCGGCCAGTGCGCAAATCGTGCCGACGCAAGTGCAGCGCAGCGAACTTTTGCTGGTGGCGGTGCAGTTTGAAGGCGTTACCCTGACCGAAGCGATGACGGCCTATGGCGATCCGGCCGATCCGCTGGTGCCAATTGGCGAACTTTCGCGGATGTTCGAGCTTGATGTTCAGGTGCAACCCGCGTCCCGGCGCGTCACTGGCCGCCTCGGCGAGGCCCTGCGTCCGCTGACGATCGATCTTGCGACCGGCGAGGGGCGGAGTGGTTCGGTTGGCTTGGCCATCGCGGCGGGCGATGGGCTGGTGACACCGACAGACATCTATCTGCGCGCATCGCTGCTGGCCCAGCTGTTGCCGCTGAGGCTGCGGATCGATCAGGATAACCTGGTGATCGCGGTGGAAGCGCGGGAGAAGCTGCCAATCCAGGCGCGCCGCGAGCGGGCCGATCGGCATCAACAGCTCAATGCGCAGCTCACTGATGCGGTTGAGGCATTTCGCATTGATGCGCCCTATCGCTGGATCAGCCGACCGGCGTTCGATTTCTCGGTCGACCTGGCCAACAGGTCGTCGGGAGAAGGGGTTTCGCGGCGAGCAGAGGGCCGGTTCGCCCTTGACCTGCTGACCACCAATGTCACGGGCTTTCTGGGCACTGATGGGCGTGGCAAGCCGTCGACCATGCGGATCAAGGCGGAGCGCGTCGCGCTTGATCATAGTCTGCTTGGGCCAGTGCGCGCCAATCGCTTTGCGGCAGGCGACATCTACACGCCCGGGCTGACACTGGGGCCGCGGGCGCTGGGCGGGGCGGGGGCGATCATCTCGACCGCGCCGCTTGAGCAGCTGAGTGTTTTTGAGCGGATCGACCTGCGCGGTGAGCTGCCGCAGGGCTATGATGTCGAGCTCTATGTCAACGACGTGCTGCGCGCCGCGCGGAACAGCGCAGTGCAGGGGCGCTATGAGTTTCTGGCCGTGCCGCTGGTGCGCGGGGTGAATGTCATCCGGGTGGTAACCTTCGGTCCGCGCGGAGAGCGCGACGAGCAGACCCGTGTGATCAATGTTGGCGGCGGGCAGGTTGAAACCGGCCGGACCATCTTCGAGGCGGGTATCGTCGCGCAGGATCGCCCGGTGATCGACCTGGGCCAGACGATCTTTACAGAATTGGCGCAGGGCCGGGGCAAGCTTCGCGCGGTGGCATCGCTGGCGCACGGGCTTTCGCCGATGTTGACCTTGCAGGCCGGGGCGGCGCTCTATCATGATCAGCTTGGCGATGCGCACCGTGTTCTTAGCGGTGGCCTGCGCAGCTCGCTGGCCGGCCTTGCCGTCCAGCTTGACCATGCGCGGGATTTCAAGGCGGGTTCGGCGACTTCGGCAGGGATCGCCGGGACGATTGCCGGGGCATCGCTGGTGGCGCGGCACATTGAATACCGCGGCGGCTTTGCCGATGAGAATATTGCCTATTTCGATCTTGCCCGCCCGTTGAAGCGTTATAGCGAGCTGACGGTTGACCTGACCGTTCCGTTCCTCAGCCTGACCCGGTTGCCGCTGTCCGGGCGGGTTGAGCGCGTCTGCTTTACCGATGGCGCAACCTTTGTGGCCCGCGGGCGCACGTCGATCTCGATCGCCGGCAACCTGGTCGCTCTGGGAGCGGACTATTCGCGGAGCACCCGGGGCAAGACCAGGACTGAACAGCTGACCGGCAATGTTTCGGCATCGCGGCTGATTGATTACAAGTGGCAGCTGCGCGCGACCAGCGAGTTCGAACTGGCCCCCACAGCGCGCCTGCGCACAGTCGCACTGACGCTGGATCGCAACCTGTCCGATCGGTATGGCCTGCGGCTGGGGTTGAGCAAGTCGTTTGGCCAGGGCTCCGATACCCGGTTGCAGGCCGGACTTTCCGCGCGCCTGCCGGTGGGGGCAATCACGCTGAACGGCGACTATTCGACCTCCCGCAAGCAGTGGCAGGTCGGGCTGCAGCTCAATTTCGGCTTGGCCCCCAATCCGGGCACCGGCGGTTACCGCCTGACCCCCCCGGGGCCGGCCAGCGGGGCCAGCGCAGTGCTGCAAGCCTTTCGCGATACGAACGGCAACGGCCGGTTTGATCGCGATGAGGAACCGCTGCAGGGCGTTCGCACCACTGGCGCCTTTGGACCGGTCGCGACCAACGCTCGGGGCCGGGCTTTCGTAACGGGGCTGGGCGCTGGCCCGTCCGGTCTGATGCGGATCGATACCAGCGACGTCGATACAGTATTCGATTCCACACCGCCCAAAATGGTGAGCTATGTTCCCCGGCCGGGCCTGGTCATGCCGGTTCCCTTTGCGGTGGTTCCCACGTCGGAAGTGGCGGTTTCGATCAGGCTGCACCAACCGGACGGGGCCTTGATCGGAATCTCGGCAGTCCGGCTGAACCTGATTGATGAGGCCGGCAAAAAGGAAGCCAAGTCCACCGAATTTGATGGGATCGCCGTGTTCGAAGAGGTCCGGCCCGGACGCTATCGGGTGGAACTTGATCCCGATCAGGCCCGGCAATTGCGGATGCGCCTGGCCGCGCCAGTCAGTCTGACTGTCGATGCCAAAAGCGGGCTGGTTCGGGTGGCCGGAGAAATCAAGTTTGAGAGGGAGCAAGGCCAATGAGGCGACCATTCGTTCAGCTGATCGTCCTGATTGCAGCCGTGATGGGGCTCACTGTTAGCGGAAATGCACAAGTTTACACGATTACAGCGATTGATCCGGTCAACCTGGGCACGGTTGCTGCTGGGCGAACCGGTGAAACCGTGCTTACCGTCAATCCGGCTACTGGCAACGTTACGACTACGTCAGGTTCAGGGGCGCAAGTGTCGCCTTCGAGCGGGCGGGCGCTGGTCACGATTGCCTGTGGCAACAACAATGCCTGCGTTACGGGTGCAGCTTACGTAACGATCACAACGAGCGGGACCCCAACCAACCGCGCATCTGCGCTGCGCAATTTTACAGTTTCCACTGCCGGGGCAAGTGCTGTGATCGGCACCCCGCCAGGTACGGGCTCAACGATCACTTTTACGCTCCAGCCATGGATCTATAATGCCAGTAGGACATTCTGGGTTGGCTATGACTTTCCCGTCAAGGGTGACGATTCAGGGACATTGTCGGGAACATCGACCACTCGGTTCACCATCTCGGTGAATAACGCACTTGGGACAAAGCCCAGTTCCAACTCGGGCGGCATCGTTAGCGCCAATGTCATTCGCGGACTGACGATTTCCAAGTCGGCTGATTTAAGTTTCGGACGGTTCTTTGCGCCAACTTCGGGCAGCGGGGTAGTCACAATAAATCAGGCGAATGGCCAGGTTTCGGTGACGGGAACCGGTACAACCGCATTGCCCGGGGTGACACCAACGGTCGCCCAGTTTGCCGTTGCGGGTGAAGGCGGGCAGAGCATTTCGGTTTCTGTCCCGTCAACCTTTACCATGACAGCGCCTGGCGGCACCATTCAGGTGACAACAAGTCCGAATGTAAGCGGGGCCCAAGTGCTGAGTGGAACAACGGGCACATTAGGCGCGCTGGCAATCCGCGTGGGCGGAAGCTATCCAGTATATGCCGGAATGCCCGGTGGGAACTATTCCGGCACCCTTGCGGTGATGGTTCAATACAACTGACAGGGCTGAAACGGCACCGTCACGTCAAAGTGGCGTTTTAAAATGGTCGGGACGAGAGGATTCGAACCTCCGACCCCCACACCCCCAGTGTGATGCGCTACCAGGCTGCGCTACGTCCCGACCGGTTCCGCCCGCGATGCGGACTGGAGAGCCGGGCCTATAGGCAGGGTGTGGCAGCAAGGCAAGCGTGCTGCGACAATCAGCCGCTTTCCCGGTTCAAGCCCTTGAACCTGATCGGACAAGCGCCATTTGCGCCGGGTTCGACAGGCGGCTGCGTTGCTAAGGCAATCGCTTGCTGCTAGTCGCGCGCAATTGCGCCGGGGGCTTCTGCCCCTGGTGCTGGGCAAACATTCGTCACGAAAGCCGTAACCGCGATGCAAACACCGCTTCTTCCGATCCTGGCCGCCGCTGGCGGCGCTGCCGCCGAACCGCCGGTCTGGATCCAGTTCCTGCCACTGGTCGCCATGGTGGTGATCTTCTGGTTCCTGATTCTGCGTCCGCAGATGCGCCGGCAGAAGGAACAGCAAGCCAAGCTGGCCGGGATCAAGAAGGGCGATCAGGTGCTCACCGGTGGCGGCCTGATTGGCAAAGTCGTCAAGGTTGACGAACACTATGCCGAGATCGAGCTGGGCCAGAATATCAAGGTCAAGGCGCTGAAATCCACCATCGCCGATGTCATCCCGCCCACTGGCAAGGCAGCGAACGACTGATCCGGTCCGCATTTTCCAAGGCAGATTTTCGATGCTTGATTTTCCCCGCTGGAAGCAGCTGTGGCTGTGGTTCATAACCTTGGTGGCCTGCCTCGCGGCGCTGCCCTCGCTGCTGTCGATCGGTGGGGTAAACCTGCCTGAAGGCTTGCCAAGTCCCAAGATCAACCTGGGTCTCGACCTTGCGGGTGGCAGCCACATCCTGCTTGAGGCAAATCCGGAGCAGGTGCGCCGTCAGCGGCTTGAAACGATGGAAGAAGATGTCCGCGCGCGGATGCGCCAGGCTGATCCGGCAATCCGCATTGGCGATATCTCGACCAAGGACGGCACGGTCAGCTTCATCGTTGCCGATCCGGGGCAAGTCGATGCTGCGCGGGAACAACTGCAAACGCTGACCAGCGGCGCGCAACTGACCGGCCAGCGCGATTGGGACCTGCAGGTGCTGGACGGCAACCGCATCGTCCTGCGCCCGACCCAGGCCGGGATCGATCTGGCAATCAGCCAGGCCATGGACACGGCGACCGAAGTGGTCCGCAAGCGCATCGACGCGCTTGGCACCCGCGAACCGACCATCATCCGCCAGGGACCGCAGCGTATCGTCGTGCAGGTTCCCGGGCTGAAGGATCCGGCCGCGCTCAAAAATCTGCTCGGCCAGACCGCCAAGTTGGAATTCAAACTGGTCGACGGCCAGGCGCTGCCTAGCGATATTGCCCAGGGCATTGCCCCTCCGGGATCTGAAATCGTACCGCTGGAAGCGCCGGAAGGGTCGACCGAACCGGCTGGTGCTATTGCCGTCAAACGGCTTGGCGGGATCAAGGGTGACCGGCTGACCAACGCCCAGCAAAGCTTTAACCAGCAAACCAACGAACCGATCGTTACGATCTCCTTTGACCAGCAGGGCGGGGCTAAATTTGCCAAGCTGACCACCGAAAACGTTGGCAAGCCCTTTGCGATCATCCTCGATGGCAAAGTGCTGTCCTCTCCTGTGATCAACGAGCCGATCATCGGCGGAACGGCCAGTATTTCGGGCAACTTTACGATCCAGAGCGCCAATCAGTTGGCGATTGCGCTGCGTTCGGGCGCCTTGCCGGTTGACCTGAAGGTGGTTGAAGAGCGCTCGGTGGGTCCGGACCTGGGTGCAGACTCGATCGAGAAGGGCATGATCGCTTTTGGCGTCGGCACCCTGGCGCTGATGATCTTCATGCTGGTCACCTATGGCCGCTTTGGGGTCTATACCAATGTCGCGCTGATCCTGAACACGCTCATGATCCTGGGGGTCATGGCGATCATGAACACCACGCTGACCCTGCCGGGTATCGCCGGCTTCGTGCTGACGATCGGTGCCGCGGTGGACGCCAACGTGCTGATCAATGAACGTATCCGGGAAGAGCAGACCCGCGGGCGACGTGTCGTCAATGCGGTTGAAATGGGTTATACCGAAGCCAGCCGCGCGATCTTTGACGCCAACATCACCAACGTGATCGCGGCGACGCTGATGTTCGTGTTCGGCTCAGGGCCGATCCGTGGTTTCGCGGTCGTCCTCATGATCGGTATCGCCACTTCGGTCTTCACCGCCGTTACCCTGACCCGCATGTGGGTTGCTGGCTGGCTGCGTCGCGCGCGCCCCAGCGAACTGGTGCTTTGAGGGATCAATCCGATGAAACTGCTTAAGCTTGTCCCCGATAACACCAACATCCGCTTCCTGCGCTGGCGCGTGCCGTTCTATGTGATCAGCGTGCTGCTGATTGCGGCATCCTGGGGGATGGTCCTGACCAAGGGGTTGAACCTGGGGGTGGACTTTGTCGGCGGGCAGATGATCCGCGTGACATTTCAGAACACCCCAGCCGCCCCGGTTGCCGAACTGCGCGAGACGGTTGGCAAGCTGGGTTACGGCGAACCGATCATCCAGCAATTCGGTAAGCCGAACGAGATCTCGATCCGCATGAAGTTGCCCGAAGGTTCGGCCCAAAATGCCGACCTGGCCGACCAGATGGCGCGCAAGATCACGGCGGCGATCAAGGCCGATCATGCCGACGCCCGTATTGATGGCGTGGATTCGGTCTCTGGCAAGGTGTCGGGCGAACTGTTCAAGACCGGGATGCAGGCATTGCTCGCGGCGATGGCAGCGATCTCGCTCTACATCTGGGTGCGGTTCGAATGGCAATTCGGGGTGGGGGCAATGTTCAGCCTGATCCACGACGTGTCACTCACGCTCGGGATGTTCGCGATCACGCAGATGGAGTTTGACCTGAACATCGTGGCGGCGCTGCTGACGCTGATCGGCTATTCGCTTAACGATACGATCGTGGTTTACGACCGGATCCGCGAAAACATGAAAAAGTTCCGTCGCATGCAGATGCCGGAACTGCTGGACCTCTCGGTGAACGAAACGCTCAGCCGCACGATGGTGACTTCGCTGTCGGTGCTGATCACGCTGCTTGCCCTGCTGCTGCTTGGCCCGAACGTGATCTTTGGCTTTACTGCCGCGATCACGCTGGGGATTTTCGTCGGAACGTACAGCTCGGTCTATATGGCCGCGCCGATCCTGATCTGGCTCAAGGTCAACCCGAGCAGCTTCGTGCCAACCGAAACCGAGGTTGAGCGCCAGGAGCGTCTGGCGCGCGAAGGCGCCTAATCCCGGGCTAAACGCCGCC
>JACCDK010562343.1_pt1 | contig 21794 bp, 14 predicted proteins | sample 7445871 | NCBI WGS metagenome assembly JACCDK01 (sample SAMN15323436, study PRJNA562643) | freshwater metagenome | isolation source: river surface water | place: USA:Blue River Watershed | collected 2017-08-15
AGTTTAGCGATTTTCAATTTACTTAAATCCAAACTTCTCGTACTTGTGTTATACAACTCGATATAATCATCATCCTCAGGTTTAGGATTAAATAAGATTTCATTAATACAGATCTCTCCACTGTCGGCCTCAAAGCCATAGCCGATTGCAATGCTTTTATTTGAATTAATCGCTTGACCAAAACAGTTTTCGATTCCTTGTAAATAAATCGTATAAATCGAATGGGTGTCGAGTGCAACAGGACTAATAAATTGCAGTTGATACGATTGGTTATAATTATAGATTGTTTCTTTTAGGGTGTCCTCTGTTTCTTCCAGATAACAGCTCGCGCGAGAGATTTGATCGGCTCGCAGGGATTCATTCAATGTAATGGAGATGCGGTTTGAATTAATAAGTTCTCCGTGTACACATTCAAATGCTTCATGCGGACTAATCGTTTTTAGTATACTGTTTCTTTCACCTGGCGTCCCTCCTTTAGGAGAATTGCTAGCCTGCCAATTAGATGGATTATCGCAAGGATGATTTAAATCTAGTCGTTCTATACTAAAGCCTCCATTACTTTTAAATGCATCTGCATAATAACTTAAATCATACGTAATCACATCTACCGGAGTGCTGTCTTGGTTTAGCAAAACTAGTTTGTCGCCACTATTATTTAAGGAAGGGAAGTCATCCGTTTCAATACAGTGTTGATTTGAAAAAAGTTTGCAATTGGAAGTAGCGCAAACAATTAAGTATTCATTCTTATGTATCCAATGTTCTTTTTGAAAACGTGTGAGTCGACTGCTGTCTCCGAAATAAAAATCATGCAAGTTAAAACTGTCCTTTGTCGGATTATACAACTCGACAAACTCGCAGTTAGGCAATCCGATACTCGGAGTCGGGTCTGCTAAAAACTCGCTAATCAAAATTTCATGATATGTACATTGAGTGATTTCTAATGGAGAATTTATTCCCGTCATTGTATTCCCGGCTTCGTCACTAACATTGGAAGAAAATAGATAATGAAGTCCCTCACTCAATTTGGAAGAAGTAATCAAATGAACCTTGTCAAATTCGTTTGCATCTCGAAATACACTATCCATCGGATTTCCGTCCAATAAGAAGTTTTCTTTTTTTAGAGATTCTTTCCGCACCGCTTCCGAATAATGCACAATAATCTCTTTTGGAAGAGAGTAGGAGAGTGCGCTTACATAGGGAGCCTGATAGTCGACAATACTATCTCCGATATACCAATCATCTACAAAAAATAATTTCGCGCGCGTACTCGTATAAACCATTCGTATGCCTGTTGCACTACATGCAAACGAAATACTATCCCGAATATCTGTTCTAAATTCAAACTGTCTACTACCTAAACTATCGATGCTGATTTGCCAATTTGGACCTTGATATCTAATACGCAACCTAAACGTGTTTTCATTTTTAGCAAGCAAGCCCAAAGTACCACTCGCAAGTTGCGAGATGCTCTGTCCCTCCTGTTTCATGAAACGCCATGTATCATTGTTTCCGTTCTCTCCGACTTCTATAAAATAAGCTTTAAAGCTAGTATCTGCCTGATTCAAGGAGTTACTCGCCAAGTACCACCTGAATTGATTGGATGCTGAAGGTGAAAATTTTAATTGTACCCATAACTGCTGTTCCTGCCAAGTACTATCAATATGCTGATGCCACAAATTAGCTGTGTCTGGGTGGTTGAATCCCGCGAGCTGTAACTGTTGTAGCGTGTTGATTTGAAAATTTCCAGTATCGCCTATAAATTCATTTTTATTCAATGAATGAAAATGTTCATCAAATAAAATTGCTTGTGCCAACGACTTTGTCTGCCACAATAAAAGGATACCTATAAGAATGCTTTTCCATGCTTGCATGCATAACTAACGCAAGCGGGTCTTGTTTTATTGTCTAGTGTTGAACAATAAATTTTTCATTTCTGATTCGTTCCCCATTTTTAAGTTGAACGAAATATAGTCCATTGGCAAGATCATTCACCTCTAATCCAATGTTATTTTCATTGGCTGCGATGACTTTTCTTAAGATGATTTTCCCGGTGGCATCCATAATAGTTAAATCACTACTGTTCGCAAGTGAATTGACTAGCTGAATACTGATTCGCTCAGAACTAGGATTTGGAGCTATCTCTATCTTGAAAGCATCTGGGGTGTTCATCACTTTTTCAAAGGATAAATTTACGGTTGAAATTTGATGGTCTAAGTCCTTAGGTTCTGTTGCTAATGCGACTTCTCGAATATCTACCTCATTGAATTGCAAGTTTTGATAATCTCCAGAAATTAAATAAGAAGAACTTATACTGTTAGTGTCCGCAAATCTCGCGGCGCCACCGCATGTTTGGTAGGAGCTAATTCCTGAAACCACTTGTGCGCCTCCGCTACAAATTACGCGATACCAGATATGGTATGTTTCATTGACACTGAGTCCTGTAATCGTATAGGTAGGATTTGTTAATGAAATGACGTTGTAGCCACTATTTCCTTGCTTTGACCAATACAAGCGATATCCAGAAATAGCCTGCGCAAGTGAATGTGCATTCCAACTTACATTTACTTGCGCACAATGATTCGTAATCCCTGTGACAGTAGGATTTGTAAGTGAATTCGAACAACCAGCAATAGTAGATGCCGTTTGTGTTTGGCTATAGAATGCTTGTGAATTATTTATATACTTTACCCAAATCTGATAGCTATTTCCAGAAACTAAATTATTGATAGTATAGGTGCTCACGCTAGGTGATAAATTGACAGTGGAATAGCCATTTGTGCCGCTCGTTCTCCAAAATAATTGTAAGCTATTGCAATTATTCACGCTAGGAATCTGAACTGTTAATGAGGAGGTACTTGCATTTGTAATCGCAATACTAGGTGCGTTTGCCTGAATACTCAATCTATAATTCCCACTCGCGTTAATACCTTCTCCTTGTAATTGTAGATACAAAATCTGACCAGCATAGGGCACTAAATTTACCGCACTTAAATTCAATATGCCATTATTGCTACAGCCAATATTCGTCCAGCTTGGGCTACTGCAATTACTATTATTGATGATATACGCATTCAATATCGTATTGAAATTTGTGGTGGCATAATCACAACGAAAACTCAGTCCGGTACTTCCGAGCGTTGGAATCATACACTTGAACCAAACACTTTTTACCAGATTATTAGCGGTTCCACACGCACTACTTGGTTCGTTCAAACCATTAGCGCTTGCCCCGCCTGTATTCCCATCTACATACACTAAATTCGGACCTGAAGGAGGATTGCTATTGTTTGCATTACTAATACCTCCTAATAAAACAGCGCCTCTATCGTACGCAATTAATTGTGTGCTATTCGCAATTTTATTACTATTCGAAGAAAAATTCCAAGCGTTACAAATCTGATCATTACTCGGTATTTGCGCCATAACGCAAGTGCCATTATTGAGTTGCGCATATGGGTTATAATTAGCAGCATTACTACTTGTACAACCTTCACAATTTAAAAATTGAAAGGCATCTACTTTTCCATAACCATATAAGTTGTTTGGAACTCCACCTGTATAGGCATCTGTTTTTTTACAAGTGGTAAGGGCCGTTTTTATTTGATTCCAATTTGCCGTTGGATTCTTTTGTAAATAACAAGCAATAATTCCTGCTACTGCTGGCGAAGCCGCGGAAGTCCCTTTTATCGGACCGTGTAAGGTGTCTACATACACACCAGATGGATTATTCGTTTTTGCCCAGTTGATCCAGTAAAGATCTATGGCTGCCATTGTCCATTCCCCTGGCGCGGAAATATCTGGTTTGGTCAAGCCTGAACGTGTCGGACCCATACTAGAAGTTGGGTATATTTTTCCTACTATTCGCGGGTCGCAATTATTCACGCCTCCGGTAAATATTGGAAATTGATTGCGGTTTAAATAATTACCAACGCTGATAACTTTCGGAGAGCAATTCCAATATCCTACAATGGTTTGATTGGTGTCTGGTAATTTATATTTAGAAATTTCTGGAAATTGTGCAGTGCTAGGAATTGCATTTCGTAACAAAGAAGTCCCTGTATAGCTCGGATGACTCCATGCATCGAATTTACCATTACCCTTTGTACTAAAACGCCATGTATAATTCGTATTGGAATCTACATATACACCGATGTATTCAAAGTATCGTCCGTTTTGCTTTTCTATATAACTTTCTACTATTCCTAATCGCTTGCCATTATTATTTCGAATAGTATCATAACGAACATAACTCTGCAGCGTGCCCATTGAATAATCCGAAAGTGCATTCAGCCATTTTGTTTTTCCTCGCTTTGAAACTGTTCCTCCATTTACATAATCACAGCCGATAGAAACATATGCATTATTCCATTGTGCATAGTCGCTGTACATCTCAAAGTAGGCAACATATTGTCCGCCACCTATGGAAAATGAATTAAACCACGTAAAGGCAGAATCGTTGCTTGGAATTGTATATCCCAAATGTAGCGCACTACCACCTGCGTTCCCTGCTGCAGCTACGAATGCACGACCGCTTTGTGCGGTTACTAAGTTTTCCATTGCTTGTGTAGCCAAATCTAGATTATCATGCGCACCTGAATATGTCCCTAGACTAGCATTAATAACACAAGGCTTACCAAGTAAATTGGCTTTGCTAAAGCAATAATTAGCGGCATCTAATACACAGCTTATAAAATCATTTCCACTTGCACCACTAAAATCTATCGCTACAAAAACTATATCCGCATTTGGTGCCATCCCTCTATACGAATTTCTTTGTTGCCCATTGCCTGCCGCAATACCTGTTACTCCGGAACCATGACCATAATAATTCAAATTCGGACTATGCGTGCACGTGCCAGCGTTAATGGCTGTACTGTCCCAGTCTCTGCCATAATTATACGGGCTAGGAGCTGTTCCTGCGCCTGTTTTCGTTTGATCCCATAAATAGCGCACTCTAGTGTTGCCGTTATGACGTTTAAAATCAGGATGTGTGAAATCCAATCCTGAATCCATGATTCCAACTACAACGTTACTTCCATCATAACCTTGTGTCAAAGGGGCTGTGCCATTGCTGACGCCGTTTACATTACTGTTAATCCTGCTTTGATCATCTAGTAATTTCCCTGTATGGTAATAATGTTCTGCTTGCGTAAACCAATCACCTTGTAAGAAACTTTTATAATTGGCAATTGGAATCTCTACTGAATAAATATCTTGAATGCGGTAACGTACTCTTCCTCCGAAGGCGTTTAGCTTTTGTTCCAAAATATTTGGATCAGCCTTAACGAGTAACACGTAATTGCCTGGCATACTCGCTTTCAATCCTCCTTGTAAATGACTTAGAAAATTGGGGTGAAGCTGCGCCTTTGCAGTATTATTGAAAATACTAATTAAAAAAAATAGGATTAGAAAAAGTCCTTGTTTGCGCATACGATTAATTTAGTGACGCTCGTTAAGTTGTAAATGCCCTTCTTCAATAAATCTTAAAATGGCGAGGTGTATCTCTTCTTTTGTCGCATTGAAAATTTTGCTATCTCCCGTTTCAACGCTGAATGCCACCCAGATTTCTATACCATCCAAACTAATCGATTTCAGGTAAGGCGCTTTCTCCGCATGAATTAATGCATGACTATTAATCAGTCGATCGATTTCAAGTAATAATTTTTTTACAGCCTCACTTTTGCTATTCACACTTAAGTAGAATATCATCTCATGTCTTCTACTGGTTCTGCCGCTAATATTATCTGGCAAGCCCTCTACTAATTGCTTATTTGGAACACTGATGAGTGACTTATCTAAGGTTCTGATTTTTGTTGAACGGAATCCTACTTTTTCAACGGTGCCTTCAATATTGTTGAAACGGATATTGTCACCTACAGTAAATGGCTTATCCAAGAGGAGTGTGAAAGATCCGAATAAGTTTTCAATTGTATCTTTTAAGGCCAAACCGATAGCAACAGCTGTAAAACCTAAAGTAGAAAGTATGGAAGTATTATTAAGATTGAATATGTAACGAAGACTAATAATAACTGTTATTACTGCAACTAAAACTTTTATACTGTCTTTGAAAAAAGGAACAATCTGACGATCTACGCGACGATTGTTTTCGGAAAACTTTTGATAGAAAATAAATGCCAAGAAATCGATGATACGCCAGATAATCCACGTGTTAATACAATAACCAATGGCTCTATAAATAGCGTGTAAGAAGAAGTTGAGATCTAACTCTTCCTTCGCAAATTCTTGAAGGGTAGCAGGAAAATGTAAGGCTTTAAAAGCGAAATAAACGCTGGTATAGACAACAAACCATTCAAATGGCTTGTGCATGAGGTAATGGAATTTTTTCGCTTCGTTTTCGGAAGTTAATCTTCTAAAAAGTTTATAAACTATAGCACTTAATAACTGCGAAATGTACTTTTTGAAAAAGTAGGCCAGTAGTACAAAAGCGAAAAAAATGATCCACCTCGAAAGGGAATTATCTAATAGTTGATAGGCCAAAATTTTATCCATAGCCTAAAATTAAGGATAAAATCCTTAGTCTTTTTCCTTTCTTATTCTTACATAAATAAGAAATAGGACAACGCCTAAAATAGCGCCTAGAGAATTGTAAACAGCGTCCCACCAGTCAAAACTCCGGTAGGTACAAAAAAGCCCTTGACAGCACTCCAAGCCGAAGCCATAAGATGCACTGAAAAGGGCGATTGTAAAAAATCTTTTCCGACTTTCATTCGCTAATCCATAACACGCTAATAAAGATAAAATTCCATACATCGTTAAATGTACAGCCTTGTCAAAATTCGTGATTTTTGGATCAGGAAGCTTATCGGTTGGCATTAAGGATAAGATCGCAATTAAGATTGCCCAAATCAAAAAGGGAATGACTTTGCGATTACCCATAGGATTAATGACCAATTAATGCTTTATAAGCCTCCGCAGTCAATAATGTATCGAATTCTGCAGGATTTGCAACAGTCAATTTAATCATCCAACCATCACCATATGGATCTTTGTTTACAGATTCAGGAGCTGCATCCAAACCACCATTCACCTCAGCCACAACACCACTCATAGGCAAGAACAAATCACTTACAGTCTTAACCGCTTCTACTGTACCGAAGATGGCATCTGCAGCTAATGTTTTTCCTTTGCTCGGAATATCTACATAAACGATATCGCCTAATTCACCTTGTGCGAATTCAGTAATACCAATGGTAGCAGTATTGCCTTCTAATTTCACCCATTCGTGTTCTTTTGTGTAACGTAAGTTGTCTGGAAATTGCATAGTTGTAATTATTAGACCCTAAAAATACAATGATTTCACGATTTTTCCATTTCTCTTTTAATGAAGTTTATCTTTGTGCCTATGGCTGGTATTTATGTTCATATTCCGTTTTGTAAACAAGCGTGCGCCTATTGCAATTTTCACTTCGCTACCTCGCTCCGTTACAAAAGCGAATTAGTAGAAGCAATAGCCGCTGAATTCGAGCTCAAGAAAAAATCTATTCAAGAACAGCAGCCCCTTCAATCCATCTACTTCGGTGGTGGAACCCCCTCCTTATTAGCCGCTCACGAATTGGAAAAAATTATCCGTCCAATTCAAGAACAAATCTCTTTCAATACGACTCCTGAAATCACTTTAGAAGCGAATCCGGACGATTTAAGCACGTCGTATATCAAAGACTTAATCAAGCTGGGTATCAACCGCCTCAGTATCGGTATTCAGTCTTTCTTCGAAGACGATTTGCAATTCATGCATCGTGCACACAACGCCTCACAAGCAGAATATGCGGTCAAAGCAGCTCAAGATGCTGGGATTGAAAATATCAGTATTGATCTTATTTACGGCGTTCCTAACGCAAGCGAACAGCAGTGGACAAAAAACGTGCAAAAAGCCATTGAATTGAATGTCCCACATATCTCCGCTTACGCACTCACTGTCGAAGAGAATACACCACTTTATAAATCTATTCGATTAAAAGAAAAGTCAGCGCCGATTCCAGAGTCTACCGTGCTTCAATATCAAATTTTAGTTGAACACCTTTCTAATGCGGGTTTCGAGCATTATGAAATTTCAAATTTCGCAAAGCCTAGACATCAAGCAGTACATAATAGCTCCTATTGGGAAGGCGAAGCATATTGGGGACTCGGACCATCAGCACATTCATTTGATGGCATTCGTCGTAGAAGTTGGAACCTGCCGAATAATCAAAATTATATCAAAGAAATTGTAAAGGGACACTTGCCTGAAGAACATGAAATCTTAAGCGACATAGACTTGTATAATGAAATGATCATGATAGGTCTTCGTACCTCCAAAGGCTGCAACCTAAGGGTGCTTGAAAACAAATTCGGTTCGCAGGTTTGTACTTATTTCCAAACACAAATGAATCAAGCAATACTTGCAGAAAATGCAATTCAGAAAGAGGATCATGTATTCCTGAGTAGTAAAGGTCGCATGATGGCGGATGCTATCATGCGCGACGCCTTCTTAACGCAAGAGGATCTAAAACTTCTGAACCGTTAGGAATTCTTGAAACTGGCAGAGGCCAGAGCTATAGTAATACTTCCCTTCGTACTTCTTAAAACTGCTGGAATTTGTAGTCAGCTTTCCATTCGAATAGTTGAAATACGGACTTATCGAATAAGTATTGTCCAGATTTTCTGTAATGATCAAATAAGTCGCTGGCGTCACATTCGTCGATTTATAGGTAGTTACCGACTTAAACGCTGGGTCTGACTTGGAGATTGAACTAAGAATAAAGGATTGAGATTTCGATTCAATTAATGTAGTCTTAGCGCTGTCGATACGCCAATAGTGCACAAAAAAAGAATCGATCGCTGAGGTCTCATCCTTTTTTCTACAAGATGTGTCTGTAAAAATGACAAACGCTAAACAAATTAGAACAAGAAGATACCTCATAATCAGTTAGGATTAATTATAAAATTAAAATAAACTGTTAGCTTTTTCAATTCTTTCGATACTTTCTTTTTGACCAATAGTAGAAGCGATTTCAAAAACGGGAGGACCAAATTTTCCTCCGCATAGCATAATACGCATCGGCATTTGAACTTCACCCACTTTGATACTTAGCTCTTCTGCCAATCCTTTAAAACAAGCTTCAATGCTCGCATTGTCCCAAGTAGAAAGTGTTTTAGCACGTTCAACAAACTGTGTAAAGAAAGATTTTTTCGCGTCATTCCACTTCGGACGTACTGCATCAAAATCGTAATCTTTAGGTGCTTCAAAGAAGAAAAAAGCATTATCCCAAACATCGCTCATGAAGGTACAACGCTCTTTCACTAGGCTGCAAATATGTTCTAAATAAGCTCTTTCAACTTTTACACCTTTAGAAGCCAAGACTGGTTCGGTAGCATCCGCTAGCGCAGCAGCACTTTGCATTTGTACGTATTGATGATTGAACCATTTACATTTTTCAAAATCGAACTTGGCGCCCGCTTGATGTACACGTGCAATGTCAAATAATTGAATCATTTCATCCAAGGAGAATATTTCATGAGCCACACCTGGATTCCACCCTAATAGTACCAAGAAGTTAATCAAGGCTTGCGGTAGAAATCCACGCTCGCGGAAACCTGTTTGTAAAGTTCCATCTGCTGTATGCCAATCCAAAGAGAATACCGGGAATCCTAAACGATCTCCGTCACGCTTGCTTAACTTACCATTTCCGTCAGGTTTTAAGATCAACGGCAAGTGCGCAAATTCAGGCATTTTCTCTTCCCAACCTAAGTACTTATACAACAAGATATGTACCGGAGCACTTGGAAGCCACTCTTCACCTCTAAATGCATGTGTGATTTCCATTAGATAATCATCAACAACCACCGCTAAATGATAAGTAGGCATACCATCCGCCTTCAACAATACTTTATCATCTACTTGAGCAGTTTGAAAACTAACCCAACCACGAATCAAATCATGAAATTTAACTTCATCCTTACGCGGCATTTTAATACGAACTACATGCGGTTCGCCGGCAGCCAAACGCGCCTTCACCTCGTCGGCAGGCAAGGTTAAAGAGTTTTTCATATACTCACGCACCGCCCAATTATATTGCGGCGCAGGATTACCACCCGCTTTCAAACGTTCGCGCATCGCCTCAATCTCTTCTGGCGTATCGAAAGCATAATAAGCATATCCCGCCTCTACTAATTGCTCTGCATATTGACGATACATTGGCTTACGCTCACTCTGACGGTAAGGACCAAATTCTCCACCATAACCAACCCCTTCGTCAGGCTCAATACCGCACCATTTCAAGGTTTCAATAATATACTCTTCAGCACCTTTTACAAAACGTGTTTGGTCGGTATCTTCAATACGAAGGATGAATTTTCCTCCTAGCTTTTTAGCATATAAATAGTTGAAAAGGGCAGTGCGGACACCACCAATGTGCAATCCTCCCGTTGGGGATGGTGCAAATCGAACGCGTACAGGTCTAGTCATACCACAAAAATAAGCAGGAATCGTGCAAGTTTACAAGTAATCCACACTTATTAAAGGAATTATTTGTCGCGCTTGCTACCGCATATGTGAAAATCCTTTGTTATTTTCGCATATACTCTAAAAGTACTCATGAAAAAGTCTTTACTTACCTTATTCCTCGTTATCTGCTTCACCGCTGTTTTAGCAAAAGGAAATGATACACTGTATCTTTATTATGCGCCTCAAGAACTGTCATTGGATGCAGAAAACTGGAATCGCTTTTTAAGTAAAGTGCCCGCTGCAAAGGATTCTTCGATTCGTCAAATCACCTTGTATGCTTATCCTGCAGAGAAATTAGTTTCTAATAAGCAAAAACGTGTCGCTGAATTACGCTCGTTCGCTTTAGATAGATATTTAGTTGATTCAGGAAAGGTGAACCCTAAAAGAGTAGGGGTCGTATTGACAGAACTTTCAGAATATGCCGATGATCCAAACGCACAAAATTTAGCGAACACCATCATGATGGTAATCGAACGCAAAGGAGGCACTGGTTCTTATCGCGTACCGCAGTTGTTCAATAACGCTGGAGCTTATGCTGCACAACATCAAAACGATGCAAACACCACAGCTAACAGCAATGATGCTTCCACTGGTGATGCTGAAGCTAATAAAGAATCAGAGACTAAATCAAAGTCGAAGAAGAGCAAAAAAGTAGAGCCTAAAATTGTAATCCCTTATTGGCAATCCCCTGTATTCAAAACCTTGGCGCGTAAAGCACAATCTTTCAAAGAAGAAAACGCTAAATACGAAATAACGGTTACAACGACCTCTGGAACTATTATCACCATTCCAAAACAAAGTTTAGTGGACTTCGACGGTAATGTGATTAAGGATAAGGTTGAAATTCAAGTGCGTGAATTGTATAAGCGCTCTGATTTTATTCAAAATAACCTTTCTAACGTTTACGACAAAACAGTAATGGAAGCGACTGGCGCTGTGCAAGTAACGGTGATCTATAAAGATGATGTATTACGCTTGGCACCAGGCAGAGCTATTTCTGTAGAATTTGTTCAGAAGAATAAGAAAATCCCAACACGTGGTATGAAGGGCTATATTCTTGACACCTTAGACGGACATTTGAACTGGGTTTTACCAGAACTACCGCCTAAAGAGGTAAAGGCAACTTTAGGAGGCTATAAAAAAGCATTTGAAGAACAAGAGGCTAATGAGGGTTGGAATCTTGTGGAATCTAATAAATTGGGATGGGTTTCTTGTCAGCGTACTATCGCACAAGATCCCACAACAGTGCTTACCATCTCAACTGATACCACTTTGGGCGCTTCACTTTGTGCCGTGGTGAAAGGTTCTAACTCTGTTATTCCTTTCGCATACTATCATGGGAAATATACTGCAAACGTACCTATGGGAACTATCGTTACTGTAGTTGGATTGGCAGAGAAAGGTGCGGATAAAGGCAAAGAACAATTCCTTTCTATAAAAGAGATTAAAGTAACTGCTGAAAATCCAAGTGAGGTAATCACCTTTGCAAAAACAACAGCTACTGCCATTCGTACTGAATTAACGAAGCTAGATCGTTACTAAAGGTTTACTCAGAAAAAAGAGAAATAGATCTAATTATAAGGCTCTCCAATCGGAGGGCCTTTTTTATTCCTAGTAGATAGAGAGGAAGATAGTATCGAAAGGAAAGGAACGTGATTATACGGGTGCTATAGAACTTGGCTGTAGATTCTCTCCTCGCATTGCTCGAAGGTACAGGACATAAAAAAAGCCGATTAACAATCGGCTTTTTTTGATTTATTATCCTTTCTTATTTCTTGCCTGGAGGCGGAATGACAAAGGTTGAGTCATTACGAACGATATAAGTATAGCCTGGCTTAACAGTTATAACTTGATTGCCACGAACAATCTGTGGAATCTTTGGATTACGTACGATGTCTGGGCAGCTATTAACTGTCACTGTTTTCGTGTCTTTTCCAGCCGCAACAGGCTCTTTTTTATCACTAGTCTTGGTATCTGCTGGATTTGCTGTTGTAGTTGAGGAAACAGCTGTTTCAGTAGGTAATTGACCAGTACCTTTTCCGGTTACTTTAGGTAAGTTTTTTGACTTCCCTTTAGAACCTCTTGTCGCGATGTTTTCGCCATCAATACGAGCTACTTTACCGACTACATAATGATCGCAGGTATATAAGGAACGTACATAGGTTTCATCGTCCTTAGAAAAAGTATATTCCTTTAAAAGACCGTCCACCAAATCATGAACCACCGCAGGATCTCCTCCCATACGGCTCAAGCTACTAGCAATCATATAGTCGATTTCAAAATCGCCTACGATTTTTTTAGAAGCTTTATAATCTTTTAATGGGGTATAGACTTTTTCATACTTGTGGTTGTTCCACATATTGATTAAGTCGTTCAGATAATCGTCTTGTGCGAAGGCGCTACTCTGAGTGAGAGCAAAACACATAAAGGTCGCGATAAGGACACTCCATATTTTTTTCATATCATATAAGTTTGTCTGCCTCAAAGATAAGCGCAAAGTGAGGGGAATACAAATTATTCAAAATAAAAATGCCCCTCCAAATGGAAGGGCATTCTTAATATTTAGTTAAAAACTACTTCTTTTTATTGCTTCTGTAGGATTTTCCTGCAGGAGTTTGATCACCCGTTGGAGAACCGAAATGCGTCATAGCACAACGGAATCCGATGAAGGAAGTTGATTTTTCTTCAGATAAGAAGCGACGATTGCCTGGAGCTAGGAAGAAAGGACCATCATTCCAAGAACCGCCTTTGAATACTCGTGCGTTGTTGTTGATCAACGATTTGTCATTCCAAGGATCAGTATCACGTGCTTTTGCCTCACTCTTGTAATACATTACTTTAGAGAAAGAAGTAGAGTCCATTTCCTCTCCAATAGTGATGTTGTTTGCAGTACGGTAGTTACGACGACCGATTGCTTCAGAATCTTTGATAGCATGGTAGGTAATACGACCAAGGCTGTCTTTTTCTACAGGTTTGTATTCTTCATCCAATGTCTTTGTAGAGAAGACGTTACCACGGTATGAGTTCAAATCGGCAACATCTAATGGAGAAAGTGCACGATAAACGTCTGCAGTCCATTCAGCAACGTTACCAGCCATATTATATAGACCGAAATCGTTTGGCATATACGCTTTAACTGGAGCTGTGAATTCTGCATTATCATTCAAACCACCTGCAACACCCATATAGTCACCGACACCACGTTTGTAGTTCGCTAACATCGCACCATGCCATTCAGTTCCCATCGCACCTGGATCACGTAAGCTATAGCCATTCCAAGGGTACATTTTACCATGAAGGTTATTTTCTTCACCATTCGCTGGGTTGTTACCAATTAAAGAAAGAGCAGCATATTCCCACTCCGCTTCGGTAGGTAAGCGATATTCTGGCAACAACATACCGTCTTCGATACGAACACCACGTTGGCCCATTCCGTTTCCATTATCTGGATTGAAATCACGCATAGGTGTTTTTACATTGCCTTGGTATTGACCCACTAAATAAGCTTCAGAGTTGAAGTTGTCAGCGTCTTTTTGTTGTGTATTCAAATTCAAGATACCATTGCGAATCAAAATCATTTCATTCACACGGTCTGTACGCCATTTACAATAATCAACCGCTTGCAACCAAGAAACACCTACAACAGGGTATTGGCGATAAGCAGGGTGACGCATGTAATTATCTACGAAAGGCTCGTTATAAGCCATTTTGTTACGCCATACCAAAGTATCAGGCAAAGCTTTACGGTAAACCTCAGGGTAGGTTCCACCATAAGTACGCAAGGTCCAATACAAGTATTCCAAATACATTTCGTTGGAAACTTCCGTTTCGTCCATGTAGAAGGAAGAAACCGTTACACGGCGAGGAATATTATTGAATTCGTAAGCAACATCTTGCTCAACAGCACCCATTTTAAAGGAACCACCTTGAACGAAAACTAATCCTGGACCCGTTTCTTGGCCAGGATATGCTTTAGATTCAAAGCCACCCCATTTAGGATCGTTAATAGCCCAACCAGTTCCGTTTGATACTGGTTTGTCACCACCACATGAGCTTAGAAGCGCAACAGCAGTGATGCTTGCGAATAGCCAATGGATTTTCATGAACGATTTTTTCATCTTGTTCAACGGTTTATAGTATATCTTATGGCAAATATAGAATTTTTTGCCTAAAAATCAACTCTATTTAAAAAAATTAGGGCAACGCAATCTGCTTGGCTGTCCTTTTTCATTGGCATAGGGCATAGCCCCCACACTTTTTTTCTTATTCTCCCAACTATAAGCCAAGGACAATTCATGTCCTATACGGGGAGCATTCCATTTTGTTGCAGTCACCTGCTCAAAAGAATAATTAACACGCCAATTACCATTGTTCCAACCCAAGAAAATGTTCCATCCATCTCCCTGAAATACCGTATTTCTAAGGCTGAAGCCAATATTCATCGCGCCAATATCACCCATAACTCCTAAGGACAGCCTTTTCATACTGCGCTGATTTACAAAGTCGAAAAACGGAGCAATACCCCATTGGGTGGATCTTAAGGACTTGGGCGGATGAAAACGATAGGATCCATGCAAACTCAATAAAGTAGGAGTGGCCAACTTTTTCTCCCATCCCCAACCTGTTTGATCTAAATGTTTTAACCCGATTCCCAAAAATCCGTCTTTGTATTCCGCAAGTATCCCCGCTCCGACATCCATTTTACCCCTGGATTGCAAATTACCGATTTGTTCAAAATCAAGAACAGAACCATTAATCTGTCCATTAACTGGGTCAATCTGTTGCAAAACAGTCAACTTCGAAAAATCTACATTAAACGTTTCATAACCTGCTTCGATGCCTCCATGCAAACGGACCTTGTTCGAAATGAGCGTCTGGTAGGCATAGCTAAGCCAAACACCCTCCTGCTGAAAAATTCTGTTGAACTGATCCTGGTGCACCACTTGAATCCCTAAGCCTCCATGCAGTTTTGGCACGTAGGCGTCAAATGAGCTCGCATAGGACACATACGACCCTAAGCCCGTATATTGATTACGGTAATGTGCGGTCCATTTATTTTGACCATGAATGCCTGCCGTAGCGCAGTTGAGGTATAAAGGAGAACCAAAAAGTTGACTAAATCGCAAATCTTGTCCATGAACAGAAGCAGCTAAGCAACTGAGTAGTACGCCCACTTTAACAAATAGAAATAATATTTTTGCTGCTCTACACAATATTTTACCTCACTTTTGCGTTAGATTTGAAGTCTGTACAAAAGTATAGATTTATTTGTCGTCCGCTATGTCAAATTTTAAGAGCAAATTTTTACTCTTTTTAAGCATTTGTCTGCTACAAAGTCTTTTTTCAAAAAAGGTTTTGGCGCAAGCATATGCTATAAATTTGGATTGGGATACGACGGCCCAAGTATATGTGAAAGCCGATGGCTCAAAAATGGCTTCCTGGCATTTTAAAGGATCTGATTGGTCCTCTCAATGGTTGAATGTACCGGTATATATTACTAAGATTCCGTGTTCAGCCGCTCAAACGCTTAATTTAAGCATCAGTAATGCAGTATATGCTCCATTGAAATCGCAAGCACCAAAATGGATCGCTGAGATGGCTAATACACCACTGATTCGTTCGAAAAAACAGGCCGCTGCAGGAAAGTATTTCATGGTGGTGGAGGTATTTCCATTGCGCTATAATGCAAGCACAGGCTTGGTGGAAGGACTGCAGTCGTTTACCCTTCAAACAACAGCTAAGGCCGACCCTGCTGCACAATTGAAGCAAATCAATTATGCCGCTCATTCTGTGCTTTCCAATGGTGATTGGTATAAAGTCTCTGTGAGTGAGGAAGGGATTTATAAAATCGACAAAGCACTATTGTCTCAAATGGGATTGAATGCCGCGAGCGTCGACCCAAATCGTTTCAATGTTTTTGGTAAAGAAAATGGAATCGTGGCGGAGGATAATGCGACGTTAAGAGCAGATGATTTGGCAAATATTCCTTATCAATGGATAGGTGATGGAGACAATCAATGGGAAGAGGGTGAATATGCCCTGTTTTATGCTGCAGGCGTAGATAAAATCAATGTAGAAAATGGCTATTTCACGCATGCGAAAAATATCTACAGCGATAAACTGTACTATTATTTCAATTTTTCGCAGTCGCAGGCTTTACGTATCAGTACAAATGCTTCGTTAACGAATCCTACTTGCAGCACCACCCAATATGTCGCTTTTCAGTATCGTGATAAAGATGAGAAAAACTTAATTATGAGTGGCAGGCAATGGTTTGAGAAAGATGATTTTGCTTTCACAAAAACGAAGTCATTTAGCTATACCTTTTCCAATAGAGATATTACGCAGCCAATCCATTTGAAAGTTGCGTCTGCCGGGCGATATACCAATCCTAGTTCTCTTAGTGTCGCCGTAAATGGCACACCGCAATTAATGCATAATTACCATCCTACTTATGATGGCTACGAAAACGAATACGCGCATTATATAACAAGCGCTGTGAGTGCGAATAGCGGCGATCAAAATGTCAAGTTAGACTTGCGCTATTCAGAAGCAAATGGAAATGCGTGGTTGGATTTTATTGAAGTGCAAGCGAGCTGTGATTTAAAGCAAACCAAAAATTCTTTCATCTTCTCTAATCCTACTATTTTAAGTCAAGGAGGTATCTGTAACTATACACTTGTTTGCACGAACACGAACCAAAAAATTTGGAATGTTTCCAATGCCTTGAGTCCTGAAATCCAATCAGGGAGCTTTACGGGGAACAATTTTAACTTTAATGTCGATAATACGAATTTATCGCGTTTCATTGTCTTAGATCCTGCGAGCAGTGCCGCTTATGCGAATCCTGCTTTCGAAGCAAAAATTTCAAATCAAGATATACATGGTTTGGTGCAGCAATTTCCTTCCATGCTGATTGTTTGTCCGCCAGCTTTCAAAACGGTGGCCAATAAAATTGAAGCGCTTCATGAGGGCTTAGGGCAAAAGGTTTTGACCCTTACTACCGATAAAATATATGAGGAGTTTGCAGCGGGTCGACCAGATCCAGGAGCTATACGCGACATGATTCGTTGCTTCTATCAACAGGCGAATGGAGATAATAGTAAGTTGTTAAAATATGTTTTGTTGATCGGGGATGGCTCTTATGATAATCGTTCTATTATCAAGAACAATACTTCATTTATTCCAACCTACCAGTCGTACAATTCTACAGAGCCCGTGTTTAGCTATACTTCTGATGATTTTTACGCATTGATGGATGAAGGTGAGGGCGAGTCGATAGAGAATGGTTATCAGTTATTAGATTTATCTGTGGGTCGTTTGCCTGTTAAAAATTTGGATGAAGCGGAGGAGGTTTATAAGAAGTTGGAGCATTACATTAAAGGTTCTTTAGGCAGTTGGAGAAGTGCAATCACGTTTGTGGCGGACGACGAGAATCTGAATTTACATACGAATCAGAGCGATGGCTATGCGGAGAATATTCGTTTGACGCAGCCGAATTTTAATATTGATAAGATATACTTAGATGCGTATAAACAGGAGGTAACTTCCGGAGGCGCACGCTATCCCGATGCACACGATGCGATTATTCGTAAATTGGAGAGTGGTACGCTTATTATGAATTATACTGGGCATGGTGGTGAAAGCGGATGGGCCCATGAGCGTGTGTTTCAAACAGATGATATTGACGCCTTAGAAAACTATGATAAGCTATCGATATTTATTACGGCTACTTGTCAATTTAGTCGGTATGATCGTCCAGATATGGTAACGGCTGGAGAGCGCTTGCTATTAAACCCGAAGGGTGGCGCGATTGCTTTGCTGACTACGGTGCGTTTGGTGTATTCATCCGATAATCAAGCGATGAATACAGCGGTTTATAAAAACTTCTTCGATAAAAAATCAGATGGCAGTCATTATACCTTCGGAGAAGTAGTGCAGATGGCCAAGAACGACAATGGAGTAGGAAAAAGTGAGAACAACAGAAAGTTTACTTTACTGGGTGATCCTGCATTACCATTGCCTTTTGCGACGTATGAAGTTCGAAATGTTAAATTAAATGGTAAATCCATTAATGTGGTAGGAGATACGATTCGTGCATTAGAAAAAGTAACAATAGAAGGGGATATTACCGATAGCAACGGCGTGGTATTAAGTGATTATAACGGCGTTTTATCTCCGACTATTTTTGATAAGACCATTGCCGTAAGTACCTTAGCCAATGATCCTGCATCGGAGTTTCCGGACGGTAGTTATGTGCGTAATTTCAATCTGCAGAAGAACGCAATTTATAAAGGTGCTGCCAGTGTGAAAAACGGACATTTCAATTATAGCTTTATTGTGCCTAAAGACATTAGCTACTATTATGGTCCTGCTAAATGGAGCTCTTATGCGAACAATACGAATGAAGATGCAATCGGTGCTGATTTTAGAATGACAGTGGGAGGGATTAATCCGAATCCTGATAGAGATAAGAAAGGCCCGAGGATTAAGGCTTATTTCAATTCAGCTAATTTTGCCAAGAATGGAACAACGGATGGCAATCCTTTGTTGCTAGTAGAGTTGTTTGACTCAAGCGGTATTAATACAGTGGGTAACGGTATTGGACATGAACTTACAGCGGTATTAGATGATGATTATAGCAATGCCTTTATCTTAAATGATTTCTATCAAGGAGCTTTGGATGATTATCAAAAAGGTAAGATTAATTATCAGTTGAATGGACTTAAAGAAGGTAAACATACGTTAAGAGTGAAGGCATGGGATGTTTATAATAATTCAAGCGAAGTAGTATTGCTTTTTGAAGTGAGGAATGGAACGAGGGTTGAAATGGAAAATATTTATAATTACCCGAATCCGTTTACGAGTAAGACACAGTTCTTGTTCGATCATAATCAGGCGGAGAGCTATTTGGATGTGCGTATTCAGATATTTACCGTGAGTGGTAAATGTGTGAAGACGATTCATGAAACGGGAATTGCCAATGGTTATCATTTGGATGGTATAGAGTGGGATGGAACTGATGATTATGGGGATAAGTTAGGTAGAGGGGTTTACTTCTATAAAGTTATTTTGCGAACAGACAACGGAAACAAGACAAGTGCATTTCAAAAGCTAGTAATTTTGTGATGCGATAAATAGGTTTTACATTTACACAATAGAATATACTATGAATAAGCGTTTATTAAAAGGAGCCATCATGGCATTTACAGCGATTGGATGCTGTGTTTTCTCTCAAAAGGGATTCGCACAAAATTCAATTTCTAGCACGACGATCAATACCATTAACACGGCAGTACCTTTCTTGCGTATTGCTCCTGATGCACGTTCTGGCGCGATGGGAGATGTTGGGATCGCTTTGTCTGAAGATGCAAATGCTACTTATTATAATCCAGCAAAACTTGCATTCGCTCAAAAAAATATGGCTTTGGCGGCGACTTATACGCCTTGGTTGAAAGCGTTAAATATCAATGATATTTACTTGACTTACTTAAGTGGATACAAGAAAGTAGGCAAGAATCAGGCGCTAGGAGCTTCGTTACGTTATTTTTCTTTAGGAGATATCACCTTCACGAATTATTCAGGGGATGCGATTGGAAATTTCCGTCCACGTGAATTGTCCTTCGACGTTGATTATAGCCGTTTACTAAGTAAACATTTAAGTGTTGGTTTAGCAATGCGTTATATCTACAGCAATCTTGCTGCAGGACAAACGGTAAATGGCGCGCAAGTGCGTTCTGCAAACGGTGCTGCTGCCGATTTGAGTTTTTATTACTGGAAGAACGTGAAATTGGGAGATCAAAAGGCGAAGTGGTCCTTAGGTTCTTCTGTAACGAATATTGGTACCAAAATGACCTATACGCGTTCAGCTGTGAACAGAGACTTTTTGCCTGCGAATTTGGGGATTGGTACCGCTTTAAAAATGGATATCGATAAGTATAATACGGTTGAGTTTGCATTCGATATGAATAAATTATTGGTACCTACTCCTTCTATGTCTGATTCTGTAGTGTCTGGTCAATCGGCTTCTCCGATTTCTGGAGCATTACAATCTTTCTCAGATGCGCCTGGAGGAATGAATGAGGAGTTTAGAGAGATTAATTATTCTGCAGGTGTAGAGTACTGGTATAATAACTTGTTCGCGGTACGTTCTGGATACTTCTATGAGAACCCTACCAAAGGAAATCGTCAGTACTTAACTTTTGGAATGGGTATTCACTATACAGTATTTAATTTTAACTTCTCTTATTTGGTTGCGGCTAACAAGGGCGCTGGGCAAACAAGTCCATTGAATAATACCTTGCGTTTCTCTTTGTTATTCGATTTCAATGCGATGTCGCCTGATGAAAAACCAGTAAATCCTTAATTCGAACAAATGGCTAATATGCGTATAGGCTTCGGCTATGATGTACATCAATTGCAGGAGGGAAGAGATTTATGGTTAGGTGGTGTTCAGATTCCTGCAGAAAAAGGAGCGCTAGGGCATAGCGATGCCGATGTTATTTTGCATGCTTTATGCGATGCCATTCTAGGGGCGATGAATGCGGGTGATATTGGTAAGCATTTTCCAGATACTGACAAAAGCTTTAAAAATATCGACAGTAAGATTCTATTGCAACGCGTGATAGAAGTGATGAAGTCGAAAGACTATCATATCGTCAATGTCGATTGTTCATTGTCTTTAGAAAAGCCGAAGATAGCACCTCATTTGGATGCGATGCGTGCAGCCATTGCGCCGATATTAGAAGTAAGTGAAGAAGAAGTTTCCATTAAAGCTACGACAGGGGAGAAGATGGGTTTTGTTGGTCGTCAGGAAGGTCTTTGTGCTTATGCAGTTGTGTTGTTAGAAAAGAATCATTAATTAGAAGATGAATTATCCTATCGTAGAACATTTTTATACCTTGCAAGGGGAAGGTTGTTATGCCGGTCGTTCGGCTTATTTCATTCGTTTAGCAGGTTGTGATGTAGGTTGTGTGTGGTGTGATACTAAAGAAAGTTGGGACGCTTCGAAACATCCTATTTATTCTGTTGAAACGATTGTTTCTTGGGTGGTGGATAGCGGCGCTGATCTAGCCGTGATTACTGGCGGTGAGCCTTTGATGCATAACCTAACGGAGTTGACAGCTGCTTTACACGCTAAACATATTCAATGTAATTTAGAAACTAGCGGAGCATATGAGTTGAGTGGTGATTTTGATTGGATCTGCGTTTCCCCTAAAAAGTTTAAGAAAGCCTTAGCAAGTGTTTTAGAAGAGGCCGACGAATTGAAAGTTATTGTGTTTAATGAACA
>JACCDK011181544.1_pt1 | contig 21777 bp, 24 predicted proteins | sample 7445871 | NCBI WGS metagenome assembly JACCDK01 (sample SAMN15323436, study PRJNA562643) | freshwater metagenome | isolation source: river surface water | place: USA:Blue River Watershed | collected 2017-08-15
AATGCCAGTTTAATACTGAGTGCTAACCTTGAAAATCAGTATATTAAACTACTTGATACCGCAAGTAATATTGATATTTATTCATCCTCTAATATGACGACTTATGTGGCGAAGGATATTAGAACAGTTGCAAGTAATAGTTACTTTGTGAGTGCGGAGTCTAATATCGAAATGACTGCTCAGAATGCCAGTCTATTATTGAGTGCCAACCTTGAAAATCAGTATATTAAACTACTTGATACCACAAGCAATATTGATATTTATTCATCCTCTAATATGACGACTTATGTTGCGAGCGATATTAGAACAGTTGCAAGTAATAGTTACTTTGTGAGTGCGGAGTGTAATATTGAAATGACTGCTCAGAATGCCAGTTTACTACTGAGTGCCAACCTAGAGAATCAATATATTAAACTACTTGATACCACAAGTAATATTGATATTTATTCATCCTCTAATATGACGACTTATGTGGCAAGCGATATTAGGACGGTGGCAAGTAATAGTTACTTTGTGAGTGCGGAGTCTAATATTGAAATGACTGCCCAGAATGCCAGTTTACTACTGAGTGCCAACCTTGAGAATCAATATATTAAACTACTTGATACCACAAGTAATATTGATATTTATTCATCCTCTAATATGACGACTTATGTGGCGAAGGATATTAGGACAGTTGCAAGTAATGATTATCTTTTAGATGTAGAGAGTGATATAATAGTTAATTCTTCACATGGAGATACATTAATATATTCTCAAAGTAACCTATATCTTACTTCACATGATTCTAATATATATCTAAGATTGACTTCACCTGATGATACAGCTACATTGTATGCCCTTAGTAATATGACTTTTAATACATCCAATGAAATGTATATGTATACAAGAACAAATACATATCTTACAACAAGTAATTTATTTACTCAAGTTTACAATGATATGGTAACCACAGCATGTAATAGTATATATATTACAGCATGTAATGATATGAATATAGAGGCATTAGATAAGATTGATATTAAAGCAACTGAAGTAAATATCATAACTAAATCAGATATAAGCTATACCGCTTTATCAAATCTCAACTTTTATATTTCATCTGCTCAAGATAATCCTCAAGATGCTATTTTCACAATTTCAGGTGGTGTAGTAAGAGTACGTGGAGATATGGTTATTACCGGATCAATAAATACAAGTAATATAATTAATACAACTGTAGTACAAGAGAATTTAAAGGTGACAGATAAAATTATATTATTAGCTAGTGTTGGTGATAGCTCTAGTAATGATATATTACCGAATGATGGACCAACAACCAATGATGAGTCAGGTATAGAAATAGATGGTTTTCCTTCAGGTGTAAACTCAAATGAGTATGATATGCATAAGAAATTTTTGAAATGGAGATATAATGTTGAAGGTACAAAAGATTTGGGAACTTCTAATTTGGATACTGAAAGTTACTGGGATTTACAAGGTGGTTCATTCAGAATCACAAAGAAAAAAAATTATGGAAGTGTAGGTGCACCTAATATCAAAGAATTGAGTTTTGGTTTTAGAATCAATGAGAAGGATGAATTAGAGATAATAAAGAAGTTTTACCATCCCAATAGTTCAAACTATGTTTACAAACGTTTAAGTAAGTTTGGTCGTATTTTTTAGTATGATACTTCTGTTATACAATTATTTTGGTTATCATAAACAACCTTGAGTGTATTAGATAAAACATGTTTTTTAAGGAGTTTCTCGTTAAATGATTTTTTATTTTGTTGATAATATGTTTTAACAAGTGACCACTTATCACATGTATTGAGTGAGTTCCATGATTTTTTCTTTTTCTTACTATTTGCGATTTCATCTATAACAAAATCCTCGATACAATCAGTCTTAGATGTATGAATGAATGATACTTTAGTATCCAGTTTATATTTATTATGCATATGTTTATTTAATTGATATTCTAATGTTTTGGCTTCTTTTGAAACATCTGGTGTTTTAGTTTGTAAGACTTTATTTTTTGGTTTATACTTATTTTTGACAACATCTATATTTTCAAACAAAACATTTGTTATATTATGAATTTCCATTATATATATAATGTTAAAAAATACTTAAGTGTATGTTAGCTTAAAGTATATAAATGTTTTAATGATGATAGATAAAATTGAAAATACCAATAATGAAAATAGAGATGAATTGTTATGTATGTATAGAATTCAGTTACAAAAACTATTAAAGATTCCTAAACTCGAACAGAAAACCCCTGAATGGTATAATGCTAGACATAATCTTATAACAGCAAGTGACTTTGCACAAGCCTTAGGGAAGGGTAAATTCGGTACTCAAAAGCAGCTTATTGAAAAGAAGGTTCAGACGAATACTGATACAATAAAGGTGAGTAATCAGTTTTTTGAATGGGGAAACATGTTTGAGCCGGTTGCTTGCAATGTGTATTCTGCAATACATAATAATGTTACTGTATATGAATTTGGACTGATTCAACATCCTTACCATACATATTTTGGTGCTTCTCCGGATGGTATTACAGAAGATGGAATAATGTTAGAGATAAAGTGTCCATTAAAACGTAAAATTACAGGTGAAATACCGTTACAATATTATTATCAAATTCAGGGACAACTTGATGTTTGTGAATTGAGGGAATGTGACTATTTTGAGTGTGAATTTAGTAAATATGATTCATGGGATGATTATAAAACAAATTATCAAGATGGTAGTTATACAGGTACAATAAAAGTGAGTGAAGACGGCTTTGTATATCCCATACTTCAGACATCAATTTGTTCTTATGAAGATGGAGTGAAATATTGGATCTTAAATAAGTTTTATATACAACGAGTTATAAAAGATGATATTTTTGTGACTGAAAAAATGAAGGAATTGAAAGATGTTTGGGATAAAATTATATATTATAGAAATAATCCTGATAAATTTAAAATAGAGATAAAACAAAAAATCACAGTAGATACTCAAGAGCTTTACACATCAAATAAGGTAATATCTAATAACTCTTCGAGTTTAAATAATAAATGTATGATTATTGATTTAGATTGATTTAGATTGATTTAGATTGATTTAGATTGATTCAGAGATTGATTCACATCTTAGAATAGAATTCTTCAAGATAGTTTGTATGGCCTAACTGCACGTAATTAATATCTTTAACAAACTCATTGAAAAATGCGAAATGTATATCTTCGTTTTTAATTGAATTTTGGTTTACTTCTTTACGTTGACTAAATACTTTTGCAAAGTTGTTTCCTATATTACATGATGGAGAACGTTTGAAAATAAAGTATTCTCTACCATTTGTTTTCCATTTACATAATGTTATTTTTTCGTATGGTGATGCAGTAATAATCACTTTAATTCTTTCATTATTGACTGAGTAAGGAAGTTCAACATGTAGATTAGTAGGATTTGAAGTTATGCTCTTGTTGTATCTATTTTGTATTGGTGGTGTTACACTAGGAGAACAATTATTATTTTCAGTATTGTTTGTAGTAGTAAATGTGAGGACAAAAGTATTCACATTTCCTGGTTTACTAACAATAGCACTTCTTGTGATGATTGCACTTAATATATTTGCATTATTGTTATGCATATTTTCGTATTCTGTGCAAGTACTATAAGCGCCTATATTAGTATCCATAAATACCTTCAATATTTCCATGTTTGTTTTTGAAACATTATTAAAAGCTGTTACAGGGATACTTATTTCAAATCTGAAAGTGAAAATAGGATATTCTGAGTTAGTGATTAGTTTATATATATTTTGATGGAAATAATATTCATCATTTTCTTTACTTACGGTATTATTATATGATTTATTATATACTTTGATCACACCAATTCTTTTGGTGTTTTGTTGGAGAAATTGATTTTTTAAATATAATTTTACACCTGATATATTATATTGATTTTCTAGAAAGTATATTCTGGCATTTATAGTGACAGCAGATCTTTTGTTAATAAGCTTATCTAACTGAGATATTGCTTTTCCATTAGCGCGATAATTAAATGTTGAATTAGCGCTTGTAGCTCCATACTTAATAAGCCTATTGAAACTACAAGCAATATCCATATTTGATTTATTACCTAAAATAATACCATCATTAAAATTAGTATAATATGAAGTTGTTTTAACATTAGAAGTATCATTGTAATCAGGTACATATGCATCTGAGCCTTCAAATTCTATATATATAGGATTAGTAAGAAATAGATATAGAATATTTGTACTATTATCTATGGAAGCCTGGTTATTATTGAAGTATAAGGTAATAAAATTAGAATTTTGGTTTTCATTAAGTTCAATAACTTTACATTCTAAATTAACGCATAGAGATTTTAGTAAATACTTCATTCCATGTTCTTCTATTTTTGCCATATCAGATGATAATACAGGAGACCTTAAATCCTGAGGACATGTGCCATTTTTTTTGATATCAGACTCAAGAGCTCTATCTGATGCTTTATATATACTATAAACAAAATTTGTAAAATTTAAATTTCTATAACAAGAATTATTATATTCTATAAGTGGTAATTCTTCAGTTGCAAATTGTTCTTCTAATTTCTGTTGTTTTGACAAGAATACAATAATCATAAGTATGATGATAATAGCAAATGAGACTAACAATGCAGCCATACTTTTAGATGGTTTCAATATATTAGATTTCATTTTATATATTTAAAAGAAATAAAATGTCATAAGTGTTAAACCTATTTAAAAGCTCAATGCATATATATATGTATATATACATACAATGAAAGTTATTAAACGTTCAGGTGAATCTGAAGATGTATCTTTTGATAAAGTCCTGAATCGTATGAAAAATATCACATCAATGTTTGACAATGGTTTGGATGTGGATATTTATGATATTGCTCAAAAGGTTTGTTCACGTATTTATAATAATGTTTCTACTGCAGAACTTGACGAATTGGCAGCGAATATTTGTAGTAGTTTGATTATTGATAATCCTGATTATGGAAAAATGGCATCAAGTATAATTGTTTCCAATCATCACAAAAATACATCACCATCCTTCTCAGAGACAATTAGTATATTGTATAGTAACAAAGATGTATATAACAATGAAAATCCATTAATTAGCCATGAACTTTATGAAGTGGTACAAAAATACAAAGAAAAGTTGAATAGTTATATTGATTACTCGCGTGATTACAATTTTGATTATTTTGGATTTAAAACACTAGAGAGAGCTTACTTGATGAAAATTGGAAACAAAGTTATTGAAAGACCACAACATATGTTTATGCGTGTAGCTCTTGGTATTCATGGTAATGATATCAAGGATGCTCTTCAGACATATGATATGATGTCTAATAAATTATTTATTCATGCGACACCTACGCTGTTCAACTCAGGAACCCCACGACCACAATTAAGTAGTTGTTTTCTTTTGTCTTCAGAAGATTCAATTGATGGTATTTATGATACTTTAAAAGAGTGTGCAAAAATTTCAAAGTACGCAGGTGGTATTGGTATGAATATTCATACTATTCGTTCGAAAGGGAGTAGAATTAGGGGAACTAATGGAAATTCTACTGGTATTATACCTATGTTAAGAGTATTTAATAATACAGCTAGATATGTTAATCAATGTTTTACACCAGATACACTAGTTTATTCTAGTGATGGTATGAAACGTATGGATGAAGTATGGATTGACGATGAATTGATTACTATTGATGGTAGTTTAAAAAAGGTAAATTTTATATCTATAAATAAAGTGAAAGATGAAAGCATGTTAAAGATTTATACAGATGCTATTGAAGTACCATTAAAATGTACAAAGGTACATGAGATTGGTGTTTACGAAAATGATCGGGTTGTTTTCAAAGCTGCGAGTGAACTTGTTGTAGGAGACATGATGTATTATCCACCTGGTACATATTTTAATAATAACGAGTTGTTAAACTGTAAAGATGGTGGTAATATAACCAAAATTAATTTTATTGATACATATAATTATACAGGAGAAGTATTTGACTTTAATATGATGGATAACCATAATTATCTTACATCACATGGAATTGTTCATAATTCTGGAAAGCGTAATGGATCCATTGCTGTATATCTTGAGCCATGGCATGCTGATATTGAAAACTTCCTTGAGCTGAGAAAACCACATGGTAATGATGAAGAAAGAACTCGTGATTTATTTCTTGCTCTTTGGATTCCTGACTTATTCATGGAAAGAGTTAAAGATAATAAAACATGGAGCTTAATGTGTCCTGATGTTTGTCAACATCTTTCCGATGTTTATGGAGATGACTTCAAGAAATTATATGAGAAATACGAAAACGAAGGTAAGTTTATAAAACAAGTTCCTGCACAAAAAATTTGGTTCAAAATCTTAGAATCACAGATTGAGAGTGGACAGCCTTATCTTCTTTTCAAAGATGCTTGTAATAAAAAGAGTAATCAGAAAAATCTTGGTACTATTAAATCAAGTAATTTATGTGTAGCACCAGAGACAAGAATTTTAACAAGCACAGGATATTATCCTATATCATCACTGAAGGACAAGAATGTTGAGGTATGGAATGGAAAGACTTTTAGTAAAACTATGGTTAAACAGACGGGTCAAATGCAGAAACTTATTAAATTAAAATTCAGTAATGGTATGGAAGTAAGGTGTACTCCTTATCACAAACTTTATATTGAAACAGATGATGCAAACCAAGTAGTTATTGAAGCAAAAGATGCTGTTATTGGAACAAAGTTGATCAAGTATGATTTACCATGTATTAATGTTGAGGCTAATAAAATGGAAAATGCGTATACACTGGGGTTGAACAAGTATAAATTTGAAGTACCATCTGACTGTAATATGTATAGTAAACTTGAATGGTTATCTGGTTATTTAGATGGGTATGGTATATTGGATGATAATAAAATAGAGATTTCGAGTAAAAATACACTGTTCTTACAAGATGTTTTACTAATGTTACAGACATTGGGTATTGTTTCAATGATTGAAGATTATAAACTTACTATTGATCATGTAAATGTGATGAAACTAGTCAAACTTGGTTTATGTACAAAACTAATGAATAGTATTATTGAAGTACCATTAGATATGACAAAATATATGGATATTACTATTACAGGGATAATTGATAATGATGATTATGATGATACCTATTGTTTCAATGAGCCTCTTGAGCATAAGGGTATTTTCAATGGTGTTATTATGGGAAATTGTACAGAAATCGTAGAATATACAGATAAAGATGAGACAAGTGTATGTAACTTGGCATCCATTGCATTACCTAGCTTTGTTGAGTATACTGAAGAGAATAAACCGTTTTTTAATTTTGAAAAGTTGCATCAAATTACCAAAGTGATAACAAAGAATTTAAATAAAGTAATTGATATTAACTACTATCCTGTAGAAAAGGCACGTAGATCTAATTTGAGACATAGACCCATTGGTATTGGAGTTCAAGGTTTGGCAGATCTTTTTGTATTAATGAGATTTCCTTTTGAAAGTGTTTCTGCATCTGACTTGAATAAAAATATTTTTGAGACAATTTATCATGGGGCACTTGAAGCATCCATGGAAATCTCAAAGAAAAGACAGGAACATATTTTAGAATATATTCACATAAATGACCAAAATGAGAAATCAAAACTGCATGATTACATTAAATTTAATGAGTTTGAAAATGACTGTATGTATAGCAAGTATCCTGGATCGTATGTTACTTTTGAGGGATCTCCAGCATCTAAAGGCATCTTACAATTTGATATGTGGAATATAAAGCCATCAGATAGATATGATTGGGATACTCTCAAGAAAGATATTCAAACTTATGGTCTTCGTAATAGTCTCCTTGTAGCACCTATGCCGACAGCTAGTACGAGTCAGATCTTGGGTTTTAATGAATGTTTCGAAGCATTTACTAGTAATATTTACAAACGTAAAACTTTGGCTGGAGAATTTATATTAGTGAATAAGTATCTAATTGAAGACTTATTAAAAATGGGAATATGGAATAAAGATTTGAAAGATAAAATAATCATTAATGATGGTAGTATTCAGGGAATTGATGAAATTCCAGAAGATTTGAGAGAGTTATATAAAACTGTATGGGAGATTAAACAAAAAACAGTAATTGATATGGCAGCAGATAGAGGAGCATTTATTTGCCAGTCTCAAAGTATGAATTTGTTCATTGAAGATCCTGACTTTAAAAAGCTTACAAGTATGCACTTTTATTCTTGGCAAAAAGGTCTCAAAACAGGAATATATTATCTTAGGTCCAAGCCTAAAGCTCAAGCACAGAAATTCACTATTGATCCTAATCTTAATAAATTTGCTAATTTGAAAAAAGAAAAGGAAAAAATCGTATGTACGGATGAAGTATGTACTGTATGTTCTGCTTAATATATATAATAAATATAAATGAACTTAAGACTATTTGGCATAACATATTATTTTAATAGAGCTGATTTATTATTGATCATGACTTTTATATTATTATCTTTATTATTATATTTATATTTCAAGAAACCTGATGGATCAATAGATGGATCAATAGATGATTCAGTAGATGGCTCAACAGATGGATCAGTAAATAGATCTAACTAAAATATATTTTATGTTTCTTTTCTATTCTAACTCTACATATGTAACAATAAGTAGATCTTAAACATGTACTACAATATGTATGACCACATGGCTGACAAAACTCTGTGACTTCAGCTGAAAGACATACAGGACAAGGATAGCCAATAGATTTATTTTTTTGAAATGAATAAAGAAAACCTAGTCTTTTGATTTCTTTTTTGTGTATTCTTAATTTATTAGATATATCTTCAATTTTGTTATCAATGAGTTGTTTTGTTAATTTATTATATTCAGTCATTTGATTTTTAAGTTCTTGACCACTTAATATATCATCATTTAGTTCTAATATAATATTAATATGATCAACTTTCCTAGAAACATCATTATATAATGTAAAGCATACTTCCTTTAGATTCTCTAAGCTATTCATTTCATCTTTTAATTTACTAAAGCTTAGTATATTATCTTTTAGTGACTTTTGTGCATTATGTAGCGTTTTATATAATGTGGATATTTCATCTCCATCTCCATCCTTAGATCCTCCGTTACCATTGACACTATCTTCATCATTTATTAATACCAATGCATCACGCATCTTCATACGTATTTCTAAAATTTCATCAAATGTTTTATCTTGATCAAAAACATCAACAAGTGTTTCTCCTTCAATTATATTTAAAGGTTGAAAAAAATTATCTAGTGTATTGGCTTGTAGTGTATTGGCTTGTAGTGTATTGTCTTGTAGTGTATTGGCTTGTAGTGTATTGGCTTGTAGTGTATTATTTTGTATATTATCCATTATTTAATCAACTAATATATTCACTGTAGCAAATTATATAATAATAATGACGCACTTATATATCTAAATTTATTTTTCGACCTCTTTTAGTCTTTTTGTTCATTAAAAGATTATTTATGCTTGCATCATCCTCTAGTTCAGATAATTCAGACTCTGTTACAGTTGATAACATCTCTACACGGTCAGATGTATCCTGTATTTCCATTTCCCTCAATATATCTTCCATGTTAGATGGACCTTTCATTGATGGTCTAGGTTGCTGATACATTTCTTCCTGTTGTTGTGTATACTGTTGTTGTGTATACTGTTGTTGTGTATTTTGTGGTTTAGTATTTCCACCACCAAACAATCCTGATAATCCTGATAATCCTCCTCCCCCAAACATTGATGAAAACATACTACCTAATCCACTCATCATAGGATTAGATGTATTCTGTTGCATTGTATTGGCAGTGGCCGCTGCGAATTGTTTAGCAAGCTCTGGGTTTTGTTTGAGTACTTGATCTAACCCTGGCATCTGTGACTTGAACATACTATTAGTCATATGGAACATGAATGCACTTCCACCCAACATCATTAATAGTTTCAGTTCTGGGGCAATTTTTGCCTTACCCTTGTATTTATCATGTAATTCTTCGAAAATATCATCATAATCTTCTATACTTTCATTTATATTCTCAGACCAACCATCCAACTTTGCACCAACTGGATCAAACATGTTATTTAATAATTCAAGACCTGATACAATAGTAATCATAGTCTTTCTTTGAAACTTTACACTACTATCAATCTCTTTATCTCTTTTTAGTCTATCATACTCCTGTTTCATTTCATCCAAACTAGAAGCCATAGTAAATTTTCTAGGTAACCTTATACCTTTTTTTTCTAGCCTATCAAATTGATAAAGATATTCGCGCTTAGAATTCATTATTTCTTCCTCTGATATTTTTGGTTTTCTATTCACATAATTCCTGGAAGATTCACTAGATTCACTGATATCACTACGTCCACTCTTCATATTATAACTAACACTCTCTTTTGAAATATATGAATGTTCACTACCAGATTCAGTAAAATCACCATCATCAACACTTATATCACTTTCCTCCAAATTTTCATTCACATTCACATCTATAATATTGGGATTTATCTCCAAACTTTTTATACTAATATTATCATTATCCCTATAACTACGAGAACTTCTTGAACTTATAACGGAAATATTATCACTACCCGTTTTCTTTCTAGGATTCATGAGAAGATCTAATCCCATATCTCTATCAAAATCATCTTGCATTTTTCTTAATTAAATATCTCTCACAAATATCTTATATAATTATAACGCAAGCTATTTTTATTTATTGTAAAAAGATAATAATTGAATCAGAGAATCACATAAATCATCCTTTTTCTTATACGTTTCAAGCTTATTTATATTATCAATATCATTCTGCTTTATCAAATAATCCTTGACAAATAATATTGAATTATCTTTATTAGATTTATATGTCTTTGCTTTTATATCATATCCCTTTGATTTCATATATGTATTCTTACGGCTAGCAGATACTAAATAAATATTAGCATTTAAGGAACCATGTACTTGTTGAATTTTGAAATATGTGTATATTACCATTTGTATACTTTTCATTGTTGGTGCCTTCATAACTGGTTGATTCTCTATTAATACTTCTAATTTATTTATATCACATAATTGTTTTATTAACATATCATCTAAGAATTCTATAAGGTTCGTTGACATTTGATTCAAATCATTTTTCTTATCTCCACCTATATCTATTATATCCCATAATAATATTTTATCATTTTCTATATCCATTAAACAATAAGCCATATTTTTAATCCCAATATCGAATGATAATATTATCATTTATTACTATGATCTATTTTATTGTTTAGATATTGTACAACGTATTCATTAAAGGTTTTGATTTTTTTATTTAAAATAAAATTTCTTATGGTCTTGAATAAGAAATCTGGATCATTTTGTCCCATACGTAATGCTGTAGATAAATCTTCAATATATTTTGTATAAAACTGTTTTTCAAACTTATAATAATTTGTTGTATACTTAAATCCACTGTAGTAACTCATTATTACATTATTTATTAGTGATGTATGTTTATCAAATATATGTTTAGGAATATTTATCATAATGTTTTCAGGCAAAAAGTAATTATAAGTACTACAGTGTAATAAATGTTTTGATTCATATATGTTATAAACTTTGTTGTTATCTATAGCCATTATTTTATTCTTCAAATCTTCTATCTTTAATGATGTATACTTTTTCTTTAAACATTTATATATTGCTGGTTTCACTTTTGTTATATTTTTTCTATACTCTTTGTTAATTATTTCACAATTATTCCTTGTAAATAATGGTCTATTAAACTTTATATTATATACAGTCTCTATTTGCTTTACAATATATTCTGCCCATTTCTTCTCAGAAGCAGTATATATAAAAATTTCAACACCATATGAAGATAAGTCTGTGAAAAAATGTTTGAACTGAGGTCTCACCACACCATTTATTAGTTTTTCTTGTATGTTTTTATTTATGTTTTGAAAACGTATTATCCCTTTAAGTTTATTAGATAATTCATATAATATTACTTGAGGTGTGATATCTCCTATTAAAGTACCATCAATATCTAATAATATAACCAAGGGAATCTGGGATATGCTCATGTTTTATTTTAAGAACTATTTCTATTTCTTTGAATATCATTTAATATATTTCTTAAATTATTTGCGATTTCATTATATGTGAGGGGTTTAATATTAGGATTATTATATATATGTTTATCACCATATATGTTTGTTGTATCACCTAGTTTATCATGCTTTTCAATCTCATCAAGTTTCAATGTTGCATACTGTTTTATATTTTTTATACATGATTTAACCTTATCAAAAGAGCAACAAATAAATAATTTATCCTTTTGTACTGCACCTTTCATATATGTTGTATCAACATGTGTAAAATCTTTCCAATATTGTATACATTTATCATCCCATGAATCATTATTTATTATATATTTCAACTTATCTAAAAGATCTTTTATTTCTTCTATTTTGTAACGTAGTGTTTTGTTATTTTTAAAAAACCCTTTCAGATCATATTCATTAATATATGATTGATATAAATTGTAATATACATTATTATTATATGGTATCTTTTCTATTATAAAAACATGACCAGGAAAATATATTCTTCCTTCATTATTCCCATCAAAATTAAAATACCCATCATTCATTAAAATATAATACAAATATCTGTATTTAACAGGTCTTTTTAAAACTGCAATGTTCATTTTACTCAAAACATCATTGTTATTATCTTTTCCTTGTTGATGACGTTCTATAACACTTTGAGAATCACAATATTGAGCATGTTTCAAACCTTTTTTTCCCAGTAAGAAAAACATCAACATTACAGCAGTATTCAAACACTTTGTTGTTAGTAGCTGCATATTATATTCTTTTATATCATTTGATAGACATTGCATTAAAGGTGTTATATAATTCATAAGTATATATACAATATCACACCTTGTACATTTATGCTTTGTACAAGAAGATAGTTCGATGGTGTTCATTTTTATATAATAAGTTATTAAATATATAATAATAGAAAAGTTTAAAAATGTTAGTTTTTTTCTTAATATATATTGTATCACTTCATATGATATTGTCAGGTTTCCATATATCAAATATAGAATTTGTATTAATGTTTATCATATTATTAATAATACTTATTATTGTGACAATTCCAGATATGTTTGATAAATTTCAAGATAATATATATAGAATAATATTTTCTTTTATTATGTTAAATTCACATAATGGCACAATTCAGTACAAAGATGAAAATTATATTGTTCGTGTTTGGAGTAATTGCTTGTATATATGTCATACAATTTTTCATAACCTCCGTATCGAACTCGTCAAAAAGGGAATCATTTGAAAATGACGATGATGAAGCACCAAATGAAAAACCCACCACCACTAAATCAACTGCTAAAGCCAATACTAAATCTGCCATTAAATTAGAAAAAGATTCTCCAAAAAATAAAATCACAAAAGAATCAGATGAGGAAGAAGAAGAAGAAAAACCAAAGAAAAATAAATCTATAATTGATAAGGAAATTAAACTGAATGTACTAGAACAAGTTGAGAATATCTTTGATAAAATGTATCCCAAATCTGACAAAAAACCCATAATTTTTGACATGTTGATGGATAAAGAACATTTTGAAGAACTTAAAGCTAAACATGAGAATGGTGAAAGTATGGGTAATTATATTAAGAAAGTTATACAACAAACCATGAATAGTATGGAAAAAGATAAAATTGATCAGTTTAAACAAGAAGATGATCGACCAATTGATGTTATTATGGAAAAGCTAGATGAATCTGAATCTAAAAATAAATTAATGAGTCAACTTGAAGATGTTGTAACCAAAATTTCACATATACAAAACGAGCTAAAGAAAATAGGACTTGATGCTGTTGATGTAGAACCAAAGACTAAATCACAAAAAGGAAATAAAGATTTAATTGAAGGTTTTGAAAACAGATTAAATTATGCATCATATTAAATAAATGATAGATAATCTCAAGGCCAAATTTGAAAAATATACAGCTTTATATAATGAATATAAAGAAGGGTATATTGAAAAACTTATGAACAAAAAACAATCTTCTTTTATCGAATCTTTTGAAAGAAATAAAATACTACAAGATAGAATAATGATGTTTTATCTATCTTTTGAACCACAAAACGTTAAAACACAAGAGGAATATCAACAATCACAGTATTTTATCACATTATCTAACATATATATGATTACTAATACATTACATAAATTAGGCAAATCTTTTATATTACCAATATCATTACTCAAGAAACTTTTAGATATTAATAAAATTTTTACTACTGACAATGAAGCTCTGGATTTTCTAGAACTTTACGAAGCGTAATTTTCACTTTATCAATCAAAAACTTATTCTTTAATGAAATTATATTATCTGCTATTATATCCCAATTTATTATAGTATATCTACTTATATCATTATTATACTTTAATAAATCCATTATCATATGTAAATACAGATCTACATGATATTCATCATTCAAGTCTACCTCTAAATTAAAAAGTATTTTATTAATATACTCATCAACGTTTATATTCAAAGATGGTATAGCTTTTACTATATCAAAAAGTAAAGTATTAGTACTCAATGTTTTTTGTTTGTGTTTTTGTTGTTCACAAAATATATCATATGAACTCTGTATCTTATCATCCAGTTTATATATATATAATTCATTATTAATATATGATTGAAAGTATCTTTCAATTGTATCAGTCACAAATTCTTTATTCGTCATATTCATTATTTCTTTTAGAATCAATATGAAATATCTTCTATAGCTACAATGTATTACTGCATTTTTTATTATATCATCAGATATTGCTTTCGCGTTATCATCATTAACCTGAAATTTAAGCTTATGAATAATCTTTTGATAATTACTTTCATTTAATATATTCCAAAAACATTGTAATGATTTCTTACTGTCCTTAAGTGGTCTATCCTTATAATAACTTGTCTTCTTTTTTTCGGGTTGTTTGCTATTTTTATGATAGTATATATTAATTGATTTTAAAAAACACTCATATTTCTTAAATAAATTATCGTACTTCTGTTCAATACACGAACTTTTACAATACCCTGCTTTACGATCAATAAAATCTTTTTTGGGTACAATAATTATGTTCATATACCTTTTAAATAATAAAAAATATTTAAGTATCTTTTACTTTGATATTTTAATGTCAAATAAAAATGGATCTAGTTCACCAACGATTTCAACAAATAGAAGATATTTTTCAAAGTATGAATATATACAATACTGTATTAATTTATGATGATTTAAATGAATTCCATTTGTTAAAATCATTGATGTTAAGTAATGAATATACGTTTAAAAGTATCTCTAATAATGCTAGAATTTATGATATTTACTTCTCTAACTTGGAAGATGAAATTTGTAACATAGATTTATCAACTATATCATTAGTTCTATGTATTGGAGATAAAGGAATGCATGGCATCAAAAAAATATTAAATAATAATATTTCTAATTTAATTCTCATAATTAGTATATAGAATGCATAGAATTTTCATGATTATTTTATCATTCATATTTTTATTGCTTGCTATTGCAGTCTATTACACACTTACCATTACAAATAAAAAAGAAAAATATGAAGATGCAAAATTAAAGGTAATGTTATTTTACGCAACCTGGTGTCCACATTGTGAAAGGTATTTAGAATCTGGTAAATACAAAGAATTCGAAGAAACATTAACAAAGAAATATAATGGTGTTGTATTCTATAAATATGATTATGATAAGAACCAAGTAATAGGTGACAAGTATAAGGTTAATAGCTTCCCTACAATTCTAGCAGAAGATAGTAAAGGTAATACATATAGATTTTATGGAGATAGGATGAAAGAAACACATGTAGAACTTTTTGTTAAGAAAGCATTAAGTGGTGAGGAGGTTAGTAGAGATCATTTTAATTAATTTTGTATATTCAATTGTTTTTTTGTTATTTCATATCCTAAAGTTATATATGAATTTAATGTTTCCTTTGATATTGATAGTTGTAGTGTATTAAATGAAAACCATTCTGTATCTTCTATATCTATTGTAATAATATTTTTATCTGCACTATTATAATTCGATTTATTTACTTTATTTATTACTGAATAAATCATAAATAAAGAGTATGACATTATATCGGTCATTTTTTGGTAGTTTTTTTGGATAATATTAAATCCTATAATATCACGAAGCTTATTATCTTTGAAATAGTTCATGGCAAAATTATTATATAATGCACCATCAACATATATATTATCTTCAATCTTAATGGGATGGAACAAATATGGTATTGAACAAGATGCACGTAAAGCCAGAATTACACTCATATTAGGGTGTGTATCAACACTGAAAAATTCTTCTTTTTCTTTTGAAAGATTAGATACACATACAACAAAATTTTTTCCAACAGCTTTAGTAAGTTCTATAAATGTTATATCTTTTATTTTCATTTTTTTATATAGTATTCTTTCAAATAACAATATAATATTACTACCATCTGATAAACCAAACTCTGATAGAATGTTAAATATTTGATTCATATCAAATTTGGAAATATCTTCATCATAAATGTTTTGTTCTAAGAAACAACGAATTTCGGTGGATTTATAACCTAATACCATGAAAAAACACATGATTGCACCTGCAGATGTACCAACATAATTTTTTAATGTAGATACAGCTGCAATTTCTTCTAAATACTGGACACAGCCTATCATTGATATTACTTTCATTGCACCCCCAGCTATTACAATACTTGTGAAGTTCATTTTACTAATATTTTTATGATATCATTTTAAATAAATGAAAAAATTAAATATATTAGATTTACATAGAAACATATCACAAAAACAATTAAAACGTACAGAATGTTTTGATAAAGTTCTTGAATTATGTCACAAAAAAATCATAAGTAATTCTGATAATAAGAAATTTAGAGTTTTTTATGAAGTTCCAGACTTTATACTTGGTTATCCTTTATATGATATCAATGATTGTATAAAGTATATAATGGAATCATTAAAAAACAATGGGTTTTTAGCAATTTACTATTTTCCAAGATATATATATATCTCATGGGACTTTGAAGAAATTGATCAATATAAAGCTGAACAAAAAAAACAAAAATTTACCCCAAAAGAAAAAATAAATACATTAGACTTTAAATATAAACCATCAGGTAAGCTTACTTTGGATATTTAACGCATCATTACACCTATTTTTACAAATTGTTCCATCATAAATATTAATATTATACCACTTATTATATATAATACTATATCAAAATATGAAAATGACTTATTTTTTTGGTTGAAATCATTTTCTTCATCGTCATAATATTCCTTGGTATCGTATAATATTTTGTCTCTTGGATTTGTTTTAATATATTCTTCATCATCACTTTCATCTAATATTCGTTTTATTTCGTCTTTTGATACAGTTTGTTCTTCCTCATCTTCGACAGAAAATTGAACTTTCTTTTCTCGGACTGGACCATAGTCCATTGCACCTAATTCATCAGATACATCTATATCTACAACCTTTGGTAGTTTTTCCCTTTCATTCATTCTCGGTTTTTGAAATTTTGCCTTTTCATGTTTATCATAAAATTTATTGGCATAAGAAACAATATCACTTTCTTCATAAGTATTGTTTCCCATTTCATAAAGATCACAAATTGGATCAGACTGTACAGATGATTTTTTCTTTTTTTGTTTTTTTTGTAATGATGGTGCTAAATAATTATCTGCCCATGCTTCTTCAATACTACTGTATGAGGTGTTAATAACTGTCATTTAATTAAATATAAGAAAATAAAAATGTTTTATTTACAATAATGAACACATCTATAATTCTTAATAGTTTAATAGTTGTGGTATTATACTTTATAATATCTATTTTTGCATTAGATTTAAGAATACCATACCCCAAATTGTTAATTGTTAAATTTCATGAACCATACATTAAAATTTTGGTATATATGTGCGTTTATTTATCTTCATACTATAATCCTATAATAAGTTTATTATGTCTCATACTCGTTGTTCTTTTACATTCTAATGATATATCAGTACTAAAATAATATAATTACAAAATAAATGATATTTGAAACATTGGCTTTTTTGAATAATAACAAGATTATATGGGGAATCACAATGTTATTATTAAATATGGGATCCAAATATGTATTAGCAGACTTAGGAAAGATACATGAGAGTCTTCTTGCCAATGAAATAGCCAAAAAAATAGTTATATTTTCAATGTTTTTTGTATCTACCAGAGATTTATTAGTAGCTTTTTTACTTAGTGTATTATATATTATTATTATTGATGGTATTTTTCATGAAAAACGAAATTTTTCTTTAGTCAAAGGAACAAATCTTAATTCAGTCATTAGTGAAGAGGAATACAAAAAAGCTAAAGAAACCATAATATTATATGAAAAACAATTAAATGTTTCGCATGAAAACCCAGATAATTTATATGATAAGTACTTAAACAATATATATGTATTAAGAAATACATGAGCTTATATGTATTAGCTGATATTCCTATATTTAATAATCATAATAAAAACGATTTTCATGTAAGAACTATTATCAGAAATAATAAATCTATGGTAGTAGCATGTGATAATAAGACAATGCTTAGTTATATAAAAGATAAAAAAGATGATTATTACGCTATTGAAATTGATCAATCTTTATTAAAAAATTATTGTAAACAGAATAGTTTATCTATTTTTTATATATCAGAGTGTCATTGTTCGCTAGAAGATAAAAAACAATATTGTAAAACAGTTGAGATAGATAATGTAAACGATTGTTCATTCATTGAAAAATTTCCAGGAACTTTTTAAGCTGGTAATGTGGGCGCTGGAGGTGCTTGTACTGTTGCTGTTGATATGGGTGCTTGTCCTATTGGGGTAGAAGGTGCCTGTATTGTTGCTGTTGATATGGGTGCTTGTCCTACTGGGGTAGGAGGTGCCATGGGAAGTGTCACAGGAGGCATTGATGCTTGAGAATTTTTGTTTAAGTAATAAATTATTTCTTTTTCAGTATTCTTAAGTCTATTATACTCAATATACAAGAAAGCTGCGACAATTATTAATACTAATATACAAATTAAGTTTATAGATGCCAATATAATATTGAAGTCCATTTTTATTATTTAATAACATAAATTATATAAGAATAAATATATATCATAATATATCAAAAATGGTAGATATTATTGAGGAATTGGCAAAAACTCTAGCAAATTCTACACAGTCTGGACAATCACCCTTTTCACTTGATAAAGATGAAATTAAAAAAGTAATGAATCAAGTTCAAAGTCAAATTCAAAATTCACCATGGATTGATCTTATTACAGCAATTCCTAAACAAAACACAAAAGAAAAAGATTATTCTAATATTAATCCTGATAAGTGCGCGTTCTCAACCTATCTTTTCTCACCATCTGGAGGAGATACACATCCACAATGTAAAATGCCTGTATCAGGTTCATTTTGGAAAAATAGCAATTGCCCTGTAGATATTCGAGAAATGGAATCTTACATTGCTGTATATTATGATCTCCCTGGTGTAAATAAAGCAGATATTACTCTGACATTATCAAATGATAACACACTAAGTATGAAAGTTGAAAAGAATCCTTACTCAGCAAGTTCAGATACTTTCCTACAACGAGAAAGGTATACAGGTACAATTGTAAAAACTGTTCAGCTTCCTAAAAATATCAATACTGAAACTGTGTCAGCTAAATATGAAGATGGAGTATTATGTGTCAAAATTAACAAAACAACACCATCACAGGTTAAACAATTCACAATTTCATAATTATATTATGTCAACGATTGCTACAGTTTTATATATATCAAATATCAAAATAATTTTTTATTTCTTTGTAATACGTGAAGCAAGAATGATTTTTTAATATTTGAAAAATGTTTTTTTCATTACTTTCTTTTAATACAAGTAAGTCTTTTGGTTTTTTAAAAAAGGGATTCAATGGTATACGTGAAATTACATCTGTATCAAGGTCTATTCCAAGAACTGTTTTTAATTCATGATTCGCATTAATCAAAAAGTCTTTATCACCAACACAAGGTGAACCAAACATATAACAATATATATTTTTGTTAATGTTATTTTTATTTAAAAAATCTTTTGTTTTTAATGCAGATAACAGTGCAACACAACCTCCCATACTATGACCGGTAAATATTATGTGCTCAGATACATCATTTATTAATACATTCTCAATAGCTTCCTGTATATTGACATATTTATTATAATATCCTTTATGTACAAATCCAAGAGTTTCACGATGAGGAACAATTGTCAACGAATCTTTAAAATCATGTATATTTGATGATCCTCTAAAGGCTATATATGATTCGGAGTGTGAGTCATTAATATATATACATGAAGAATTGTCTTTGCCTTTTAAATATTTTATATTTTTAATTCTTGCATTGTTTACGCTATAGTAAGACATACAGCTATATTTACAAGATTTAGATATATGTTTATTATTTATAGAATGATATTTAGATAAACTCATTCTAGATTTAATTATAACAAAAATTATATAAATGCGCCTTAAATCATTATCATTAATGCTTCTTATTTTAACTGATATACATACTACATACTCATCATGTAATAACAATCGTATCAATGGAAACCAACTCAACTTATTTGGTGATGATAATGCTATTATTGAACCTCTTTCATTTGAATTTCCATACTTTTGTAATAATTACACTAAATTAGGAATATCTATAAATGGTATTCTAATACCAACATATGGTAATATAAGTCCTCATGGACTGACTGTTTTTACAAATATTGATATCCCTAATACTAATTCGCCTAATAACTACATTGCTCCTTTTTGGGATGACATAATAACAAAAGGAATGATATCTAAATCTATATATACATATCATACTAATAATTATTTTATAGTTCAATGGTCTGATATGTATTTTTATAGATACCCAACTGTACCATTAGGAACATTTCAATGTATTTTACATTCTAATGGAACTATTGAATTTGTTTACATTTCTCTTATGGGTAGTTCAACTTCATTTGGTAATGAAGCTACTATTGGAATAGAAAACAATGTAGGTAACTCAGGACTGAAGTTTTCATTTAATCAACCCTCGTTAGATATTGGTAAACATATAATATATTATCCTATAGGATGCAGTTATAATATGTCTATAAGTCAAATTGATGATGATAACATTAGACAAATTACTTTTGATGGGTTACCTACTGATCCAATAATACTTGAACCATTATACCAGCAGAACTTTAACATAGGTTCTATTATATATTTTAGTTGGGACTCTAATGTTAGTAATTACTATAATTTTTATTTATCTAGAGATTCCAGATTTAGTAATATAGTTCATACTTTTTCCAATTCAAATAGAAGAAACATTAATTATTATATTGATTTACCAGGTATTTATTATTGGAAAATAGCTGCTTGTAATAATTATGGTTGCACTAGTTCTTGTTTATTAAGTTTTGAAATTATACCTCTTTCACCTAGTCCCCCCAACCATCCTTCCCCACCTTCTCCTAATCCCCCTAGTCCCCCCAACCAAGATCGGAAGAGCGTCG
>JACCDK011944080.1_pt1 | contig 21740 bp, 15 predicted proteins | sample 7445871 | NCBI WGS metagenome assembly JACCDK01 (sample SAMN15323436, study PRJNA562643) | freshwater metagenome | isolation source: river surface water | place: USA:Blue River Watershed | collected 2017-08-15
ATTCTCAAAACTTGAAGATCTATGGAATTTGAAAAATTTTGATAGTGAATGGAATCAAGATTTTACCTATGCCAAACTTGCATCCGTCATTCCTCGTAGAAGTATGATTGTAATATGCACCGACATGTTGCTTGAAAATGAAACCGATTTTTGGGAAACATTGAAGTACTTGAAATTCCTGAAATGTGAAATTTTATTGATCCATGTACAGCACAATAATCATGAGTTGAAATTAGATTTAGAAGCTATTCCCTATGAATTTGTTGACTTGGAAAACCAATCACGAATAAAATTAAATCCCGATGAAATTCGAGATGCATATCATATCACACAAACTAATTTCACAGAAAGTGTGATACGAAACTGTCAACAACTTGGAATTTCATATTTTGAAGGAGACGTCTCCTTCCCTCTTGATTATGCCATTATGCAATTTTACAAGGAGCGAAACAAGCTAAAATAATTAGCGATCCTTTTCAAATTGAAGTCTCATTGGATCCAATTCTAAAATCTGTCCATTTGAGTAGCTCAAAGTCCCATTTACAAATACATGTTCAATTGAATTACTAAACTGTGAATTCATCAATGGAGACCATTGACACTTATATAAAATATTATTTTCAGTGACTTGATGAATTTCATTTGGATTTATTAATACCAAATCTGCGAAATATCCTTCTCTTAAAAATCCCCTCTCTTTTAATTTATATGCTATTGCAGGGGCATGACACATTTTTTCTACCACCTTTTCCATGGAAATTTTACCTTGTTTACTTTTTTCAAGCATTAACAATAATGTATGCTGAATGAGGGGTAATCCGGCATGTGCATCTAGATAGTTTTCACATAATTTTTCGTCTTTGGTATGAGGTGCATGATCTGTAGCTATTACATCTAATCTATCATCAAGCAAAGCAGCCCAAAGGGCATCTTGGTCTTTTTGTGTTTTTACTGCAGGATTGCATTTGATTTGATGAGAAAGTTGAGAATAATCTTGATCACTAAAATGTAAGTGATGCACGCATACTTCACTGGTAATTCTTTTTTTATCTAACGGAAGTGTATTATCAAATAAATGAGTTTCTATTTCGGATGTGATATGTAAAATGTGCAGACGGGTGTTGTATTTTTTAGCAAGAGCACTTGCAAAAGAAGAACTTAAATAACAAGCTTGTGCATCTCTAATTATGGGGTGGTATTCAGCTGGAATGCCATTCGGAAAATCGATTTTAGCTTGATGCAATCTTTCTTTAACTCTGGTCTCACATTCACAGTGGGTGGCAATTAATGATGGAACTTGAGAGAATATTTGATGTAGTATATGAGAATCGTCAACCAACATATCGCCAGTTGAACTTCCCATGAAGATTTTTACACCACAAACATTTGCGGAGTCAATGTTCTTTAATTCATCAATATTGTCATTGGTTGCACCTAAATAAAAGGAGTAATTCACTGCGGAGTTTTTTTGGCCAATTAAGTACTTCTCCTCTAAAAGTTCATTTGTAGTTGTTTTTGGAAGAACATTAGGCATTTCCATATAAGATGTAACACCACCAGCCAAAGCAGCTCTACTCTCTGTAAATATAGAAGCCTTATGCGTTAGCCCTGGTTCTCTAAAATGAACTTGATCATCAATTACACCGGGAATTAGATACATCCCCGTTGCATCGATTTCTTGAACAATTGTTGATGGACTCAAGTTGATATGATCGGCTATTTTTTCAATTCGTTTATTTTGAATTAGTACATCAGCTGTAATGATTCTGCCTTCGTTAATCAATTGAGCATTTTTGATTAAAAATCTTGAATTTACTTCCATTTACTCACCAAAGATAATAAGCTCCTCACTAAATGCATGCAGATTTCTGTTATAATTTTGGCATAAATACAACTGATAAGATGTAACAATCGATAACATTAGCATAATTTCACTTAACTTTGTGTACTGTCTGAATTTTATGACTGAATATTTAAATAACGAGGAAGAATTAGCACACGTCATTATTGGCAAAGCCATTGAAATACATAAACAACTTGGTCCAGGCTTGCCCAAGGAAGTTTACATTCAATGCCTTGAATTAGAATTCCAAGAAGACTCCATGGATTTTCAATACAACCAGCTTTTACCCGTTGTCTATAAAGGTTTACGTATTGAAGATGTTATTCAGTTGGATTTTATTGTATCCGGACAAGTTTGTATTGAAGTAATTACTGATATCGAGGTTTCTGATATTTACATTCAAAGAATGCTAAAAACAATTAGAAGCAATGATTTTAAATTAGGTTTGATTATCAACTTCAACTCTACACTTCTCAAAAATGGTATTAGAAGAGTTAGCAATAACCGTCCTACTATTTAAGTTCAATAATATCCCACGTCATATTCAACACTCATTTTATCTTTTGGGAGATATCTTTTAACGAAGTAATAAGAAGTCACCGTACAGAGTTCTTCTTACATTGTCGCATCCTACCCAAGTAATCGTGTACACATATACCCCTTCTGGTGCTTCTTGTCCATTAATTCTCCCATCCCAATTTAAGTTTGGATTATTGAATTCAGCTAATTTTTCACCCCATCGATTAAATAATTTAACGTTGTATTCCGCACCTTCAACTTTATATTGGGAATTAGGATAAATATCGTTTAATTCATCTCCATTGGGCGTGAAGGCACTTGGCATATAAATATCAACGGGGAATAAATTCTTTCTTTTGATTATTAGCACAGAATCTCTAGACTTACACCCTTCGAAATCTATGATTTCTACCCAATACACTCCAGAGTCGTATGCAATTATTTCTTTTTTAGTGGATCCTGTATTCCATAAGTAACTTCGCATACCAGACCCAGCTGTTAAAAGTGGTTTCTCAGATAAACAATACGTTGTATCCGGCCCTAGATTCAACGCCGGATTTGGAAATAATTGTATATTGATTGAATCTTTTTCAATACACCCATTCGAATTTATTACGGTAATATAAAGTGGACCAGATTTTGTGAGTCTAAACGTTGTATTGGTAACTTCGTTATTCCAAACTACTGATTTAAAATTATTTGAGGGACTTTTAATCAGGGTATCTATCTTGTTACAGAATCGCAAATCATTTCCTAATTCCAATTCATTTGGGAAATTGGTTAAGGTGAATGTATCTCTTGCAGAACAAAGTGCAACTTGAGCCCTAACATAATATTCTCCAGGAATTTTAGTGGTCATATTTTTACCTGAAACTCCATTGCTCCAAGTAAAAAGCGCTGTTGGATCTGGACTAAGAGCAGTAAATGTCACATTATAATTTGGACAAACCTGCGTATCATTTACAAAAACTTTGACATCTGATTGTTGAATAATTTGAATTGAATCTTGACTTAAGCATTTATTAATGGTTGTAGCTGTTACCTTATATTTGGAAGGCTTATTAACAGTAATATTGGGCGTCGTTTGACCATTACTCCAAAGGAAAGTGGTTGTGGAGCTCATGTTGGTGGTTAAAACTCTCGTAAAATCATCATAGCTACAAAAAATTGTATCTCCTTTGGCGTCTACTTTTTCTCTGTCGTAGGCGATTATTATTGTATCATACCAAGTACATGTTTTATTTGTTACCGCTAAGATGTAGGTTCCAGCGTTACTAACTACCAAAGAATCTGTTCTAGCACCTGAGCTCCACCTATATTCTTCACCTGGAATATTCGATTTTAAAGTCATAGTTACTTTATCACAGAGTGTGGTATCGCGTGGTAACTTTGGTTTTTGTGGCTCCACCACAATTACTTTGGCTTTGAAGCTATCCGCGCAGGTGGTTTTATAGGCAATTAACGTTACTTCGTATGTCCCCGGGCCTGGAAAACTAAATGTTGGTCTCGCTATATTTGACGTATCTGCATTTGTACCTGATACGCCAAAGTCCCAATGATACCTTTGGGCGCCAGAACTTAAATTTTGAAATTGATAGGAGTAACCACAAACATATTTGGGTGCAAAAAACGATGCAACTACATCAACTACACAACTTTGCACATTAAACTGATAATCTCTGATAACTTCTGCTACCAACTTGCCTTTTCTATATTCTTTTACAGAAATACCAACCACAAATTGACCTACTCTTGTTGGAGTAAGGGTTAAAAGACCCGTTTCAGGATTGATATTCATAGAGGGATTACCATCAATTGGGTCATCAAAAGTGTATGAATTGCGCCATTGTAATTGGGTAAAGGGTGGTTTTTCAAGCAAACCAGAGTTTCCATTGTTTGGACGCGGATTATTTTGATCGGCTCCTAAATAGGGGGTAATCAATGAGTACACCAAACTATCACCATCTGCATCTGTTGCGCTATGATCGAACTTTAAAGCTGTATTTGTGCATAAAAAATTGGGGGGTAATTCTTTAAAAACAGCTGAAGTATTTGCAAATCCAACGTCACTCACATTGGGTATGAATGCCCAATAATTTGCACCAGTAGCTCCGGGAGCGACAATATTAGTTATTGAGCCGTTTCTACAGCATCTTTGAAAAGACATGAAATAACCACCTTTGGTCGCTGGAAGCGTTACAGTAGTTTCATAATAATAATGATCTACGCAAGCATTAGGTGTAACTTTTAAACAGTTGTAATTAGTTTTTTGAATTCTTGTTGGACCTTTTCTTGATACATAAATTGGATATCCTGAAAGAATATTCCGTGTGTCTCCATTGAAAATTCCAATGATTGCAGTTTCATCAGATTGGATGGCATCCGCATTCCCATTCAAACAATCAATGTAAACATCAAGTCGGATTCTGTATTGATTATTGCCTAAGTATTTATACGTCATTTCACCGCCCACAATATGGGTTGCCTCAAGATCAAATAATCTTAAAAAAATGAGCAGTATGACCGTAATGTTCTTCACAAATAATTTACACAAGTCTAAGTTACTTCAATATCTATGTTACAACAAACATATGACACAAAAGTATCAAAGAATGTTGCTTTTTGTGTAAGAATTTACGACAGATATACCTGTAAATCAGAGTTTTGTGTATTGTCAAAATACACATGATCTCTTAACGTGGTTGCAATTGACACTCCCACAAAGTTTGCATGAATCGGAAAATTGCGGTATTCCCTTTGTGCTAAGAATAGAGTTTCTATTTTGTTTACACCTTTTTTAAAACAATAATCTGCTGCTATAAAAGCTGTTTTACCAGAATTTAATACGTCGTCAATGATCACAACGGTATGGCTTTCATTGAGATTTTCTGCAGAACTATTGATCTCACCTTCTGAGTTGATTGAAATATTTTGAAGATCTAATTGAATATTGGGTAGGTATTTCTTCAAAAATTCAAGAACCATCTCCGCAATGAAATGCCCCCTTTCATTCAATCCAATTAAGACTAAATTGGATGAATTTAAATTACTCTCGGCCACTTGAACTGCCAAACGTTCAATAATGAGTTGGATTTCTTTATGTTTTAAAATTATTTGGCGACTCATAGTGTTAAAATTCTTGAATACCTTTTGAGTTTTTCTCTAGGCGATTATAATATTTATTTTTTTGATACCAAACTGCTAATTTAACAATGCTTTCTTCGGAATTATCGAAACTTCTTGCAATTTCTAAAAATTCAGCATCTGAAGTTTGTATTAATTCATCAATTTTTGATTTAAAAGATTCTTTATTCTCATCTTCCATCATTTCACTGATTTCCATCATTTCAAATAGGAAACCGGGTGGCAATGTAGTTGCGTCATTAGTTTCAATTTGATTTAACTCAAGAATCAATTTTATCCTGCTTTCTCTGTCTTTCAGTATGGTGTACGCTTTATTGATTTGTTCAGAATCTAAAATGTTTCCGCCATGATCTGGATGTGCGTTTTGTTGTTCTTGGATATATGCTTTTCTGAGATTTACTAAGTCTATTTCTACAGAAATAGGCAGATTAAAAACTTCAAAAGCATTCATCGCAAATTACAAATTAAAAACCTAGGGCTCTTGAAATATCTACCCAGAAGATAAAAACAAAAAGACTCAATAGTATAGCCATTCCTATGATTTGGCCAATGTAAAGTACTTTATCGTTTACTGGTCGGCGGAAGATAATTTCATACATCAAGAACATTACGTGTCCACCATCTAATGCAGGGATAGGAAGAATATTCATCAACGCCAAGGCAAGTGAAATAGTGGCAGTTAATGACCAAAAATTGAGCCAATCCCAAGTACTTCCATACATTTGAGCGATACCTATTGGACCTGCCAAAGAGTTTTTAGGATTGACTTTACCAGAGACCATTTTGGATAAACCTGCGGCATTTGCAGAAATTAAACCGGCAGACTTTTCTGCTCCCATTACCATAGATTCGCCGAGTGAATAGCTAACCGTTTTCTCTAATCCTTCGAATCCATAAATTTTGGGTTGAAATCCTAAGGTTCCGTCTTCATTTATGGTTATATATGCCTTTCTTGTTGCACCTTTAGAATCTTCAACCATAAATTCAGCGGTTTCGCCTGCCTTGTTTTGAAGAATTTCTTTAAATTCAAAGAATGAACCGAATAATTGCGAATCAATACTGATAAATTTATCACCCTCTTTTATTCCAGATTTGGATGCAGGACTTCCACCAACTACCTGTTTAACTGAAAATTGAAAACGAGGTGAAATGAGGGGAAGGTCTGAATTTAAGCTTAGTTTATTTTCAATGTCCGCAGGAAGAAGAACATTGGTATCACGGCCATTTCTAATCAAAGATATTTCTTTATGTTCATTTGTTAGAAAAGAAGGATCGGCAAATTCAGATAATAGATTTTCAACTGTATTTCCATTCAGTTTGGTGATTTGATCGCCTGTTTGAAGACCCAAAGTTCGTGCATTAGGACTGGCATAAATACCGCCGTTTGAGTTGATGGCTTTATTGGGGATGTATGATTCTCCTTGACTGAAGATTAATCCAGAAATTATTACAACACCTAAAATAACGTTCACCACTACTCCACCAATCATGACAATCAGTCGTTGCCATGCGGGCTTAGACCTAAACTCCCAAGGTTGAGGCTCAGAAGCTAACTGGTTTTTGTCTAAACTCTCATCAATCATACCAGCAATTTTTACATATCCCCCTAGCGGCAACCAACCAATACCGTATTCTGTATCGCCTTTTTTAAAGCTAAATAGTTTAAATCCCCAAGCATCAAAAAAGAGATAGAATTTTTCAACTTTTATACCAAATGCCCTTGCGGCTAAAAAATGCCCCAATTCGTGCAGCGTTACAATAAGTCCAAGAGCGGCAAAAAACTGGAGCAGAGTTATTAACGTATTCATGTGATTTGCAAATTTAAGTTAACTAAAGGGGTTTTATCATTTTTTTGTGCGGTATTCCGACCTCGGTAAACCAATCTCCGACCAAAGTATATCCTAAGGTCAAATAAAAGGGAATAGCGTTTTCGCGAGCATGCAATGAAATTTCATTGAAATTCCTTGATTTTAAAAGCCGCTCAGCTTCAATGACCATGATTTTACCAATTCCTTGGCCTTGGTATTTTTCACTAACAGCAACTTGCCTCATTTTAGCAACGTTAAGATCACTCATGGGAGAAATTATCAGACATGCTATACATTCTGATTGAAAAAACACCCCTAAGTGCCAATCTCGTTTATCTGGCGCTAATTGTTCCTTTGAAAATTGAAGATTGATAGGTTTTCGCAGTACTTGATTTCTCAATGCGAGAGATTGGTAATACTCTGAAGACCTGTAATCAAACCAACGTGTTGAGAGTAAACTCAAATTCATTGACGACTTTGGGCTTCGCAAACACCAAGGGCAACCATATTCATAATTTCACGAACATTGGAACTGTGATGAAGAATATGAACGGTTTTATTCATTCCCAACAATACAGGTCCAATTGCTTCAGCCATTCCCATAGTTCTAAGAATTTGATATGCAGCATTTGCACTATTCAAATCAGGGAAAATAAATGTATTGGCTGAACTTGAGCCTAATTTATTAAATGGGTATAGCTCAGCACGTTGTTCCCCGTCTAGAGCGTATATGGGTTGCATTTCGCCGTCAACCAATATTTCAGGGTCAGTCTGATGCAATTTGGTTACTACATTTCTGATTTTTTCGGGGGATTTTCCAGTGTTTGATCCAAAGTTGGAATACGATAGCATAGCAATCTTAGGTTCAATTTGAAAATCTTTTACTCTTTTATGTACTAATTTAACCAAAGAATAAAGTTCGTCTTCGGATAGCTCTACATTTACGGTTGTATCGGCAAAAAACAATGGACCCTGTTTTGTCATCATGATGTGCATGCCGGCAATCCGACCTGAATCTTTTGACATACCTATTGAAAAAAGTGCTGGCTTCAGAGCTAATGGATAATTTCTTGTTAAGCCAGATATAAAAACATCGGCATCACCAGTCTCCACCATCATAGAGCCAAAATAGTTTCTGTTGCGCATTTGATATTCAGCCTCGTAAGAGGTAACACCTTTTCTTCCACGCTTCTCAAAGAATCTTGCACCATATTCTGCTCTCTTTTGATCTTCTTTCCTTGGATCGATGATTACAGCATCAGGAATATTGATGTTGTTTTCTTCCATCATCTTTCTGATCACCTCTTCTTTACCTAGAAGAATGGGTTTAGCAATTTTTTCGTTGAGACTTCCTTCGGCAGCTCTAAGAATTCTAACATTATCTGCTTCAGCAAAAACAACTCTTTTGGGAGATTTTTTGGCCCTAATCATTAAACGATTCACAAAATCATTGTCTATACCCAATCGTTTTCTGAGGTCATTCTCGTAAGCGTTCCAATCTGTAATTGGAGCCTTAGAAACGCCGCTATCCATTGCTGCTTTTGCAACTGCTGGAGCTACAGTAGTAATCAAGCGTGGATCCATGGGTTTGGGAATGATGTAATTAGGACCAAACGTCATGTTTTTTTCATTGTAGGCCATCATAACCACTTCGGGAACAGGTTCTTTAGCCAAGGATGCAATTGCTCTAACTGCAGCTAATTTCATTTCTTCATTAATTGCAGTTGCTCTAACATCTAAGGCCCCTCTAAAAATGAATGGAAAACCAAGAACGTTGTTCACTTGGTTGGGGAAATCACTTCGACCTGTGGCCATGATCAGATCCGGACGAGTTTGTATTGCCAAATTATAATCAATCTCAGGGGTTGGGTTCGCCATGGCAAAAACGATGGGTTTTTCCGCCATGCTGAGAATCATTTCTGGAGAGAGAATGTTTCCTTTACTTAATCCAACAAAAACATCAGCACCAACTAATGATTCTTCCAATGTTTCAGCGGTAGATGTAGTCGCAAATTGGCTCTTGTATTTATCTAGATTATCGCGTCTAACAGAGATTACCCCTTTTGAATCAAGCATAATCAGATTCTTTTTTTGAATCCCAAGACTCACAAAAAGTTTGGTACAAGCAATAGCACTTGCACCTGCCCCATTTACAACGAGTTTTACATCTTCAATTTTCTTTCCAACAATTTCAAGTGCATTCAACAAACCCGCTGCAGAAATAATTGCAGTTCCATGTTGATCATCGTGCATGATTGGGATGTTAAGCTCCTCTTTCAATCGTTCTTCTATCTCAAAGCTTTCGGGAGCTTTTATGTCTTCCAAGTTAATACCACCAAAAGTGGGTTCCATCGCTTTTACCACTTTAATGAAGTCTTCCACATTTTTGCAGTCTAATTCAATATCGAAAACATCAATATCTGCGAAGAGTTTGAATAGTACACCCTTCCCTTCCATTACGGGTTTAGAAGCTTCAGGACCAATATCTCCCAAACCTAAAACTGCAGTACCGTTTGATATGACAGCAACTAGATTTCCTTTGGCCGTATATTTATAGACATCTTCTTTATTTTCAGCAATTTTCTCACAAGGTTCAGCAACTCCGGGTGAATAAGCCAATGCAAGATCAAATTGAGTTCTAGTAGGCTTGGTAGAAATCACTTCAATTTTACCAGGTCTGCCTTCAGCGTGATATGACAACGCATCAAAGTACTTCTTATTCTTATTTAACATTGCCGCAAATTTAAGTTTTCAATTTACATTCTCGTTTACCTTTTCCACCTTAAAGGTATAAAGGCCCATGATGAAACCAATTATTCTTAGTTTAATGGGCGTTGCAGCGATGTCTGTATTGGTATCCCAAAAAGACAAAACCTCAGTAAATTCAACAAACTTCTTCGTGCTTGATTCGAATAAACATACCATTTGTTCGGTTTATGTATCACCAATTGGACAAGTGAATATTTCGAGTCAGAAGCAACGATTGGCCTATTTATCTAAAACGAAAGATTCAACTGGAATTGTGATGGGATTTAATTTGAAACCCGGAATACATAATTATCAGTTTAATTCAATGAACAGTTACTCGGAAGTTGCCGTTGTTCGTACAGGCAAAAAAACGGCACTACGGTCTGCGTATCCCAGTATGTCCATGGCTGCTCCCATGACTACAAGGAGTGAAGATGGAGATGAATCAATGATAGAATCAAAAATTGGTGTTTACAGCGAACCCATGATGGACAGAGATGAAGCTGCTGTGAAGGCAAAATCAGGAGTTGTTACAGCCGGAATTTGGAGCGATTTAGAAAATTGGGATACATATTTTACTACTTATCCAAATACTCATGGTTTTTGGGGATTGGATTTTACAAAAAAGAGATTTTCAGTAGAAATTTTAAATCCAGATAAAACACCCGCAATTGGAGTAACCTTGATATTGAAAAAAGGCAGCGGAGAATCTGTTTGGCAGAGTCAAACTGATAACAGAGGTTACGCTGAGTTATGGTCTGGCATTTATTCATCAGAAAAAAACGATGAAAAAGAATCCTACCAATTATTTGAAAAACGTGGTGAGAATTACCGACCCTTGGGAAAATTAAAAGAAACGGGTTTCGCAAGAAGCACTTTCTTTTTGAATACGGCTAAAATATCCCCAAAAAAAGTAGACATCTGTTTCACTGTTGATGCAACTGGATCCATGGGCGATGAGATCAACTACTTGAAAGAGGACTTGATACACATCATTCAAAGCTTAAAGAAAGCAAGTCCTTGCACAGAAATCAAGGTGGGTTCTGTATTTTACAGAGATAATGGTGACGAATATGTAACTCGCAAATTTGATTTTTCTCCATATGTCGAAAACGCATTGATGTTCATTGGAAATCAAAGTGCTGGTGGTGGTGGAGATTTTCCAGAAGCGGTAGAAGAAGGATTGAAAGTTTCAAATGAAGAACTAAATTGGTCATCAGAGGCTGTGGCAAAAATCAATTTTTTAATCTTAGATGCCCCGCCGCATGCTTCTGAGCAAGGAAAAATTCAAGAGCAAATTAGAATTGCTGCTTTAAAAGGAATAAAAATAATTCCAATTACAGCTTCAGGAATTGATGCTTCTACTGAAATACTGATGAAACAGATGGCCATTGCTACAAACGGAGAATATTTGTATATTACTGATCATAGTGGAGTTGGCGGTTCTCATTTAAAGCCAACAGGAGTAAAGGAAAATGTAGACTTATTGACAAACCAAGTAGTGAAAGTGCTTAAGAAATTTTGCTTAACTCCAGATTGCAATCCTGATCAAGAGCCCAATAATCCGCAGCAAGACCCTAATTTTGTAAATTTTGGCAATAAAGACGTAATCATTCAATGTTATCCCAATCCAGCAACGGAATACTTAGATTTTGAGAGTAGCAAGAACATCAACGAAATTAACATTAGTGGCTTCAATGGACAGAAAATATTAACTGTTAAGCCTTTAGATAAAAAATATCGATTGAATTTACCATTAGTAAAACCGGGCATTTATGTGGTAACTGTAATTATTGACCAAATGTACTTTAATACTAAAATTGTCATTCAGCCAACCAATGGCCAAGGCAAATTAGACTAAAAAGATAAAATCACAGCTACTGTCAACCCTGAAATTGCTGTAACGGCAATGTCTGTAATAGAGTCGGTACGTTTTGCGGCATCCCAAGTGCCGGCTCTTTTATTTTTATTAAAATCATATGCCTCTTTAATGAGGGCAGCAGCAAGAGTTGATCCCATTGCAACTCGGAGTCCTCTTCTTTGTGTAGCAAGGGGACTCTCAAGTTTAAAGTTCTGAGTTGTAAAATCATAAGCAATGAAGGATATCAATGCCCCGCCTACAATATGGTAGAACTTATCGTTGGTTTGATTTTTGAAAATGGTGGTATTTTGCGCTTGCAAGTTTGTTATAAACAGAAGAATAATTCCAAATAATAAAATCCTGATTCTCATGATGATATGGAATGGTCAAAATTAATGCCAAACCTTTAAATAGTTAATTCGATTTGGTGGATTCACTTTTGTATTTTTGCAGTATCATGACTGAATTTCGTATTGAACACGACACCATGGGTGAGGTGAAAGTACCAGCAGGTGCTTATTGGGGAGCCCAAACAGAGAGAAGTCGAAATAATTTCCGCATCGGACCTGAAGGTTCTATGCCTGTTGAAATCATTCGTGCATTTGCTATTTTAAAAAAATGTGCAGCAAAAGCCAATCATGAATTGGGCGTATTATCGAAAGAGAAATATGAGTTAATCGCAGAAGTTTGCGACGAAATTTTTGATGGTAAGCACGATAAAGAATTCCCTTTGGTAATCTGGCAAACCGGAAGCGGCACTCAAAGCAATATGAATGTCAACGAAGTCATTGCTAACCGAGGGCATGTATTAAAAGGTGGAAAACTCACAGATGAGAAAAAGGTTTTACATCCTAATGATGATGTAAATAAGAGTCAAAGCAGTAACGATACTTTCCCCACTGCAATGAGTATAGCTGTTTTCAAGCAGGTTATTGATTACACTTTACCAGGGCTGCAAGCATTGAAAACAACCTTGAAGCATAAAGCAAGGGAGTATAAGGACATTGTTAAGATTGGTCGTACGCATTTCATGGATGCAACACCTTTAACTTTGGGACAAGAATTCAGTGGCTACGTTACTCAACTTGACAATGGAATTGCTGCCATTAATCGTGCCATGAAACCCGCTGCTGAATTGGCCTTGGGCGGAACAGCTGTTGGAACTGGCTTGAATACGCCTAAGGGATATTCTGAGTTGGTTGCGCGTTTCATTGCTGAAGAAAGTGGTTTGCCTTTTGTGACTGCAGAAAATAAATTTGAAGCATTGGCTGCACATGATGCCATGGTTGAACTACACGGTGCAATTAAAAGAGCTGCAGTGAGTGCATTCAAAATTGCCAATGATATTAGAATGTTAAGTTCTGGACCAAGAAGCGGTATTGGTGAGATTTTAATACCTGAAAATGAACCAGGTTCATCCATTATGCCCGGAAAGGTCAATCCAACGCAACCTGAAGCATTGACAATGGTGTGTGCTCAAATTTTGGGTAATGATGTAGCTATTTCATTTGGTGCAACTCAAGGACATTTTGAATTGAATGTATACAAACCTTTGATTGCCGCAAATATGCTACAGAGTGCTCGTTTATTGGGACAAGCTTGTTTAAGTTTCAATGATAATTGTGCCATTGGTATTGAGCCTAATCATGAAAATATCAAACGTTTGGTAGACCAAAGTTTGATGTTAGTCACTGCTTTAAATACCCATATTGGATATGAGAACGCTGCTAAAATTGCTAAAAAAGCCCACAAAGAGGGTACAACTTTGAAAGAAGCTGCTCTTTCCTTGGGACTTTTAACTTCAGAACAATTTGATGAATGGGTAAAACCTGAAAGCATGGTTGGAAATCCTGACGAAGTAATTAAATAATTTAAATAACCCTATCCAAATGCCCATAATTCAATTGGTTGGACAATCCAAATCTTTGGAAGTCACAAAACCATTGATTATGGGCATTTTAAATATTACCCCTGACTCATATTTTAGCAATAGCCGAATAAATTCAGTTAAGCATGCTCTGATTGTAGCTGAACAAATGTTAAAAGATGGGGCAACCATTTTAGATATTGGCGGACAAAGTTCTAGGCCTGGTTCGAATCGTATAACTTCTTCGGAAGAGCTACAACGCGTTTTACCGATAATTGAAGCACTCAGAATGAACTTTCAAGATGCTTGGATAAGTGTAGACACGTATTATTCCGAAGTTGCAAAAACATGTATTGACGCTGGTGTGGAAATTATTAATGATATTTCTTTTGGGGAAGATGACCCTAAGATGTTATCGGTGATTGCCAATAAAGACATTACTTACATAGGTATGCATAAAAAAGGCGATCCGAAAACCATGCAAGAAAATCCTAGTTATGATTCTGTTGTTGATGAAGTTTTTGAATATTTAATTAAGAGATCTATAGATTTTTCTTTTGCAGGAGTGAGGAACGTTTGGATTGATCCAGGATTTGGTTTTGGTAAAAGTATTGAACAGAATTATTCTCTTTTTTCTCAATTAAGTCGATTTTGCCAAACTGATTTTGGGGTCTTGGTGGGAATTTCTCGTAAAAGTATGATTTATAAACTTCTGGAAATCAACCTAGAAGACACACTCAATGCAACATCTTCTCTAAATCTTTTAGCTTTAGAAAAGGGCGCGAAAATTTTGAGGGTACACGATGTAAAAGCCGCGAATGAAGTTTTGAAATTGCATGCTGCTTTGCATAACTTTGCCCAATGAAAATTATTGCTCCATCAATCTTATCTGCCGATTTTGGCAATTTAAATCAAGACATTGATATGATAAATCAAAGTGAGGCTCAGTGGTTTCACGTTGATGTTATGGATGGAGTATTCGTTCCAAATATTTCCTTCGGTTTTCCTGTAATGAAATCCCTTCAAAAAAGAGCGGAAAAAACATTGGATGTTCATTTAATGATTGTTCAGCCGGAAAGGTATATTGAAGATTTTGCTCATGCGGGGGCAAACATTCTAACTGTTCACATTGAAGCTTCAACTCATTTACACCGAAGTTTGCAACAAATTAAAGCTGCTGGAATGAAAGCTGGTGTGGCATTGAATCCCCACACTCCTATCTCAAGTTTATTTGATGTTTTGGACGATGTTGATTTGGTTTGTTTAATGAGTGTTAATCCAGGTTTTGGTGGACAAAAATTCATTCCGAATACCATCAATAAAATTAAGGCGTTAAAAACAGAGATTGAAAACAGAGGATTAAATACTTTGATTGAAATCGATGGCGGTGTAACCCTCGACAATGCTCAAACATTGTTTCATGCTGGCGCAAACGTATTGGTCGCTGGCAATACTGTTTTTTCTGCCGAAAATCCATCTGATACTATTTCACAATTATTGGCTTTATCAAAATAAATTCAGGCATTGCAGCGTTTAGATGCCACAGTGAAGTTATTCTCTCTCATTGCAGTTTTATTAATTGTATTGCCTGTTTATTCTCAATCGAATATTTACAGAGCAAAAGTTGTAGGCTGTAAAAACTGTACCAAAATTAAAATCATAGATTCAGAAGGTGCTGTTTTGACTTCTGTTGATTCAGTGGGCAAATTTGAATTAACGCTACCCTATGAACCCTATCTTTTCTTTGGGACTTTTGGAACTTCAAATGATGAGAAGATTTTTGGAAAGTACGCTCGCATAAGCACATCAATAGATTCAATTTCAATTGGTGCAGGACTCGATTTAATTGGACAAGTAGAGGTAAATATTGAAGGTTCTACCCCATTTATGGATGAGATTAAAATGCGAGATTTAACTCTAAATGCAGGAGTTGGATCAGGCGTTGAAAATTTAATCAAAACCTTAGGTGGCGTAAGTAGCAATAATGAGCTTTCATCGCAATTTTCAGTTAGAGGTGGTAATTTTGATGAAAATTTGATATACGTCAATGATATTGAAATATATCGGCCACAATTAATCCAAAATGGTCAACAAGAAGGCCTCAGCTTCATCAATCCGCAATTGGTAGATAAGATTAAGTTTTCTGCTGGTGGATTTGAATCGCAATATGGTGATAAAATGAGTTCTGTATTGGATGTACAATACATCAAACCTGATTCTACGCGTGCTTCAATTTCCTTAGGCACGATGATTAACAGTTTCACCGTTGAAGGTTCTAAGAAGCATGTTTCTGGCCTTTTATCTATTCGACATTTTACCAATTCATTATTGACGGGCACCTTAAATACAAAAGGTACTTATTCCATGAATTTCGCTGATGTGCAGTCGTTTTTAAAATGGGATATATCAAAACGATGGTCAATTGATTTTTTGGGCAACTTAGCAGGAAATGCTTTTCAGTTGATTCCAGAAAGTAAGACAACTGAATTTGGTACTATTCAAAGCGCATATCAATTGAACGTATTTATGGCAGGCCAAGAGAATTTAAACTACAACTACTCGTTAGGGGCGCTTACTTTAAATTATCGTCCTAATGTTAGACAAAATTTCAAATGGATTCTAAGCGCAACAGCCATTAACGAAGAAGAGCATTTTGATGTACAAGGGGCATATAATTTGTCTGAATTAGACCGCGATTTGGGTTCGTCTAACTTAGGGAAACCTCTAAAAACCTTAGGTTATGGTTATTATTTAGATCATGGCAGAAATCAAATGCAAAGCCGAATCTTCAATTTTTCACATTTAGGGAATTTCGGAAAGCAAAATGCTCAAACCCAACTAAAATATGGTATTCGCTTAAACAAAGAATTCATTGTAGATCGATTTTATGAATGGTTGTACATGGATAGTGCAGATTACAATTTAGCTCCTTGGTCATTTGCCAAAGACACCATCATCCTTGATGACATTACACGTTCAAACAATCGTTTAAATTCAACCAGAATCAACGGTTTTGTGCAAGTAAAGCATTTTATTGACCGAAACAAGAAACTATCTCTAAATGCCGGGATTCGAGCATCATGGTGGTCTGTAAACGAGGAATTATTATTGATGCCCCGGATTTCTTTGTTCTATGAACCTAATAAATTATTGAAATATAATTCTAGAGATACCAATCAAAAACTACCTGTAACTTATAGATTTTCATTTGGTGCTTACCATCAACCTCCATTTTATCGCGAAATCAGGGGATTGAGTGGATCATTAAATCCAATGACGCGAGCGCAAAAATCATTTCATTGGGTATTGGGAATGGACCGAGTTGTTACGTTATGGAATCGAAAATTTAAATATACGAGTGAGGCTTATTATAAATACTTGGATGATTTAATACCATATTATTACGATAATATAAGAATCAGATATTTTGCTGAAAACACTTCTAAAGGATATGCTGCAGGATTTGATAATCGTTTGTATGGGCAATTCAACAAAGGATTAGAAAGTTGGTTTACTCTGAGCTTGCTTCAAAGCAAAGAGAGAATCACATACACAGATGCTAATGGAAATGCTATTACTTCTGACTGGTTGAGGCGCCCTACAGATAGACGAGCTAATTTTGCTGTTATTTTCCAAGATAGGCTAAAACAAAATCCAAGTATCAGAGTCAATTTAAGTATGGTAATAGGCACGAATATCCCTTATTATTTAGACGGAACGGCCAGATATTCTAACACACCGAGCATAGTACCACCTTACAGGCGTGTTGATATTGGTTTTAGCAAGACCTTAAGGGAACCAGGATCAAAATCAAAGAAATACTCATTTATAAAACAATCTTGGTTATCCGTTGATGTCTTTAACTTATTGGACATAAACAATGTAATTGCATACAGTTGGGTAAAGGATCTAGAGAATAACCGTTATGGTGTGCCAGAGTATTTAACTGGCCGTCGGTTAAATGTGAGATTCTTCTTAGGGTTTTAATACCGGGTTTCGGGTAGCGGGTAGCGGGTAGCGGGATTCTGAAAACCAAAATCTGATGCCCGAAACCCGATACCCAACTCCTATTAATTAATTCGCTTCCGGGTTGCCTGGCGCAGGTGCTAGCTGTGATTTACACTCTTTTAATTGAGTCTGAAGTGTTGAAACCTCAGATTTTAAACGAGTTATTTCAGCATTATTCTTTTTGATAATTTCGCCAAGCTTACCCATATCTTCGTCCATTTGTATAATTTGTGCTTTTAATTGCTCATATTCATCAGATGTTTTTGCTTTTTCTTCATTGCATTTATTCAATGACGCTTGAATTTGAGACTTTGCATTGTCGCATTCATCCAATTTAGATTTCAAATTCTGAATTTCAGAATTCTTTGAAGTTAATTGCTTTTGTAATTCTGCAATTTGAGCTTCTAGTTGGGCATTGTTGTTTGAAGAAGAAGCTGAGGCTTGAAGAGCTGATTTTTCTTCATTGCATTTTTTCAATTCAGCTTGTAATGACGTTACCTGTATTTGTGCGGAAGTAGTAGATTTCTTCGCTTCTGCCAATTGAGCTTCAAGTGATGCAATCTTGGTGTTTAACGCGGTTATGTCAGATGACGATTTCTTCGCTTCTGCCAATTGAGCTTCGAGTGATGCAATCTTGGTGTTTAACGCGGTTACGTCAGATGACGATTTCTTTGCTTCTGCCAATTGAGCTTCAAGTGATGCAATCTTGGTGTTTAAAGCGGTTACGTCAGATGACGATTTCTTTGCTTCTGCCAATTGAGCTTCAAGTGATGCAATCTTGGTGTTTAAAGCGGTTACGTCAGATGACGATTTCTTTGCTTCTGCCAATTGAGCTTCAAGTGCGGTAATTTTAACTTTATAAGGACCGCAATCCTCTCCAGAAGCAGGAAGTGGGGTGTTGTTCAATTTATCGCTCAAGGCCTTTTTCTCTGCAGTCAATTGCGCCACTTGCTTTTTGAGCGCCTCGTTTTCAGCAGTTAACTGTGCATTTTTTGTTTTGATTGGAGCACAGTCTTCTGTTGCAATAATTTTACTATTGGCAGCAGTCAACTTTTCTTGGCATATTTTATTATCCGATTCTAGATTCTTGATTTTCAATTCTAGGGCGGCTTTTTCTGACTTTAGTTGTGCTACCAACTTATCGCACTCATTGATTTTATTGATTAAATCGGTGTTGTCTTTGGTTGCTTCAATTTGTGAACCTGTTTTTAATTTTTCAGTAGCTAGATCAGATTCGCATTTCTTCTTCTGATTTTCCAATAGATTAATGCGATCACCCAATGCAGAGTTTTGAGTTTTTAATGCTTCAATTTGAGCTTTGTTTCTCAATGCTTCATTTTCAAGAGCTAACTTTTCATTCTTGAGGATTGAAACTTCTAATTTCAAAGCTGAAGCTTCTGTACAACACTTCTTTGCCTCATTTAATTGGGTTTGAAGGGCAGTTTTCTCAGCCATTAAATCGGCCAATTTCTTATCTGAAAGTCCATCTGAAGTTGCTTTGATTTGATCTTTTAGATTTACGATTTCAATATCTGCTTTCTCCTTTTGTCCTTTCCAAACTAGTATTTCGGCTTGGGCCTTGTCGTTGGCTTCTTGTAGTTTCTTTTTCTCTTCGTCGCATTTTTTTTCAGTAGCTGCGATTTGGGCTTTAATTCGTCCCAATTCTTCGTAACTGTTCTTCAAATCTGCCTTCGCCTTTTCGACATCAATTTGAGCTTGAGTTAACTGCTTTTTGCATTCATCGCAGTTGTTAGTTGGACTTGGAATAGGAGAATTTTTTAACTTTTTAATTTCGTCTTCCTTTGCTTTGATATCGGCAAGGATTTGGGCTTCTCTCTTTTTCCAATCAATGGCCTCGGCTGTAAGTTTATCGACCTCTGATTTGCATTTTTGTGCATCAGCTGTTATTTGAGCTTTTGATTTATCACAGTTGTCTTTTTCTTGTTTTAGCCTATCATTTTCCTTCTTTAGTTTATCAGCTTCAGCTGAAATTTTGGCAACTTCTGGATTAACCTTATTCTTTTCTGTAATTACAGTGGTATCGTTGATGGTCTTTTTTACCACTATTTTAACCGTATCATATTGATAAGTGGTATCGTATTCGGTTTCTCTTTGAGTGAAGGAGTACCAATCTTTTCTATTGTAGCACCCTCCTATTTTAGATCTAAATCCGAAATAGAAACTCGCACCAGTATAATTGTTGTTGGCAATGTAATTGCTTAAACCGTATAGATTATCTGAACCGATGGTAACTGGTCCCATTCTAACATATGCGCCTACTTGTTGTTTTGTATAGTCGTGGGAAAGGGTTAACGGAAAACCGTATTCTAGATTTTCTGATTGGAAACGAGGAACTACACTTAGGTAGGATGCTCGTCGTAAACCTACTGAATTCCATTGTCTTAAGCTGTGAGTCCAATATGCACCGAGATGCCATCCCCCGAAAAAGCGTTTATCAAACTGCATATTGAATGCAACGGGTGAATAACTCAAGAATTCATATTCTTCGTTGGCACCTAAATCACCAAATAGGCGATTATGGAGGTCATCTAATTTATTATCACCTTGTGTAAATTGACCGTTTTGAATGATCAGTGGATCAATTTTCCAAACTTGATTACCTGTTGAAAGAATCTCGCTTGCACGTCCCCAATAAGAGATAAAGCCCAAATCGGTAATACTTGCACCCCATTTCCATGAATATTCAAGACTTTTTTCGCGGTCGCACATGCTGTTAGAAAGTCTTTTCATTCCCGCATTTGGCCTGTATTCATACATTACACCAACATCCATCCCTGCTCCAGCACCTTCAACAAAATCAAATTTACCTCCGAAAGGTCTAATAAGAGTTCGCATATTTCCTGCCGAAGTAAGCAAACGAGCGTTCATTTGGTTGATGGTTAATTGAGTAGGATTATCAATGGTGAAAGAAATATCGTCGGCACCAAGATGACCGACACCCATTCCCAATAACAGCTTAGAAGTTAAGCCCCATCTCCAAGAGTGTTGTTTTGAAGTATTGTTAAAACCAGAGAAAGTCATATACCATTCTTGATATCTCTCTGTATTCATTGAGAAATGGTTCTGATTGATGGTTTGACCTACTTTATTATTAATTTGGGGCATACCATAACGCATAATACCGCCCAAATCGGCATCTAATCCATTGATAGAGAAACCAGAAACGGCTTTCATTCCAAATCCCATAGCACCAAAATTACCTAAGGGGAGAAAAACCGATGGCCCCCAAACTTCGTTTAAATAATTCAAGTTCCAGTTGTCTTTTCCAAGATTTGTAGGTAACCAATCTTGATTGAATGCCAAAGTACCGTTGGTACTGACTAATTCTTCAGGATAATTGCCATTTGCCCATTGACCAAGACGAAAAGGGGCATTGTATGACATGAAATTATTTTCAGCGTTCACAGATCCACCCCACCAATTGATGTAGAGTCTGTTTCCGGGATTTGTTCTTGACAGTGCCGGATTCAAGGAATAAGAATAAGGGCTATTGAAGTCCCCCACCATCAATCCAAGAGGATGCTGAGCAAAAGATGCTGATAAAATTCCTAAGGAAAAAAGGGCCGCAAAAATCTTTTTCATAGTTTATAACGAATTCACAAATTTATGTGAATCATAGCATAAACCGTGCCTTATCGTATCACCTGAATGTAACCCTTGAATTTTATATCTTGTTCAGTGTGTCTTAGATAGTAGAAATAAACCCCATTTACAAGCTCTTTTCCTTCGGAATCAGAGCCATTGAATGAATTATCATAAGGTGATTTTTTCATAATTACAGCACCCTGTCTGTCCATTATTGTGACTTCATATTTTTCAAATTCGGGTAACATGTCGATTCGCCAAGTTTGATTCAACGCATCACCATTAGGACTGATGATATTAGGTAATTTTACGCTGTAAGGATCTAAAACAGTGATG